>Ga0326514_10000571_pt1 | contig 25117 bp, 13 predicted proteins | sample 3_2548_0518_D_FD_203653 | JGI IMG/M metagenome (GOLD analysis project Ga0326514, IMG submission 203653) | Bovine rumen microbial communities from UC Davis, California, United States - 3_2548_0518 | ecosystem: Host-associated > Mammals > Digestive system > Stomach > Rumen | place: USA... | reverse complement strand
ACTACGCATACTGCAGCGTTCCGGGATTTTTTTGCACAGAGAAAATATAATGTCGAGTTCATCAATGATGAATATGCGATGAAGATGTACAAACAGTACATGATCAACTTGCTGACCAATCAAAGCCTGCAGGGAGCCAGGGGAAATAAATTCCAGAGCTTTATTAAAACTTCTATTTTGCCGAAGCCTACTGCTGTAACGATCGCAGGCGAGCGTAGGGAGCTTATTGATCAGTACAAGGAAGCGAAGCGTGATTTTGATGACTATGAAGAGGAACGCTCTTTTTACGAAAGATACTGTAAATATTACACCGACTATGCGAAGAAAAAAGAAAAGGTAGAGATTCTGGAACGCCTGACTCCCTATATCATCGATGAAGGGGCAGATACCCTCATTTCAACAAGCCAGACCAACATAGCTGCCGCTGAAAAGAAACTTGAATTGATCGGTAATGAAATCACCAGAATTCAGGCGGAGATAAGAGATCTCAGGGCGAAGCGCGACAAGTTGATTGCATCGAACCAGGGGGAGCAGCAGCTGAAAGAGAAACTGGACAGTATCGAAAAAGAAAAGCTGCGTCTGGAAAAGTGCCAGGAAGAATATGAAAGATATGCAAGTATGGCCGATTCTCTGCTTGAGCTTATAGGCGAACAGAGAATTGACCCAGATGGAGCGATCGATACAGTCAGTAATCTATACAGGGCTTTTCAGAACCGGAAAGCGGAAGAAGCTTCAGAAGCCCGGCAGAGGAAGCATGAGCTGGAAGAGGACCTGAATGAAAAAACGGACCGTTTTCATGAACTTCAGGGTGGAAGACCAGCCAGGGGAGATGTGGCCTCCGCGATCAGAATCCGCGATCTGATTAACCTTAGATGCTGCCCAAAGTAGAACTACATTTGCGGATGCATCACTCCATCAATAAACGTCGTTAACTTTACATGCGACGGGACTTTTATCCCGAGCATAGAATAATACTGCTTCACCTGCTTATTCGGAGTTTCGACTGTTACGGTCCCGGAAGCATTCCGGAAACACATCAACGACTGCGTTTTTCCAAAGACAGCGGTCGTTGAAAAACTTGTATCTTTCAATTTCTTCCGCAAAAGCAGGAGAACAATTGTGTCGATAATGTCAGCCAGTATCTTGCCGCGGACGGTCAGATCCGTCCACTTGGATATCGGCATCAGGTTCAGGTATTCCTTACTGGTCTTAAAGACCATCTCGATCTCGGTCCTGCAGAAATACTGAGAAAGGAGGTCTGCCGGAGTCGTATCGATATTCGAAAGCAGAATGAAGTAACCGTACTTTACAGTGTACCAGTCCTTGTCCCTGTTTTTGAGCTGGTCGTATTCTTCCTGGTGTTCTGACAGGTAATCGCTGAACCGCTTCAGGGCGTTGTAGTGGTCAACATACACATATGCATACTCCCTGACACCGAATAGATCGACTTCTTTTTGCTTGCCAAAGTATGCATGGCCTTTGCGGACGAATTCATACTTGCCCTTGCTGATCTCGTTTTTGAATTCCCAGTAAAGGGTCTTGTATGGATAGCCCCTGCGGTTTGGCATGCGGCCAATGATTGTCTTCTCTGAATCGTTGTTGAATGCCTTCAGCAGCTCAGTAGAAACATACCCTGCATCAAGAACAAGAGAATCGATCTCGATGCCAAGCGTATCAGCGACATCCTCGATGATGTTCATGATCTCACTGAGATCAAGGATGTTGCCCGGAATGAAATCAAACCAGACCGGAAGACCAGTCTTCTCATCGAGAACAAGGGCAAGCCTGCTCATGATTTCAGATGAACCGACACCATGACAGCAGAGAGCATTGAACGGATTGTCGTTGATGTCATTCGGAAGCGGGGTGGAATCAACGTAGCACCCTTTCCCAAAATCGGGACTCTCTTTCTGCATCATGGCAACAAAGGCTTTGAAGAATGCCACCTTCTTTTTATCATCTCCCAGCAGAGAGAAGAAGGCTGAATCTGTATGGAGTGTCGAGAGGACGATATCCGGGAATACGTAGGAGGCGAACGATTTCGATATGAAATCATCGCAGCCAATCCGGGCTCCATCCTTCAGGATGCTATGCAGGACATGGCAGAGAACGCGTTCATAATCCGTATCTTTTGAAAAAACGGATCTCAAAACGCCAAGCATGCCGCTGCTTTTTAAAAACTCCAGAAGCAGATATGTATCTCCAAAGACCGTGTGAATTTCCGTTTCCGGAAACAATCCGGCGTCGGAAATCCGTGGATCCTCTTTGGATACTTCATCAAAGCTGTCAGTTGCTGCATCATAGCTCACGAGTCCGCGTGTCGGAGACAGAAAAACGCCGCTTTTTCCGTCATCACTCAGGAAAAGAACTTTTCCGAGCTTCTCGCGGACCGTCTGCTTGGAATGATAGGAGCCATAATGACCATAAACTGTATCAACGATTGCCGCGGACCCACTGATGATCTTTCCGCTTTCATCTTTTCGAATCTTCTGCGCTTTGATGAATGCCATGTAGTGCTATACCTCCTAAAGGGGCTTCAGAAGAAGTACTAAGTAGAACTACATATGGTATAGCACCAAGAACATTCAGAAGCAATATTTTGTTGAGAAAATGCAGGTTTTAAGGCAAATGTAGTAACACCGGGATGGATGTAGTTCTACTTTTTCATTCGTCTAAGGATTAATGAAAAGTTTCAAAAAGAGGGAGTTGGTGAGGAAGTGCATATTCTGTACGAGTGCATAGCCGGAGTGAAGGATGAAAAGTGGCAGCCGGCGATAGAAGTCCTTTTGGGACGTAATCTGTTTGGAATTGTCGTGTCGCCGGAAAACTACAGGCTTGCATGTGCGATTCAGCATGGCTTCCGTACCGAAAGACGTGATTCCAGTACACTAATCCTGAAGACACGGCGGAGGAGCGTCAAACCTGTACAGAAAAGCGTCTATAGTGCACTCGAGATCACAGACAGTCACGCAGATGATTATCTCTACAGCACTTGCGGTGACTGCCTGATGGCAGAGACGAATGAGGAATATGTCTCAACGAAGAACGCTCTTCGGATCAATGGACAGCACCAGAATGGCAATGGATCGTATTATCGTGAACAGGACCTTTCTCAGATGCGGCTGTTCATCGGGGAGGAGGTGCGGAAACGCGAACGAGAAAAGCTCAGAGTAGAGATTGCGGAGACCGAGGCTGCCATTCAAACAGTCAAAGACAAGATGGCTTCTGCGGAAGGGCTCTGCAAACACGCGGACAGCATATACATGCAGATGACCGGATGCCGCATTCGGGAGACAGATGCCTTTGCGGATCTCGCTCTGGTAAAAGAAGACTATCAGAGAACACTGCAGGAGTACGAACAGATCCTGAAAGGAGAAGCCCACCGCATATTTGAGGAGCGGAAGAAGGAAATAGAGCAGAGGAGCGAAGAACTATCGGAAAAACTCCGGAAACAGCAGAATGACAGAACTGAAACGGAGACGCGCAAGCAGGGGGATATCAATAATCTGAATTTTGCGAAAAGCAGGAAAGCAGAAAATAAAAAGACGATGGAGGGACTTCCTGAATTGAATATTCTTCCGGAGAGTGATATCTCCGAGGTCCTGTTATGGGCGGGACGGTTCAATCCTAATATAGACAGCCTGCTTGAAAGTGAAATGGAATCGCTGAAGAAAATTGCTGGTGAGAGCTGTGAAGTCGTCCGGGACGTATGGGAGACAATGCCGGTTCACGTAAAGGAGAGAACCTCCCTGTTTCTGGTAATGGACAATCCGGAGAGCCAGGATAATTACCGGTATATCGATGAACAGCTGAAGAAGATGGATGTCAGGATGGACCAGCAGAAGCGTGAGAAGATGCAGGCGCTGATTGAAAGCCTTGAAAAACAGTTTACAGGGCTGCTGGACACAATGGGAGAGGACGAAGCGAATGCCAGACGCATGCGGAATCAATATAATCGGTTTATTCAGAAATATCCAATTGGCGGGATCACGTACTGGATCGGCGACATGAACGATATTATGAGTGAAGACGCCGATATTATCCGCGCTGCAAGAGATATTTTCAACGGGGAGATGAGTGATCTGGCTCAGGCTGTGATCGAGAAGCTGAAGAAGAAAGCTGAAACAGTACAGGGAGCAGATTTTGACCGTATTTTTGATTATACATCCTATATTACCTGCCCGCTGATGTACAGGGGGAATGATCCTGCCGCACGTGCAAGAAATCTGGACAACAACAGTTCGATGGGATCAAACGGACAGCAACTGACGCTGAGGTATTTCCTGTATATTGGGACAATGGCATGCCAGGTTTATTCTGACGATTCGCTTCGTATTATCCTCTGCGATGAAGCAACAAAAGGAATGGATGATGAAAATGCCCGAAGCTTTGTCGGCATGCTGCGCGATGCAGACGTGCAGACCATTATGTTCAATTACAGTCAGGCTTTGAACCCATATGTGGACAGGCTGTATGTTGTTTCCACACCGAAATCCGGTCCATATAGATATCAGATGAAGATTGTGCCGGGGGTTCGAAAGTCGGGAAAAGAGGGTGTGGAGGATGACAGACTACAGAAAGCGAATTGAAGCGGCAGCGGTTCGCAAAGTATATCAAGGCCGCGGGGAAAATGTGTATCTGTCCGCTGCCAATATTGCTGATGCGGTGGGAGAACCTGATTATTCTGGAAAACGAAGCAATCTCCTCTCTATGGAAAGGAGAACCGCAATAAATGATGCCCTGAAAGAACTGGAATCAGCGGGACTGCTGAAGCTGAAGCGGGTAAGAAATCCGCATGCAGTCGTCTATCGTGCGGATATCAGCAGAGAACAGGGCTGCCGACTCTACGGCAGATACGGCTATACGGATCGGGAAGAGTCGGAACTTCTTCTCCAGTCTGAAATCAGGAAACTCCTGGAAAGCAGCAGTCTTATGCCCCAGACTAAAGCATATCTGCACAACATACTTCTGCGGCCATTTGGGAAAGACTCTGTGTGGATGAAAACAAAAAGCTTTGGATCTTCTGATATCGAGAATGGATTGCAGATCATTAAGGGAGCAGATGCGGTGATCAGCAATGGCGAGCTGCAGCAAAATATCCTCGTCCGCAATCTGTCCGCATCTGTTTATGGGGGCTCCAAAACATTTGAGCATTATGAAAGCAGGATCTGCACCGCGATCCGCAGAATTCTGATGAGTGATGAAGAGAAAGACTGGGACCTGTTATTAGATGAGGCCGAGCAGTCCGGGAAAAAAGTATATGAGCTATTCGGGGTATCAAAAAATCCGTTTTCAGAGACGATGAAAGGAAATGCCGAAATTACGACTCCGAATGGCACAATCCATACATGCGGCTGTTCCTATGCTTTCTTTTCCGATGAAGAGGCTAGCTATCTTCATATCAGGATCCGGGACAGCAAACTGATCACGATTGAAAACCTTACAACATATAATGATTTTTCAGAACCGTCCACTCTAAAAGTCTATACCGGGGGAATGCCTTCTCCTTTTCTTCAGAGACTGCTTAAGCGAATTGCGGAAGATAACCCGGACCTGACGATTTCTCACTGGTCTGATATCGATGTGGGAGGATTCAGAATTTTCCGATTAATCAGTGAGAGCACAGAGGGACGTGCCATTCCATACCATATGGATATTGAGACAATTCAGAATGCAATTGCAAAACAGCCTCTTTCGGATTGGGACAGAGAGCATCTGGAGAGTTTCCGCCATAAGGGCTGTTTTTCGAAAACAGCGGAATATATGCTGAAGGAGGACGTTAAGGTAGAGCAGGAAAGTGAACGAATATGATTGAAAAAAATATCCTTGCAGTAAATCCCCTGCACAGTGTAGTATACAATTACAAGGACAGAAGGATGGATGCATTGTCGATTTCGCCTGAGAAAGACTTTCTCAATTTCACTCTCGGCTTTCTCATTGTGTGAAGCAACTTTCTCAAAACTTTCTCACCGAAAAGTGAGAGTCTCAGAAGGAGAAAGAAGGCGGCTTGAAACGGAGTAATTCGGAATGGGAAAGGACAACGAACCGACCATTTTACGGAGAAAACAGCAGCTTAATTCAGTTTAATGTGGGAAGAGAATGAACAAATTATTTGTCCTAGGCTACTACTTCTCTCTCTGAAAAAACTGAAAACGTAGGGAATCCTGATGTTTCCAGAGAGACGAATCCACTGATGCTATCATGGTATCAGTGGATTTTTTCCATTATTCGGAAACAGCGGACAATATGATGAGGAAGAATGCCAGATGCCTCCGGGGAGGGGTTATGAAGGAGAAGCTGCGGAAAATTGCAAAAAGCATGCACTTCAGGGTCCTGATCATTCTGCTTCTGGTCGGTCTTGTTCCGATCGGGCTGATCAAGTCAGGGATCCTGAGGAATTATGAAAGACAGACGGCGGAGCAGAGGGCTTATCTGATCAGGAGCCAGTGTAATCTGATGGCGCCCGACTTTATTGAGGCGGGCTATCTGGACGGAAAAAGGTCCGTGACGCTGGAATCCCGCATGAAGCAGCTCGCGGATCTTTACCAGGGCCGGGTGATGGTTATCAATTCGGACTATAAGATCATCCGTGATACTTATGGACTGGATGAGCAGAAGACCGTTGTGGCGAAGGAGCTGATCGACTGTCTGTCCGGAAATGCAAAGAAATATTTCACCCAGACAGCGGATTTCATTGAGGTGATCACGCCGATCCAGGATGATTCCACGAAAGAGATCAAGGGCGCTTTCCTGATCTCGGTTCCCACTGCGGATATTATCGATGGGGAGAGGTCTCTGTCGGGGACGGTCATGCTGCTTCAGGTGGTCCTGACTCTGGTTATCATCGCTGCGTCCTTCTATGCTTCGGGTATCCTGGCCCGTCCGTTCCGCAAGGTGACCGATTACCTGAATTCCGGGACAGACTTCCTGGCAGAGGATCTTTCCCTTCCGGATTATACCGAGACGGAGCAGCTGGCGAAGGCATATAACCAGATGCGCCATACGCTGAAGGAGCAGGAGGAATCCAGGCAGCAGTTTGTCTCCAATGTCTCTCATGAGCTGAAGACACCGATGACTTCTATGAAGGTCCTTTCGGATTCCCTGATCCAGCAGGCTCAGATCGGGGAGGTCCCGAATGAGATGTACAAGGATTTCATGGAGGATATCAGCAATGAGATCGATCGTGAGAACAAGATCATCACAGACCTTCTGGAACTGGTCAAGATGGACCGGAAGTCGTCCAGCATCCATATCGAGGATACGAATATCAATGATCTGATCAACCTGATTCTGAAGAGGCTTCGCCCGATCGCGGAGAAGCAGGGAATCAGCATCAGTCTTGAAAGTTTCAAGCCTGTTATTGCACAGGTCGACCGTACCAAGTTCACGCTGGCAATCAGCAACCTGGTGGAAAACGGCATCAAGTACAATAAGCCGGATGGCTGGGTCCATGTTTCGCTGAATGTAGACAATACTTATTTTTACATCAAGGTCCAGGATTCCGGTATCGGCATTCCGAAAGAGGACCAGGACCACATATTCGAGAGATTCTACAGGGTGGATAAGTCCCACAGCCGTGAGATCGGAGGGACCGGCCTCGGGCTGGCGATCACCCGGTCCGCTGTTCTGGTCCATCATGGCGCGATCCGCGTATATTCAAGACCGGAAGAGGGAACAACATTTACAGTGAGGATCCCGCTCAGGTACACGAAGACTGAGAAGGATGAGCAGGAAGCGGAGGACGTGTGAGCAAGATGACTTTCAGGAGAATAAAGCCGGGCAGGAAGGGATTCCTGCTGCCGGGACTTGTCTTATGCCTGCTTATGGGGATGGTGCTTTCCGGATGCGGGAAGTCTGCCGGAGGTTCTGAAGAGGGCGGGCAGAAGATAGGCGAATACGAGATCTATTATACGAATGCGGAAAAAAACCAGCTGGTCCATGCGACCTACAAGGCTCACAGCGAGGACTTTGCGGGGATTCTCGATGAGGTCCTGCAGCAGTTTCAGACTTCAAAGAGTGAGAACATTCTGTCGGCTCTGCCGGATGGCGTGAAGATCAATCAGTCGTCGATCGGAATCCAGGAGGTCGATATCGACTTCAGTTCACAGTATCTGTCTTTGGGCAAGGTGGATGAGATCCTTCTGAGGGCGGCTTTGGTCGAGACACTGTGCCAGCTGCCGGGTGTGGACCATGTCCGCTTTACAGTGGATGGGCAGCCGCTGACCATCGGCGATACGGAGGTCGGACTGATGAACAAGGATTCCTTTATCGTTCCGGAGAAGGATGCGATCAATCCTTACCGGAATAAGGAGATTCCGCTTTATTTCAGCAGCCAGGGCGGAGACGGGCTGGTCCGTGAGTACAGGAAGATCTACTATTCGAGCAATATCAATACCGAGAGAATTGTCGCGGAGCAGATCGTCAAGGGACCGGAGAATGATAACCTGCTTCCGGTTACGGGGACGTCCGTCATTATTCTGGGCGCCAGGATCAAGGGCGATACCTGCATGATCGACTTCAGTAAGACGGTCAATGATCTGCCGGCGCCGGACAGTCCGGTGAAACCGGAGACGGCGCTTTATGCATTTGTCAATGCGCTGTGTGATGCCCTGTCAGACCAGGGAGTGACGGGAGTGCGCTTCACGATCGAGGGAAGCTCGGATGAGCGGTTCCGAGGGCAGGTGAATCTGGACCAGACGTTTACGCCGGACAAAGAGATCGTGAAGAAGGACGATACCGGAACAGAAGTAGGCGGCGTCCTGGTCGATGGAAGCATGCCGATTCCTCCGGTGATCGAGGAGGCGTCGACGGAAAATGCGGAGAGTAACTGAAGGCGGCAGGGATATAGGTGCCGGGCACTTATAGCGTCAGGCACTTTTGGCGCCTGACATCTTCAGGGTGTAGCTGCCTGAAAGGTCTGTGCGGTGATATGGGATGCGGCGGCGGGCAAGCCTTTTCAGCATGGAGGGAGCCGGATGGCCGTAGCGGTTGTTTTTTCCGCAGGAGATCAGGCAGAGATCTGGTTTTGTCAGCAGAAGGAACTGGTCTGAGGTGGCGTATCTGCTGCCGTGATGGCCGGCGATCAGGATATCTTTCGTCTTTTCGGGCGAGGAGAAGAGTGAAGATCTCTGGTAGGTCTTCACGAAGTTCTCCTCGCCTTCTTTTTCGAGGTCGCCGGTAAAGAGGATACGGAGGTTTTGCCAGCGAAGCAGAAGGACGATACAGTCCTGATTGGTTTCCCCTGTCAGCCGGCCGGGAGAGGGAGAGAGGACGCGGAGGACCATGCCGGACCCTGCGGCCCGATCACTGAAAGACGGGACATGATTGGAATGACCGCCGGACCCGGGCGATATAGATGCTCCCGCGGAGACGGCCGAGAGAGGAATCCCTGCCCCCTTTGCAATGCTCAGGATCTCCGAAAGCCCGGAGTATTCTTCCGGATCCACCAGAAGGTCCGGTACAAGGATCCTGCCTATGGAGATCCCGCCGCAGCATCCGCCTGTCAGAGAAGGATGATAGGACTTCAGCATCTGCGAGATGCCGCTGATGTGGTCGATGTCTCCGTGCGAGAGGAAGACCAGGTCGAGATGGGAGATTCCGTAGTATTTGAGGGTGCTCTCGATCCGGTATTGGTAGACGTCATTGACGGAGCTTGATCCGGCGTCGAAAAGGAGGGTGGTGCCACCCTGTTCGACCAGATTGCAGGAGCCTTGCCCGATGTCGAGGCAGGTGTACCGGAAGGCGGGCGGCCTGTGGATGCAGAGCATCAGAAAAAGGCCCATAAGGAGAGCTGACCCGATCAGGGGAAGCTGCTTCTTCAGGGTCAGAAGCTGTTTTTTGCCAAGCCGGCTGACATAGATGCAGAAGGCGGACAGAATGAGGTAATAGAGGACCATCTTCCAGACCGGCGGACGGCCAGTGATGAGGATGTCCCCGGGAAGGAGCCTTGCGGCTTTGCAGAGGAGACGGAAGAGGTCCAGCAGGATTCCGCAGGGTCCGGAAATAGCTCTCGCCGTCCCCTTTTCTATTACAGACAGGATGGCGGCCGGGACCGGGAGACCGGAGGCGGAGGAAGCGAGTGCGGAAGATGTGGATGAAGCTGCAGCATGGGTGGAGGCAGCAGCGCCTGCGGCGGTGCCTGCGGCGGCCCCGGTCAGGACCGGGAGCAGCCCGGCAAGGCAGCCAAGGACTCCGAATGCCATGAAGAGACTCATGCTGGGAATCACGATCAGGTTCAGGAGAATCGCCCATGGAGTGGTCTGGTAAAAGAACCAGAGAGACAGGGGGAGGATTCCGGCATGAAGGGAGAGGGAGCCGACAAGGCTTGTCAGGATGCCTTCTTTCGGGCGGAAGATCTTCGTGAAGACGGGGCTCAGCAGTTCGATCGAGAGGATGCAGGAGAAGGAGAGAAGGAAGCCGGTATCCGCGATGGCACGGGGCTGTCGGACCAGGATGAAAAGAGCGGCTGCAGACAGGGCAGTCAGGCGGTCATCCGTCCGCCCGGCAACCTGGCTGCCCAGCCAGAAAAGGAACATGATGGCTGCGCGGATCGCGGAGAAGCTGTTGCCGGTCATGAGGCAGTAGCTGACGACCAGAAGACCGGAGAAGAGGGCGGAGACGGCGAAACTCCGCCGGAGTTTCCGCAGGACTTTGTAGAGGGTCATGCCGAGGAGGGTGACATGAAGGGAGGAGACGGCGAGGATGTGAAGGATGCCGCCATCCTCGAAGAGGGACTTGGTCTCCGGATCGAGCCCGGAGCGGTCTCCCAGGACGATGGCGTCGATAAGCGCGCAGTCCTTCTCACCGAAGGTGAGGAGAGCCGACTGCTTGAGTCGGTAGCGGAGATCCGCGAGGAAGTTGAGGTAGGCGGAGGCAGCCGGCGCAGAAGTGGCGTTCGATTGGAACCGATTTCCATTTGCGGAGGAATCGGGGCCAATCGAAACGTCACCTGCAGAAGTGGCGTCGGAGGAGGCGGCTGACTGGGACTGGTTACTATTGACGAGGTGACCAGAACCAATCGGACCGTTACCGACGCCCCTCAGCCTCACCTCCGTCAATTGCATGAAGATATCCCTGGCCCGATTGTAGAGGTCCGCATCAAACTGCCCCGGACAAGTCGCCTTCTGCGGGATGGAAACCTTGCCGTAGAGAAGGACCGTCTGCCCGATCCGCACCCTTTCATAGATATCAGACTGATCGACAAGCTTATTCTTGCTGACCCAGACCTGCTGCCTGCTTCCATCCCCGTAGAGGGTGACCGGGGACGATCCTTCGGACGGGGAATTTAGCAGGACCTGCACGCGGCCGCGGGTGGGCCAGACCGAGCGGATGCTCCGCGCAAGCTTATTGTAGGCAGAACTCCCCTGACCCTCTTTCTCCGGAAATGCCACCCGGTCCAGCAGAAGACGATAGCCGGAAGCCGTCGTATCCTTGCTAAGAACATTTCCGGACAGGAGCAGGAAATGTCCGTCTGCCTCGTCCAGCTCCGGGCCGAGGAGCGGTCCTGCGGACACCAGAGGAACCAGGACCGAGAGATAAAGAAGCGCGGCAGCACAGATTGGGCGGGCGATGAAGATGCGCTTTCGCTTTGCACCTGCATGCTTTCTGCGGCGCCGAAGATGAAAACTCAGGAAAAATCCGGGATATTGTAAATCCATGGTTTACCGTCCTCCTATACAGAGTTTGTTGAGAGGTGTTACAATGAATCATGACTACAGCGCCCGACCGGGCACGAAGCGGGACCAGGCGCCTCGAACGTGCGGGATGCGGGAAGTCTTGTGAAAGCGGAAAAGCAGCGCGTAAGCGCAGGCACTTCGATCGTGAGTCCGGAGGCTTTTATGGAGATGGAAAAATCGATCCGCGAGATGGCGGAGGAAAGGGAATACCAGCTGCTTAGCCCACATGCGGCACATGCAAGAGAGTCCCGCGGAAGAGACCGGGAGGAGCCTCAGTGCGACATCCGCACGGTCTATCAGAGGGACCGTGACCGGATCCTGCACAGCAAATCGTTCCGCAGGCTTGCCCATAAGACCCAGGTTTTCATCGCTCCGATGGGAGACCATTACCGGACCAGGCTGACCCATACGCTGGAGGTCTCCCAGCTGTCGAGGACGATCGCAAAGGCACTCAGGCTGAACGATGACCTCTGCGATGCAATCGCGCTGGGACACGACCTGGGGCATACCCCATTTGGGCACACGGGGGAGAGGGTCCTGAATGAGATCTGTCCGCTCGGATTCGCCCACTATAAGCAGAGCATCCGGGTCGTGGAAGTGCTTGAGAAGAACGGACAGGGGCTGAACCTGACCTGGGAAGTGAGGAACGGGATCGCCAACCACAGGACGAGCGGCCGCCCGGCCACGCTTGAGGGACAGATCGTCCGCTTCTGCGATAAGATCGCCTACATCAACCACGATATCGATGATGCGGAGAGAGCGGGGATCCTGGCGGAGGAGGATATCCCGGAAGAATTCCGGGAGGTGCTTGGCCATACGACGAGAAACAGGCTGAATACCCTGATCCACGATGTGATCTACAGCAGCCTGGACAAGGATCGGATCACTATGTCCGGGCCGGTCGAGCAGGCGATGATGGGGCTGAGGAAGTTCATGTTCGACCACGTCTATCTGAACTCCATCGCAAAGCAGGAGGAAGGCAAGGTCGAGCGCATGATCACCATGCTCTATGAGTATTATGAGAATCATGTGGAAGAGATGCCGCAGGAATATATCGACCTGATCGAGAAGAGACAGGAGCCGGAGCCGAGAGTCGTCTGCGACTATATCTCGGGGATGACCGACCAGTATTCGATCTCGAAGTTCAAGGAATTGTTCGTGCCTCAGGCATGGCAGAAGAGATGAACCCCCGGCTGCCGGGACCGAAGTGCCGGATGCGGCGGATTTCATTTCCAGAATACCACGCGGGGAATGCGGAAACAAGCAGAAGATAGAAGGCAGCAGGAGGGCAGAGTTTGTACTATTCGGATGAGATCATCGACAAGGTCCGTGACGCAAGCGATATCGTGAGCATCATCGGGCAAAGTGTACGGTTGAAGAAAGCCGGCAGAAGATACGTCGGGTTATGTCCATTTCATAACGAAAAGACGCCTTCCTTCAGTGTCGATCCGGACAGGCAGATGTTCTACTGCTTCGGCTGCCACAAGGGAGGCAATGTCTTCACCTTCCTTCAGGAGCACGACAACATGACCTTCCCGGAGGCAGTGCAGACGCTTGCCGACCGGGCAGGGATCCGGCTGCCGGAGCGGCAGTATACACCGGGCCAGAAGAAGGCAAGGGATGAGAAGATGCAGCTTCTCGACCTCAACAAGACCGCTGCGACCTGGTTTTTCATGCAGCTTCACCAGCCGGCGGGAAGGGAAGGGCTGGCATATCTCAGGAACCGGAAGCTGACGGACCAGACGATCCAGAGTTTCGGGCTGGGCTTTGCGCCGGCGGATTCGACTTCCCTGCTTCGCTATCTGAGGGAGAAGGGAAACAGCGATGAGCTGATCCGCAAGTCGGGTCTCATGAACGTCGACGAGACGAGGGGGCGGATGTATGACCGCTTCCGCAACAGAGTCATATTCCCGATCCTTGACGTACAGAACCGGGTCATCGGTTTCGGCGGCCGTGTCATGACGGATGCAAAGCCCAAGTACCTGAACAGTCCCGAATCGACGATCTTCGATAAGTCGAGGAATCTCTATGGCTATCATGTTGCCCGACGGACGCACGCGGGCAAGCTGATCCTCTGCGAGGGCTACATGGATGTCATCGCGATGCACCAGGCGGGTTTCAATTATGCGGTCGCGTCGCTTGGAACAGCCCTGACCCAGCAGCACTGCGAGATCATCCGGCGTTTCACAAAGGATGTCATCCTGAGTTATGATTCGGACCAGGCCGGAACGAATGCCAAGATGCGCGCGATCCCTATGCTCCGCCGGGTCGGCATCACGCCGACGATCCTGCATCTGGAGCCTCACAAGGATCCGGACGAATTCATCAAGGCGGAAGGGAAAGATGCTTTTCAGGACCGGCTTGACCATGCGGAGAATGCGTTCCTGTTCGAGACGGGCATCATTCAGAAAAACTACCGGATGAGTGATCCGGATGAGGCAGCTGAATTTTTTGACGCGGTCGCGCTCCTGATCGCTTCCATGGACGATGTCTTCAAGCGGAAGGGCTATGTGAAGATGGCGGCCGAGCAATATGGCATCGATGAGCGGGATCTGTCTGACCGGGTCGTCAAGAAGATGGAGGCCGGTCAGAAGGATGACCGCTACCGGGCGGCAGACACCGGTGCCAGGTACGGGAGAAGCAGCACCGGCTTTTCCGGCAAAGGTTCCGGCGCCGGCGCAGGTGCTTTCGGCGCTTCCGGCGCAGGTGCTTCCGGCTCCTCCGGCGCAGGTGCTTCCGGCTCCTCCGGCGCAGGTGGTTCCGGCTCCTCCAGCGCAGGTGCTTCCGGCGCCGGTGCTGTAGGCACAGATCAGAACTACGGCGCTTCCGGGCGGCAGAGCTTCGACGCCAATGATGAGGCGGATCTTCAGGCTTACCTTGCCCAGGAGCAGGGGGAGGCGGACTATTACGAAGAACCGGTCTCAGAAGATGATTATTCGGGCTACTATGAGCAGCCGCGGGCGGATTTTTACGAGGATCCGTCGACCGGCGACTTCTACCAGATCCCGAAGACGGCTACCAGACGCAGCAAAGAAGGATCGGTCTCCGAGCAGGGGCTTGAGATGTCACGCCGCCTCCTGCTTTCCTACATTGCCCGCTATCCATCGATATTCGTCGATGTAAAACGGTATCTCAGTGTGGACGCTTTCGGGACAGGGCTTGCAGGGACTGCCGCCGGAATCATTTACGAACAGATGGAAAAGTCCGGGAAGGTCGACGAAGCTGCGGTCGTCTCGAGGTTCGAGGAGCCGGAAGACCAGGCGAAAGCCGCGGAGATCTTTCACACGATGGACATGGCCTCCGGCGACACGGACCGCGCCAAGGCAATCAGGGAGACGGTCCGCAAGGTCTACGAGGCGGCATCTCCGGCGCCGGACGATACCCGGTCTGAGTTTGCGCGGCGGATCGAAAAGAAGAAGAAGGTAGAAGAGATCAGGCGTATGAAGGTGAACCTGTCATGATGTTGTCAAAAAGAATGCAGGCGGTCGCGGACCTGGTTCCGGAGGCGGCCTGCCTTGCGGATATCGGGACGGACCATGGCTATCTGCCGATCAGTCTTGTGCAGAAGGGCAGAGTGAGCCGGGCGATCGCGATGGATGTAAATGCAGGCCCGCTGGACCGTGCCTCCGGGCACATTGAGGAGTGCGGACTGGGTGAGAGAATCGCAACCCGTCTTTCCGACGGTCTGACAGAACTTGGCCCGGGCGAGGCGGATGTGGTCCTGATTGCCGGGATGGGCGGCCCGCTCACGGTCCGGATCCTGGAGAGAGGGAAGAATATATGGAACCCGGCGGCTGGCACGGAGCCGGGCGGAGGCAGCAAAGCGGCTGGCTCTGAACTAGATAGAGGCAGCGGAGGAGCTGGCACGGAACTAGATGGAGGAAGCGGAGCGACTGGCTCTGAACCGGGCGGAGGCAGCGGAGGAGCTGGCACGGAACTAGATGGGGGCAGCGGAGGAGCTGGCTCTGAACCGGGAAACGGCTCACGGGACACAGAAGAGCAGGATCCGGGGCTCACCGTGAAAGCCATCATTCTCCAGCCCCAGTCGGAGATTCCGGATGTCAGGAGATACCTGATGGAGAACGGATGGAGAATTGCCGCCGAAAACATGGTCCTTGAGGACGGCAAGTTCTATCCGATGATGAAGGCGGAGCGCGGACCGGAGGAGCTGACCAGCCTTCAGCTGATTTACGGTCCCAGGCTTCTGGAGGATAAAAATCCGGTTCTTCTTTCGTATCTTCAGCATGAAGAAAAGACCCTGCGGAAGGTTCTTGAGAACCTGGAGAAGGCAGATGGCGGAGAGCGGAAAGAGGCAAGACGGAAGGAAGTTGAAAAGCGGCTGCAGGTTAATGCGGCAGCCCGGAGGCTTTACTGAACGGGAAAATCTAGAAATTGTCCGGATGCGATATCGGAAGGAGGACCAAAGTGGACGAAAACATGATCACCGTCAGAGCTGGCGGAAGCGAGAAACATTTCCGGAAAGGGACGACGTTCGGCGAGATCGCGGAAGCCTTCCAGGGGGCGGTCGATGCCCCGATTCTTCTTGCAAAGTCCGGCAGCCGGCTGAGGGAGCTTTCAAGAGAACTGGACCAGGATGCTGAGGTGGAATGGGTCACCATGCGGGACAAAGCGGGGCGTGACACCTACGCGAGGTCGCTTGTGCTCATGATGCTCAAGGCATTCACGAATGTGGTCAGCCAGGAGAGCGAAGTCCACATCTGGGTGCGTTTTACGGTCAGCCAGGGGCTTTTCTGCACGATCTCGGGACTGGAAGGGGAACTCACGCAGGAGTTGCTCGATCAGGCGAAGGCAGAGATGGAGAAGCTGGTCGCGATGAGAATACCATTTGAGAAAATGTCTCTCGATACGCCGGATGCTGTCCGTCTTTTCGAGGGCAGCCGGATGTACGACAAGGCGAAGCTTTTCCGCTACCGGATCAGTTCGCAGACCAATATCTACAGCTTCGCGGGCTATTCGGACTATAACTATGGCTACATGGTCAGAGATTCTTCTTATCTGAAGCTTTTTGACCTGAAACTTTACAAGGACGGCTTTGTCCTCATGATGCCGTCCATGCAGGAGCCGGACAGGCTTCCGGAGTTTCAGCCGGTGGAAAAGCTTTTCAAGGTCCAGAATGACTCGCGCCGATGGGGCGAACTCATGCACATCGACACGGTCGGCGACCTGAACGACCTGATCTGCCAAGGGCAGACCAAGGAGCTGATCCTGGCCCAGGAGGCTTATCAGGAGAAGCGGATCGCTGAGATTGCGGAAATGATCGCCGCCCAGCCTTCCCGCCGCCTCATTATGATCGCGGGACCGTCCTCCTCCTCGAAGACGACCTTCTCGCACAGGCTGTCCATCCAGCTTTCGGTCCATGGGCTGAAGCCGCATCCGGTCCCGATGGATGACTATTTCAAAAACCGTGAGGATACGCCGAAGGATGAGAACGGCAACTATGACTTTGAGTGCCTTGAGGCGATTGATGTGGAGCTGTTCAACCGGGACATGACCGATCTTCTTGCAGGGAAAGATGTGAAGCTGCCGACCTTCAATTTCAAGACCGGGAAGCGCGAGTATAAAGGCAATCATCTGCAGCTTGGGCCGCATGACATTCTGGTCATCGAGGGCATCCACGGGCTGGATGACCGTCTGACCTGCACATTGCCGAAAGAGAACATGTTCCGGATATACATATCTGCACTGACGCAGCTGAACATCGATGAACACAACCGTATTCCGACCACAGACGGCCGTCTGATCCGCAGGATCGTCCGCGACCAGAGGACGCGCGGGACATCTGCAAAGAACACGATCGCCATGTGGAACAGCGTTAGGCGCGGCGAGGAGAATTATATCTTTCCGTTCCAGGAGAGCGCGGATGTCATGTTCAATTCGGCTCTGATCTACGAGCTGGCAGTGCTGAAGATCTATGCGGAGCCGATGCTTTTCGCGGTGAAGGAGGACGAGCCGGAGTATACGGAGGCGAAGAGGCTGCTGAAGTTTCTTGATTACTTTCTGCCGGTCCCGGCGGACGACATCCCGAAGAATTCGCTGGTGAGAGAGTTTATCGGAGGCGGGACGTTCCCGGTATAATAGGAGTTTACAGGAGTTTATAGGAGGAGTTATAGGAGGAGTGTTTATTCCCTCTGTTTATTCCGTTTGTAACCTACGATGGGGAGATTCACGTCTTTTGCCTGCCACCGCAAGTCTATTGTCTGTAGCCAGGTAACCCAAAATGTCCCGATTATGATTATTGCCTTACAGGCTATGTAATCCACAACGGCTTAAATCAAGTTAATGCCTGCCGCGACTTGATTTCTGTCTTGTACACTGTAATCCATAACGGTTCAAATCAAGTTAATGCCTGCCGCGACTAGATTTCTGTCTTGTACACTGTAATCCATAACGGTTCAAATCAACCTTTTGCCTGCCGCGACTTGATTTTTGTTTTGCACACTGTAATCCACAACGGTTCAAAAACAAGTTAATGCCTGCCGCGACTTGATTTTTGTTTTGCACACTGTAATCCATAACGGTTCAAATCAAGTTAATGCCTGCCGCGACTTGATTTCTGTTTTGTACACTGTAATCCACAACACATTCAATACAGTTTTTGCCTGCCACGACAAACTTGGGCAAGTCGGAACGGCTACGGAAACTATGAGACTCGAGTTTGTGTAGTTGCGGGATTCCCGCTTGCAATCCTCAGCCTTATTGTGATAGAGTTGTGCGGTAAGCAGGACAGACGGTCGCTGCCGGCAGGCCGAAAGGTGCCGGGAGAGGAAAGTCCGGGCTTCACAGGGCAGGATGCCGGATAACGTCCGGTGGAGGCGACTCCCAGGAAAGTGCAACAGAAATATACCGCCGGCTCAGCCGGTAAGGTTGGAAGGGCAGTGTAAGAGACTACCGCCCGCCTGGTAACAGGCGGGGCACATGCAAACCCCATCCGAAGCAAGACCGAAACGAAACATATGGCTGCCCGTCAGTTTCAGGTAGGTCGCTTGAGTCTGCTGGCAACAGCAGATCTGGATAGATGGCCGTCCACGACATAACCCGGCTTATCGTCCTGCTTACATAAAAACAAATCTCTTTTTTCTAATGTGATGGCGCAAGTGTCAAAAGGGTTTTTGAGACACGCATCATGTTATTCCTTCGAACATCCCGGCATCCCGGATCCATCAGCTTAAAGCCCGGAAATATCTACGGATGTCGAATTCTTAAGAAATTCTTCATAATTTCTGCTGTTTTATCTCCGCATATGCAGTTTTGTAAAGTGTTAACATACATATGTCAGAACAGATAATAGTCTGCTGACGATTTCTTCATCATTAAGAAAGTAGAGGGCGAAGAGCTATGAAGAAGACAAGACAATTGCTCGGTTTAGCTGCGGCATGTGCGCTTGTTCTGACCACCAGTTTTGCCGGATATGCCGATCCGGTAACCTATGATCAGACAGCGGAGGCTGCCTTTGGAGGCCAGCAGTTCAATTTCGATGCGGAGACACCAATCGTATTTCCGGGTGACTCGATCTATGGACCGGTTACCATTTATCTTGGAGCTGAGAACGCAGCTGCAGGTACTGCGGCTGAGATGAAGACCGATGAGGCGACCGGAGTAACATTCTGGAAGAATAGTTCTTCAGCCGTTTATTCTGTTACTGATGTGACTCCGGCATCTGACGGAAGTGCAGAGGGACAGATGGTACAGCAGGTCGATGAGGCCGGCAACCCGGTCGTCGATGAAGCCGGAAATCCAGTCATGGTCCCGGCTGAAGGAACTGCTCCGGCAGCAAAGGCTTACGAGCTTGATACGGTCGGTTATGCCGTCGAAGTAATCAGCGGTAAGTCAGAAGGCTGGAACATGCAGCCGGATACTTCTGCAGCAAGCCTCATCGCTACGGCAGCGGATGGAACCACAGCAGAGGTCGTTCCGGATGCTAAGTATTATGCGGATGGGACAGCGGTTACTCTTACCGCGGATCCGGCTCCGGACGGACAGCAATTTACAGGATGGACCGTCTCCAAACTTCAGGATGACGGAACTCTTGCTCCGGTTGACGATCTGGCTGCTCTGAATCTTACAGATCTCACTGCCGACAAACTTTCAGCAGACGGCATGACCTTCACAATCGGCGCAACGGACAAACTGCTCGTATTTACGGCAAATTACGGTGCAGCAGCTCCGGCAGAGACAGAGGCTCCGGCTACAGAGGCAGCAGCTGAGGCAGCAGATCCGAATGCAGCTCCGGCAGATGCGGTTGACCCGAGCGCAGCACCGGCTGACGCAGTTGACCCGAGTGCAGCACCGGCTGACGTGGTTGACCCGAGCGCAGCACCGGCTGACGGAAGCCAGGCTGCCGCAGACGCAATCGTTGTGAATCCGGCATCTGATGGAACTGCAGCAGAGGCAGCTGACGCAGATGAATCTCCGTCCCCTGATGCCTCCCAGGCACAGGCTGCGGTTGTACTCGTTTCCGGAGTCGACAGCCAGGGCAATGATACGACGATCACTGCAGATCCGGTCAACCAGCCGACTCTTCCGATCACTACCGCTCAGACAAACGCTCAGGGTCAGGTATTTGACCACTGGGAAGTAAGCGACCAGACAGCAGTCCTTGCAGATGCGAAGGCATTTGAGACAACCGTTACCTTCCAGAGTGCTCCGGCAGCGAATATCAGCATTACTGCTGTATATGCAGACGCATCCGCAGCACCAGCTGGGGATACTGCACAGGAAGCATCTCAGGATGCAGCAGATGCAACGACAGATGGACAGAATACGACCGGACAGGACGGACAGAACCCGGCATCGTCTGACGGACAGAATCCGGCACCGTCAGACGGACAGAACCCGGCACCGACAGATGGACAGAATACAGATCCGGCTCCGGTACCGACTGACACTTACACAATTAATACTGAAGGCACTGGCGGTGATGCTTCTCAGGTAACTCTGACAGTTGCTGGCCAGCCTGTGCAGTTTGGAGCTCCAATTGATGCAGGCAAGAAGGTTACAGCAACAGCAGCAGACCGTACAGCTGATGGACTTCAGTTCAGCGGATGGACGGCAAAGAAAGGTGACCAGCCTGCAATACTGACGAATGACGGACAGCCAGTAGATCTTACACAGTCATCCATTACATTCGACCTTACAAGTAATCTTACGCTTGAGCCTTCCTATCAGGATATCAATTTTAAGATCATTTCTGAGAAAGGCGATGGAAACCAGTACACGCATGCGGATGGTCTTCCGACAGAGGCAAAGGCAGGAGCTGTTGTCAATGTCACACTGAAAAATACGACCGCTAACCTGAGTGTTGTAGTTACCGATGGCAGTGGTAAACAGGTTCAGGTAAACGACGACAATACGATCGCGGATGACGGAAGCCAGACGTTCAGCTTCACGATGCCGACATCGGATGTCACCCTTACCTATACCGGAGTTGAGAACTACGCGAAGTTCACGGTAACCGGCGGCGTCCTCACTGATGGAAATACAACGGGTTCCTTCGTTGCAGGCGGCAATGCTTCCGTTAAGGCTCAGACTCCTGCAGGCAAGGTCTTCACAGGCTGGACGGTCGGCGGAGACGGAGCAGGTCTTGTAAGTGGAGACACCAGCAAGGCTGAGACAACCTTCACAGTCAAGAGCCCGCTGACAGCTTCTGCTAACGTCATTCTTACGGCAAACTACAAGGATGTCACTTATAAGCTGACGGTTAAGTCCGGAAGCGGAAGCGGCGACTATGCAGTCACAACACCGGCTCAGATTACTGCAGATGCAGCTCAGCCTGGTTATCAGTTCTCGGGTTGGACTCTGGTAAGCGGAACCGGTACCTTCGCAAATCAGAAAGCGGCGACAACTACATTTACACTTGGATCAGATGCTCAGATCCAGGCAAACTATGAACCGATTCCTTACAAGATCACCGTCAAGAGTGGAAAGGGCTCCGGATCCTACACAGTAGGTCAGGACTTCGACATCGAGCCGAACTTCCCGGAGGCGGGCAAGGAATTCGATAAGTGGTCTGTTACAAGCGGAAAGCTTGACATAGACGACACTTCTTCCTATTACGCAACTGCTACTGCAAAGGCGAGTGACGCGACGGTTACCGCTCTATATAAGAACGGTCCGAGCCCTGACAACAATACAATTACCGGTCTTCAGAATGATATGGAATATCTGAAGAGTTCGACTCTGACCTTCAATGCAGTCGGCGCTGGCATGGATAACCAGAATCCGAATCCGGGAGACTATCGCTACAGACCGACCGGATATCAGATCGGTTCCGTAACCGGTTCCTGGAGCAAGGCTCCGTACACGACTTCTATGGCGATCAACCAGGTTGGCGACTATACACTGACAGTCACCTTCGCAAGAGATGTGTATGACGGATTCAGCTGGAATGCGGATGGAACGACAGACAGCAAGTCAATCGTGCTTCACATCGTCAATACCCTTTCGGTAGCGACCGGTGATTCCAGCCCAATCATCCCGCTGGCGGTTGCCGCAATCGCAGCTCTGGTTGTGATCGTCGCAGTGGTTGTGATCAGAAGGCGCAGACGCTGAGAAAGACGATGGCACTGAAGAAAATCAGACATTGGAAAGTGAGATACTGAGAACAGGCAAGAGCCCCCGCCAGCGATGGCGGGGGCTCTTGTTGTATGCAGCCGGGGTAAGGATGCCCCGGCTGTGATATTCAGGAATCTTGGATCTGTACGACCGGAACAAGGGTGTCCAGCCAGAATATCCAGGAATGCAGGAATGCAGAATTCATGCATCCGGAACTCATCCGAACTTCCGGATGATCTCTGCGATTCCGCTGTGATTGTTGTCGTTCTCTGTGATGTAGTCCGCAGAGCTCTTGAGGGCGTCCACGGCGTTCGCTATCGCACACCCAACGCCAGCTTCGACAATCATGGGAAGATCATTTTCCTGATCGCCGGCGCTGATGGTGTCGGCAATCGGAATATTTAGGTGGTCTGCAAGGAAGTGGAGGGCGGCCCCTTTGCTGACGCCTTTCGGGACGATCTCGAGCAGCCACTGGTTGGACATGAAGATGTCCATGGTCTGAAGCTTCTGGCCGAGCAGGAAGGTGCGGAAGCGGGAGACGAGCTCCGGGTCGCCGTAATCGATGGCGAGAAGCTTGCAGGAGGCCGGGGCGGCATCGGCAAGGTCGCTCACAATCTCGTAAGGGAGGCGGTTGATGTCGCAGTACTTCTGCAGGTTGCCATTGTAGGACTCGGTGATGACGGCAGTGTCGGTGTAGGCCTGAAGGTGGATCTTAAAATCATGCGCCCACTCATCGGCAAGACGGATGTCGGCATCAGAGAGCGCCTTCTTGTAGAGGGTTTCTTCTTTGCAGGTGTCGAAGATCTGGCCGCCGTTGAAGGCGCAGATGTAGGTGTTTTTCCTGCCGTAGAACCCGATGTCTTTCATGAGATTGGAGGCGCCGGAGAGGGCGCGGCCGGTCGAGATTGCGAAGATATTGCCCGCTGCAAGGAAGTCTTCGATTGCCTGGCGGCTTTTGTCTGTGAGTTTCTTGTCGGTCGTGACGAGGGTGTCGTCGATATCGGTGAAGAGTATCTTTTTCTTGTGCATGTCTGCCATCTTGTTTTGCCTCATCGGATGTGGTATCTGCCTGAAAATGTCATGCGTTTGCAGCCTTTGTCCGGGCTTTCCTATGCTTTCCGGACATGGTATCATCATAGCCAGTGAATTGCCTGCTTGTCAACGAAAATAAAGCAGCAGTCTGCGTGCGGAAAGAGAGCAGCAGTCTGTATGCGGAAAGAGAGCAGCAGTCTGAAAGCGTAAATAAAGCAGCAGTCTGCATGCGGAAAGAGAGCAGCAGTCTGTATGCGTATTGCGAAAAGTACAGACATTTGCCGGGAGGCAGGACAGCGACATATGGAAGCAGAATATGGAATAGGAAGAGTACGACTATGACGAGAAGACTTTATTATCAAGATGTCTACAGAAAAGAGTTTGATGCGGTGGTGACCGCGGTGGAGGCTGTCAAAGAGGGGTTCAAGGTTTTTCTGGACCGGAGCGCCTTCTTCCCAGAGGGCGGGGGACAGAGCGGCGACCGAGGATACCTAAAGGTCTGCGGAGCAGAAAGTGATGGGTGCCAGGTACCGAACCAAGCGGCAAGCATAAGGTGTCAGGTACCGAACCAGGCAGCAGAAAGTGACGGGTGTCAGGTACCGGACCAGGCAGCAGAAAGTGACGGGTGCCAGGTACCGGACGAAGCGGCAAGCATAAGGTGCCAGGTACCGGACCAGGCAGCAGAAAGTGATGGGTGCCAGGTACCGGGCGAAGTGGCAAGCATAAGGTGCCAGGTACCGAACCAGGCGGCAGAAAGTGATGGGTGCCAGGTACCGAACCAGGCAGCAGAAAGTGATGGGTGCCAGGTACCGGACGAAGCGGCAAGCGCAAGGTGCCAGGTACCGGACGAAGCGGCAAGCGCAAGGTGCCAGGTACCTGGCACCGAGGCATCTGCCGCCCGTGTCCGGGTTCTCGACACGCAGGAGGAGGGCGAGGATGTCTATGTCCTCTGCGATCGCGCACTGCCGGTCGGCGCCAGGGTGCATGGGGTCCTCGACTGGGAGTTCCGTTTTGACCGCATGCAGAACCACTCGGGCGAGCACATCGTGAGCGGCATCATCCATCGCCGCTTTGGCTATAATAATGTCGGTTTTCACATGAGTGCCGACCGCATGACGATCGATCTGTCCGGGGAGATTCCGGAGGAGGCGCTTTCAGAGATCGAGGCCGAAGCCAACCGGATTGTCTGGAGAAATGAACCGGTCATCACGGATGTCTACACGGAAGAGGAGGCGGAGCATGTCGAGTTCCGCAGCAAGAAGGATCTTCACGGGGCCATCCGCGTGGTCACGATCCCGGGCGCCGATGTCTGTGCCTGCTGCGGCACCCATGTCACGCGCACCGGTGAAATCGGCCCGATCCGCCTGATCTCCCATGAACGCTTCAGGGGCGGCACCCGCATTGAGATGATGTGCGGACGATGGGCTTATGAATACATGAGCGGCATATTCGAGCAGAATCATAAGGTGTCGACGCTCGTATCCGCAAAGCCGCTCGAGACGGCGAAGGCAGTTGAAAAGGTCCTCGCTGACGCAAATGGCATGAGGTCTCGCCTCATTCAGGCTGCCTATGAAAGGCTGGACAAGACGGCCGAGGCGCTTTCCGGCGCCGGCGATGTGCTGGTCTTTGCAGAGGGTTTTGATTCCGTCATGGTGCAGAAGCTGGCAGCCAGGGTCATGGAGACCTGCGGCGGCCTCTGCATCGCAATGTCGGGTGATGACCGGGATGGGTACCGCTATGTTGCCGGAGAGAAGGACGGCAATCTGAAGGATCTCATTAAGGCGATGAACCAGGAGCTTGACGGAAGAGGGGGCGGAAGGCCTTATTTCCAGCAGGGT
>Ga0326514_10000570_pt1 | contig 25169 bp, 17 predicted proteins | sample 3_2548_0518_D_FD_203653 | JGI IMG/M metagenome (GOLD analysis project Ga0326514, IMG submission 203653) | Bovine rumen microbial communities from UC Davis, California, United States - 3_2548_0518 | ecosystem: Host-associated > Mammals > Digestive system > Stomach > Rumen | place: USA... | reverse complement strand
TCAGAGGCAGCAAGAAAAAGAAAGTTTAATTAAGAGATAGGATTGGAAGTATAAAGGGTGTAAATTATGCACTTTTACTTCCATTTTTTATATAGTTAAACTAATTTTAGATACATAATAAAGTTAATATAGTCAATAATAAATGAGAAGGAGGAAATGTTGATGAAATATAATGAAATTGATATAAAGGGAGGAATAAAGCTTCATACGATTAAAACTGATAAGTTTAAAACAAATCTTATAGCTGTATTTTTAACAACTAAATTAAATAGAGAAAATGTTACTAAAAATGCATTAATATCTATGATGTTAAGAAGAGGTTCTAAAAATATGCCAACACAAGAAGAAATAAGTAAAACAATGGAAGAAATGTATGGAGCAAGTTTTGATTGTGGATTAGATAAAACCGGAGATAATCAAGTCTTAAAATTCTATATAGAGTCTATAAACGATAATTTCTTACCTAAACAAGAAGAAAATATTTTAGAAAAATCAATAAAAAATATTTTAGAAATAATTTTTAATCCATATGCAGAAAATGCTAGTTTTAAAAACGAATATATAGAACAGGAAAAAAATAATCTAAAACAAAGAATAGAAGGTAAAATAGATAATAAAGCTAGATATGCAATGGACAGATGTATAGAAGAAATGTATAAAGATAAACCATTTGGACTATATAAATTTGGATATATAGAGGATTTAGAAAGTATTAATAGTAAAAATCTATATCAATATTATAAAGAATTAATAAACTCTTGTAAATTAGATATATTTGTATCAGGAAATATTAATGATAAAGTAGAAAATATAGTAAAACAAGATGAAAATATAGTAAAACTACAAGATAGAAATGCTGACTATGTTGTTCCAAAACTTGAATTAAAGCAAGAAAAACAAGAAGAGATAGTAACAGAGTCAATGGATGTAACTCAAGGAAAATTGTTGTTAGGATTAGATGTAAATATTGATGATGAAAAACTAAAATATGATACATTGATTTATAATAGCATTTTAGGGGGATCAGCAAATTCTAAGATGTTCCAAAATGTTAGGGAAAAAGCACATTTAGCATATGTAGCAAGTTCTAGTTATTTAAGATATAAAAGTAATATATTTGTAAACTGCGGAATTGAAATTGGAAATTATGAAAAAGCCTTAGAATTGATTAGAAAGCAAATTGATGATATGAAAAAAGGAAAATTTACAGATAAAGATATTGAAGACGCAAAAACAGGAATTATCGCAAATATAAAAACAATTGCAGATGAACAGGACACAGAACTGACTTACTATTTTGGACAAGAGTTATCACAAAATAAAACTTCAGTTGAAGAATATGAAGAAAAGATTAATAATGTAAGTAAAGAAGATATAATTAATATAGCTAATAAAGTATCAATTAATATTGTTTATTTTTTAAGAGATTAAAGAAGGGAGAAGAAAATGCAAGTTATTGAAAATTTAAAAGTTAAAGAGAAATTATATATAGAAAAATTAGAAAATGGATTAACTGTTATGATAATACCAAAACCAGGTATTCAGAAAAAATATGTAATATGGGGAACTAACTATGGTTCAAATGATAATAAATTTATCGTTCCAGGAGAAGAAAAAGTAACAGAAGTTCCTAATGGAGTTGCACATTTTCTAGAACATAAATTATTCGAACAAGAAAATGGAACTAATAGCTTAGATACTCTAACTGCTTTGGGAGTAAATGCAAATGCATATACAACAAACGATCATACAGCATATCTTTTTGAATGTACGGATAATTTCTATGAAGCATTAGATGAATTAATGGATTATGTTCAACATCCATATTTTACAGATGAGAATGTAGAAAAAGAAAAAGGAATTATTGGACAAGAAATAATGATGTATGATGATTATCCAGATTGGCAAGTGTATTTAAATGCCATGAAGGCAATGTATCATGAAAATTCTATAAAAATAGATATAACAGGAACAATAGAAACAATTAGTCATATAGATAAAGATATTTTATATAAATGTTATAAAACATTCTATAATCCATCTAATATGGCATTAGTTGTTGCAGGTGACTTTAAACCTGAAGAAATATTAAAAGAGATAAAAAACAGGCTTGTAGAAAATGAAAATCAAGGTGAAATTAAAAGAATTTATACAGAGGAAGATGAATCAATAGTACAAGAAAAGATTGAGAAAAACTTCGAGGTAAGTAGACCTTTATTCACAATAGGAATAAAAGACAATCCAAAAGATCAAGAAGAAATTGTAAAAAAACATATTGCAATTGAAATTCTAATGAATCTTATATTAGGAAGAAGTTCAGATTTATATAAAAAGTTATATGATGAGGGAATAATCTCAGGACAGCCAAGTTTAGATTATGAATTCGGTCAAACATATGCACATGTTTTAATTACAGGGCAATCTACTGTTCCAGAAAAAGTTTATAAAGAATTCATGGTGAAAGTAAAACAATTAAAAGAACAAGGTATAAATCAACAAGATTTTGAAAGAATTAAAAAATTGATATATGGTGGATATGTAAAAGAATATAATGATATACAAGATATTTCAAGAATGTTTTTGTCAGACTACTTTAAAGGGATTAATTCATTTGATTACTTAGAAGAAATTGAAGGTATAAATATCAAATATTTAAGTCAAATATTGACAGATATTTTTAAAGAAGAAAAGATGATTTTGTCAGTTGTTAGAAGTTAAATAAAATGAGATAAAAGCGGTATTTTTCAATTAAATGAAGTAATACCGTTTTTTTCTGTCAATAATTGTCGAAAATTATCAGGAAGTGTCATACGAAAGTTGGTAAAAACCATTGAAAACACTTGACTTAAGAAAAATAATGTGGTAATTTTAAAATATACGAAAGATAACTAAGAAAAAGGAGAGAGAAGTATGTTAAATGATGAAATTTGTAAATTAAGAGATAAATTAAATAAAAGTATAGAGCAAGGTGATGATTATAGTGTTACATATCAATTAAGTGTAGAACTGGACGAGCTAATTGCAAAATATTATAAGGAATTAAAAGATAGTAAAAAAAAACTAATGATAATTCATGCGTAAATAACAAATAGTTTTATAGATTAATATAACATATAGACCGGAGTAATTCCGGTCTTTTTGCGGTATGCTGTAATGCGAATTTATTTAGTAAATAGCTTGATTTTGATGTAAATATATTATATAATATTTAGCCGAGTGAGGTATAAAGATGCAAAAAAATCCTGAATATAAAAATTTTAAAAACATAGTAAATATATTTTATAATGAAGAACTTGAAGGTATTGGTGAATCAGCTGAAGAAATAAAAAATTCTGGTACAATAAAAATTGAACCTAAAGTTTTTTATGATAAATTCTCTGGTGATATGAGGGTGGAATTTAAAATAGGTGACAAGAAAATGTATAAAATAAAAAATTTAGCTCAGTTTTATACATTAATGATGAATAAAGAGTTTTATCGTTATGGAGAAAAACTTAAATTTATTCATACAGAGGATGCTTTTGAAGAAGATAGTAAAAAAACATTAGAATTTATTATGAAATATTCAGAAATTATTAAGTATGCAAATTCAAACTCAAATAGTAATTTTAAATATTATGGAAAAGCACTTAGTGAAACTAGTATAATAGTTGGAAATACTGCTATGGATGACTTGTTTGAAGTATTAGCAGGAAAAAAAGTAGAATTTCAAAGGGATTATAATAAAAGTGAAATTGAATTTACAGAAGAAACGCCAGACATAAAATTTAGATTAAGTAAAATAGATGAAGATAATTATGTAATAATACCAAATATCGAGATATATAAAGTAAATATTATTTCAGGGAAAAAATATAAGTATATTTTAAATGAAGATAGGATATACAGATGTTCAAAAGAGTTTGAACAATCTACATTAAAACTATTAGATATTTTTAGAAAAAATTATATAACTGAACTTAAACTTGGAAAAGAAGATTTAACACAATTATTTTCAGTTGTCATTCCTAGAGTTAAAGATGCAATTGAAATTGAAGATATACCAGAAAATGAAATACAAAAATATAAACCTAAAAAACTAATTGTTAAATTGTTTTTAGACTTTGATGAAAATGATTATTTAGTTGGAGAGGTTAAGTTTGTTTATGAAAACAATAAATTTAATCCACTAGATGAGAAAGTAAAATCAGAATTTCCAAGAAATATGATTGAAGAAACAAAAGCAATGAATATATTTAGAAAATCTGGTTTTATGTTAGATACAAAAAACTTAAGATTTATTTTGCCAGATAATGATAAAATATATGACTTTTTAACAAATGATATAAATTATTATATGCAATATTTTGAGGTAATGGTTACAGATAACTTTAAGAAAAAACAAATAAGAGAACCTAAAATAGGTAACATTGGTGTAAGAGTAGAAAATAACTTATTATCAATAGATTTAGAAAATTTAGAAATTGATGTAAAAGAACTAGAAAATGCTTTAGAAAAATATTCATTAAAGAAAAAATATTACAGACTAAAAGATGGTAGTTTTATTGATTTGAATAACAATAAAGAAATAAAATTTTTAGATAAATTAGTTACCGGAATGGATATAAGTTATAAAGAATTAGAAAATGGAGAAGTAAAACTTCCTATATATAGGACACTATACTTAAATCAATTGTTAAAAGAGATAAAAGGAACGCAGGTATCAAAAAATGACGAATATAGGAATGTTGTTAATAACTTAGATAAAGACAAATTAGAAGAAAATATGGATGTTCCAGAATATTTAAGATATGTATTAAGATATTACCAAAAAACGGGATTTAAATGGTTAAAAACATTAGATAATTATAAGTTTGGTGGGATATTAGCAGATGACATGGGACTTCGGAAAAACTATACAAATTTTATCGATTATATTAGACTATGTTCAAAATTCAAAAAAAACAAAGGCAAGCTTAGTGGTTTGTCCAAGTTCATTATCACTTAATTGGCAAAATGAGGCAAATAAATTTGCAAATAAATTAAAAACCGTGGTTATAAAAGGTAGTTTATTTGATAGAAAAAGACAAATAAAAGAAATAGATAAATATGATTTAGTAATAACATCTTATGACTTACTAAAAAGAGATATTGAGTTATATGAAAAAGAAGATTATAATTTCAGATTTATAATTGCAGATGAGGCGCAATATTTAAAAAATAGTAATACTCAAAATGCTAAATCAATTAAGAAAATAAAAGCAGAAACTAGATATGCATTAACAGGAACTCCAATAGAAAATTCTTTAGCGGAATTGTGGTCAATATTTGACTTTATTATGCCCGGATACTTGTTTTCATACAGAAAATTCAAAAACACATATGAGATGCCTATTATAAAAGGTGAAGATGAAAACGCAATGCAAAAATTAAAGATGCTAATAGAACCATTTGTTTTAAGAAGAACAAAAAAAGAAGTCCTAAAGGAATTACCAGATAAAACAGTTACTGTTTTTAATAATGAAATGTGTGAAGAACAAAGAAACTTATATATAAATTATTTAGCTAGGGCAAAACAAGAAGTAGCAGAAAAAGTAAAATTAAATGGATATGAAAAAAGTAAAATGCAGATTCTCGCCGCATTAACAAGATTGAGACAAATATGTTGTCATCCAGGATTATTTATAAATGATTATAATGAAGGAAGTAGTAAATTGGATCAATGTATGGAAATAGTAAAAGAAGCAGTCAAGAGTGGACACAAAATACTATTATTTTCAGGGTATACATCTATGTTTGAAATAATAGAAAAAGAGTTAAATAAAGAACAAATACGATATTTAAAACTAACAGGAAGTACTAAAGTAGATGAAAGAATAAAAATGGTAGATGAATTCAATCAAAATCCAGAAATCCAAGTTTTTCTAATATCTTTAAAAGCAGGAGGGACAGGACTTAACCTAACTGGCGCAGATATGGTAATACATTATGATCCATGGTGGAATTTATCTACTGAAAATCAGGCAACAGATAGAGCATATAGAATTGGACAGAAAAATAATGTTCAAGTGTATAAATTAATTACAAAGAATTCTATAGAAGAAAAAATTTATGAATTACAAGAAAAAAAATCAAAATTAGCTGATAATATGCTAGAAACAAACACTGTTTTTGTTAATAAATTAACTAAAGAAGATATATTAAAACTATTTGAATAGATAAAAAGATGTTCTAAACATATAAAAATATGTTTAGAATGTTTTTTTTGTGTAAAAAAACTTGAAAAAAACGTGAAATTATGTTAACATATAAATAGTGTTAATTAAGGAAGGAAATGGATATGAAAGAAGAAAAAGTAAAAAAGTTAAAAGAACAATTTAAAAAGCTATATTTAGATACTGTAAAACATGCAAATGATATCGAAAAATGGATTAATTCAGGAAAAAGAAAACAAGGGGATATTAGAAGAAGTATCGAAAGACTTGATTCAAAATACCAAAGCTTGTTAGAGATAAAGAAAGAGTTAATTAATCAAAATTCAAACGATTATAATTTTTTAAATAGAGTAGAAGATGAGCTAGAATTTAATAAATTTGAACACGAACTATCACAAAAAACAGAAATGAATATGAGTCAAATAAATGAAAAAATCCAAAATTTATATAAGTCAGCTAAAATACAGCTACCAAAAAGAAATAATAAACAAAGTGAAGGATATAATAATATCGAATTAGTAACTGATATACCAGGCAATGAAAAAGGTCTTTATTACATAAAAAAAAGAAAAGGATTTCTAAGCAGAAGAAATGGACACCATAGAAGGAAAATATTTAACATTAAAGAATCATTTATTGATAAATATTATGATTTTAAATATAGATTAAAACATAGAAAAAAAGCAAAAACAAGTCAAAATAAAAATGATGAAGCTTTAAGTGAATACGAACTGTATTGCATAGAAATGCAAAAAGGGTATTTCAGAAGAAGAATAGATGAGATAGTAAGAAGATTTTCTTATACAAGAAAAAATAAAAAAGAAAAAAATAATAAATATAAAAAAGTAGGTAGAGTATCTGCTTTACTTATGGCAGGTACATTAGCTATATTTGGAGGAACAACTGTAGGTGAATCAAATAGAGATTCAATAAAAGATGTCAATAATGAAAAAACATATGTAGATACAAATAAAGGAGAAAATGATTTTAAAAAATCATTAACCGTTCAAGCCTTAGAAGAAACTACAACCAAAAATAAAGTAGAGGAAACAAATATTCCAAGTACAGTACAAGAAACAACTATAAAAACAAATAAGCCTAAAGAAACATGGAGTACACAAGCAACTTTTCCACAAACTACTACAAAGCCAACAGAATTAAAAAAAGAAAATAATATTAGTAAAAATCAAAGCATAGAAAAACAAAATAAAACACAAAATCAAAAAAATGATTCGATTACAAAAAATAAAGAGACAGCAGACAATGTATATGTTTTAAAAGCGAATACAAAATATACAGAAAATTCTTTGGGTGAAGGAGCATCCGGATATGTTTTAAAGGATACAAAAGTAAATATATACAATCGTGCATTAGTAAAAACAGATGAGCAAGGAAATAGATGTATATTAAATCTAACAAAGGCTGGTCAAACATGGGAAGATTTTGCAAAAGAACAAGGACTTGATTATAAAGAATTTAAAGCATATATTGATAATAATAGAAGTATTCAAGAGATGGTATCTCTTGATGATATAGATGGAAACCAATTAGGATGGGTATCAAAAGATAAATTAAAGGGAGTAGAAGAAAAAGAAAGATGAAAGATTATATAACAGTTATAGGTGGAGGTCTAGCAGGAAGTGAAGCTGCTTACCAAATTGCAAAAAGAGGAATAAAGGTAAAATTATATGAAATGAAACCTGTTAAATTTTCAGAAGCGCATAGTAATGAAAATTTGGCAGAAATAGTTTGTAGTAATTCTTTTAAATCTAATTTATTAACAAATGCATGTGGGTTATTAAAAGAAGAATTAAGAAGATTAAATTCATTACTAATAAAAATTGCAGATGAAACAAGTGTACCTGCAGGACAAGCATTGGCAGTTGATAGAGAAAAGTTTTCTAAAAGAGTAACAGAAGAATTAGAAAATAATGATTTTATAGAAATAATACATAAAGAAGTAACAGATGTTGAAAAAATAGCAAAAGACGGAATTGTAATAATAGCAACAGGTCCATTAACATCTAAAGGATTAGCAGAGCAGATATCAAAAATAACGGGTGAAGATAAATTATACTTTTATGATGCTGCAGCTCCAATTGTTAATAAAGAAAGTATAGATTTCAATATTGCTTTTTATGGAGATAGATATAGTCAAGAAAAGAAAAAAGAAGAAAGCATAGAAGATTGGTATGAAAGATTACAAGAACAAGAAGGAAAAGAACAAAGTTATATAAATCTTCCGATGAATAAAGAAGAATATGAGATTTTTTGGAAAGAACTAGTAGAAGCAGAAGTAGTTACCTTACATAATTTTGAAAAAAGAGAAATATTTGAAGGTTGTATGCCAATTGAGATAATGGCAAAAAGGGGAATAGACACTCTAAGATTTGGCCCATTAAAACCAGTAGGATTTGACGATCCAAGAACAGGTAGAAGACCATATGCACTGGTGCAACTAAGACAAGATGATAGTAGAGCAAGTATTTATAATTTAGTAGGATTTCAAACAAATTTAAAATTTGGAGAGCAAAAAAGAGTATTCAGTATGATACCAGGATTGAAAAATGCTGAATTTATAAAATATGGAGTAATGCATAGAAATACATATATTAATTCAAGCAAACTTTTAGATGAAACATATAATTTAAAATCAAATCCCAATATATACTTTGCAGGTCAGATAACGGGAGTTGAGGGATATGTAGAATCTATCAGCTCAGGAATGGTAGCTGCATTAAATGCAGTAAATAAAATAAAATTGGAAAATAAAAAGACAAACGACATACTTCAAGAAGCGGATATCAGAGAAGATAATGATAATGACAACAATACAAATAAACACAAATATGATACAAAAATAAAATCAAAAATCTTATTTTCATATAACACAGTAATAGGAGCATTAGCAAAATATATTTCAACTCCAAATGAAAAATTTCAACCGATGAATGCAAACTTTGGAATATTACCAGAATTAGAAGGAAAAAGGATTAGAGATAAAAAAGAAAGATACAAAAAGCTTGCAGATAGAAGTTTAAAGGAACTTTAGTATAATTAATATAAAATAAAAGAGAAATATTACAAATATTACTAAAATATTACATTTTTATTAAGTTTTACACAAATTCACATAATTCTATTGAAAATGTTAAAAAAAAATGATAAAATTAATATTAGGATAAATATATTGAAAGGAATGGTTAATATGGAAGAAAATTTAGACTTAAATATAGAAGATTTAAAAAAATTAACACCTGAAGAATTAGTTGATTTAAAATTTGACCTTGAAGAAATGTCAGATAAATTAGAAGAATTAAAAGAAGTTGTAAGTGAAGAAGAGTAAGAGGAGGTAAAAAATGGATTCAGAAAATAAAGGTTTAAAGAAAGAAGATTTTGAGAGAATAAACAAAGATTTTAATAGGTATAGTAACAATATGTCAAAAGCGAACATAGATACTATTAACAATAAAATAAAAACATATAAAAAAGACATTAAAAGGCTGGAAAAGGAAATTGAAGCCTTAAACAAATATAAAGAAGCTGCTAAGTTTCAGAAATCTGTACATGAAAAAAATGGAGATAAGACAGAAGCAGATTTAGTACAAATGTCAATAGATGCATTTAATAGTGAAATAGAGAGTAAAATAACATCGAAAAATGACTTAGAAGATCAAATAGAAGATTTACAAAATAAAATAAATAGAAATAAGGCAAGAGTTGACAAATGCATAGAAGAATTATCAAAAGATTCAGAATTTAAAAAGCATGTAGATGCTGCTATGAAAAAAAGATTAATAAGACGTTCTGAAAAAACTTTAAAAGAAAATGCAACGCTTAAAAATTTACAAGAATTAATAAAATTACAACCAGAATGTGAACAAAATATTTCTGAAATGAAAACGATGCAACTAGAAATGGACGACTCAAATGAAAAAATTGAAAAATTAGAAGAAGAAATAGCAAAATTAGATCCTATAACTGATACATCCACAATATCTGCAAAACAAACTGAAATAACAAATGAAAAGAATAAAATAGATGTTAATAGAAAAAAATATAACACTAATAAAACAGAAGTAAAGAAAGCAGCTAAAAAGCATAAAGTAGAAATTGATGAAGAAATATTAAAAAGATTTATTAAAGACACTACATTTAAAAGGGATAAAAGTGGAACGTTACAAGTTTCAAAAACAATTTCAAATAAAATTAAGGTTAATGAAAAAACAATTAAAAATGATGAAATTGCATTATCAAAATTAGAAGGTAGAGAAATACATACAAGTCTTGAAAGAGGCTTTGACGAAGACGGAAATGAATTGCCATTAGATGAGAGCCATTTAGAAATTAATTCAGGAAAAAGATTGCCAGCGGTTCGTAATAAAGATACGAAATGGTTTCAATTTATAAAAAGATTTAAAAATTGGAGAGAAGAAAGAAAAAATCAAAGATCTCTTCCCAAGACAGAAGATAGAAGCGATTACGAAGAAAGAGCTGAAGTAAGCGCATCAGATAAATTTAAAAATTCATATAAGTACGATGTTGTAAAAGAATTTGCAGAAAGACGTGAAAAAGAAATTTTAAATGAAGCTAAACAGACGATAAAAAAACAAAAAGAAGAAGGAAGATAAAAAATATTGACAATGTTTTAGAAAAATGATAATATATAAAAAAACATACATGCCTTTCAGTTTTTTTCTGAAAGGTTTTACATTCCTGAATTTAGGAGGTACACACAAATGAAAAATAATATAAGAAAGTTAAAAATACGGTGGAGATGTAGAAGACAAGTAAGTTTAATTGCAATGATTTTAATAAATTCATTAATATTAGCAATAATTTTTGAATCTAAATTTGCGCAATATACTGAACTTGATACTTGGATAAGTAGTTGTATATATTCGACTGGAATATATCTGTTAATATCAATAACAATATATCTGATAATATTTGTAAAGTCTAAAAAAAGAGTTTATTATATTAATTTAAATACAAATATGTGTATTAAAAATAATAAAGAGTTTCATTATACTGACTTCAAATATACACAAACGATTATACAGATTATTTTTGATATAGTTGATATAGAATTATATAACAACAAAACATGTAAATCCATCAAATTAAAAGATGTTTCTAAAGATGTATTAAATTATCTAGAGACATAAAGGCAAGTGAAAACTTGCCTTTTTTCTATGCAATATAAAAAATTATATTGCATAGAAAGCGCTTTGCGCACATGATTGCACAGAAATTTTTTCAAAAATTTCGCGCTGAACAAATTTACGGAACGTCCTAAAATAATAAATGTTTTATTATTTTAGAATGAAAATTATAAATGTTACATTATAAATTTACAAAGCGTTCCGATTTGTTCTTGACTTTAATAAATAACCATGATATAATATGCAATGTTAAATTGAAATACTTGTAACACATAAATCCGTAGAGGATTATAGAAATTTATTTATGTTATAAAGTATAACAAAATAAAAAATAGGAGGTGAAATTTAAGTGCCAACAATTAATCAATTAGTAAGAAAAGGAAGAAAAACAGGAGTAACAAAATCAACAGCACCTGCTCTACAGCATGGATGGAACTCAAAAAATAAAAAATTAACAAATAATAGAGCTCCACAAAAAAGAGGAGTATGTACAGTTGTTAAAACAGTTACACCTAAAAAGCCAAACTCAGCTTTAAGAAAAGTTGCTAGGGTTAGACTTTCTAATGGTTATGAAGTTACATCTTATATCCCAGGTATAGGACATAACTTACAAGAACACAGTGTTGTATTAATAAGAGGTGGTAGGGTAAAAGACCTTCCAGGTGTTAGATACCATATCATAAGAGGAACATTAGATACAGCAGGTGTTAAAGATAGAATGCAAGCGCGTTCTAAATATGGGGCTAAAAAACCTAAAAAATAAAAAGGATTTAGCAAAAAGTGAATAGTGCTTGTAAGCTGACTAATTTAAGGTACTTAAATTTAGAATAAATTATAAGCGCTATGCGGATAGGAAAATCCTATCAGAGTACCGAAATATCTTATTTAAGATATTAATTTAAAAATAAAAAATATGGCACAGTAGAAACGAGTAGTACAAGGAAAACAAGTAAGTAACGACGAGATAGTACATTTTGTACATCGAGGAGTTAATTACGAAGTTTGACACAGTAATACGAAGTTTATACGAAGCCAAAGGAGGGAAGAATAGTGCCAAGAAAAGGATACATAGCAAAAAGAGAAGTATTACCAGATCCAATTTACAATAGCAAAGTTGTTACAAAATTAGTAAACAATATCATGTTAGATGGTAAAAAATCAGTTGCTCAAAAAATAGTATATGATGCATTTGACATTATTAAAGAAAAGGAAGGAAAAAATCCTTTAGAAGTTTTTGAAGCAGCTTTAGAAAATATCATGCCAGTTCTTGAAGTTAAAGCAAGAAGAGTAGGTGGAGCTACATACCAAGTTCCATTAGAAATCAGACCAGAAAGAAGACAAACTTTAGGATTAAGATGGTTAGTAACATATGCTAGAAACAGACATGAAAAAACAATGGCTGAAAAATTAGCTGGTGAAATTATGGATGCAGTTGCTGGAAACGGTGGAGCATTCAAGAAGAAAGAAGATACACATAGAATGGCAGAAGCTAATAAGGCTTTCGCACATTACAAATGGTAGGATTTCGATTAAATCAATCATCTTGCACATTTTTATATCATTAATCAGACTTCGACGTACCAATGTACGCCTTCATCCTGATTAACTCATAAAAATGTACAATATAATCAATTTAATCAAAATCTAAGATTTGAAATAAATTATGTAAGAAAAAATGAGAGGAGGACAAAATAAAATGGCAGGAAGAGCTTATCCACTAGAAAGAACAAGAAATATAGGAATTATGGCACACATAGATGCCGGAAAAACAACAACAACAGAAAGAATATTATTTTATACAGGAAAAACACATAAAATAGGAGAAGTTCACGAAGGTGCTGCAACAATGGACTGGATGGCTCAAGAACAAGAAAGAGGAATCACGATTACATCTGCTTGTACAACATGTTTCTGGAATAATAATAGAATTAATATTATAGATACTCCAGGTCACGTTGACTTTACAGTAGAAGTTCAAAGATCTTTAAAAGTTCTTGATGGTGCTGTAACAGTTTTAGCAGCAAAAGGTGGAGTTCAACCACAAACGGAAACAGTTTGGAGACAAGCTGATAAATATAATGTACCAAGAATGGTATATGTAAATAAAATGGATATTACAGGAGCTAACTTCATGCTTTGTATTGATCAATTAAAAAATAGATTAAAAGCAAATGCAGTTCCAATCCAATTACCAATTGGTGCAGAAGATAACTTTAAAGGTATAGTTGACTTAATTAAAATGAGAGCTTTTATTCATAAAGATGATTTAGGAAAAGAAGTTGAAGAAACAGATATTCCTGAAGATATGAAAGCTCAAGCTGAAGAATACAGAAACATTATGATAGAAGCAGTTGCAGAACAAGATGAAGAATTAATGATGAAATATCTAGAAGGTGAAGAACTAACAGAAGAGGAAATCAAAAAAGGTTTAAGAGCTGGTACAATAGCAAACGCAATCGTTCCAGTAACATGTGGTTCTTCATATAAAAACAAAGGTGTTCAAGAATTATTAGATGCAATAGTTGATTATATGCCATCACCATTAGATATAGATCATATTAAGGGTGAAACATTAGATGGAGAAGAAACAGAAGCAAAAACATCTGATTCAGAACCATTTGCAGCTTTAGCATTTAAAATTGCAACGGATCCATTTGTTGGAAAATTATGTTTCTTCAGAGTATATTCTGGAACATTAGAATCAGGATCTACTGTATTAAATTCAAGTAAAGACAAAAAAGAAAGAGTTGGAAGAATTCTTCAAATGCACTCAAACCATAGAGAAGATATTGATAAAGTTTATGCAGGAGATATTGCTGCAGCAGTAGGATTAAAAGATGTTACAACTGGAAATACTTTATGTGATCCAGATCATCCAATAATTCTAGAATCAATGGAATTCCCTGACCCAGTTATTGATATAGCTATTGAGCCAAAAGACAAAGCAGCTCAAGAAAAAATGGGAATTGCTTTAGCAAAACTTGCTGAAGAAGATCCAACATTTAAAGCTTATACAAACCAAGAAACAGGTCAAACAATTATAGCAGGTATGGGTGAATTACACTTAGATATTATTGTTGATAGATTAAAAAGAGAATTCAAGGTTGAATGTAATGTAGGTAAACCACAAGTTGCTTACAAAGAAACAATTAGAAATAAAGCACATGTTCAAGGTAAATTTATTCGTCAATCTGGTGGTAAAGGACAATACGGTGATGTATGGTTTGATATGGAACCACTAGAACCAGGAAAAGGAATTGAATTCGAAAGCAAGATTGTCGGAGGAGCTGTTCCAAAAGAATATATTAAACCAATTGAACAAGGAATGCGTGAAGCTGCAGAAAGTGGTATCCTTGCTGGTTACCCAGTTACAGACTTCAAAGTAACATTAGTTGATGGTTCATACCATGAAGTTGACTCTTCAGAAATGGCCTTCAAAATTGCAGCATCTATGGCATTTAAAGAAGGTATGAGACAAGCAAAATCTGTTATTCTAGAACCTATCATGAGAGTTGATATAACAGTTCCAGAAGAATACATGGGAGATGTTATAGGAGATGTTAACTCTAGACGTGGTAGAATGGAAGGAATGGAAGGAACAGATGGAATGCAAGATATACATGCATTCATCCCACTTTCTGAAATGTTTGGTTATGCAACTGAACTTCGTTCTAGAACACAAGGCAGAGGAACATACTCTATGGAACCTTCTCATTATGAAGAAGTTCCAAAATCAGTTTTTGAAGCTATTGTTTCTTCAAGAGCTAAATCAGAATAATCAATTTTTAATAAGTACTTGATTTTTTATAAAAAATGTTATAAAATGCCAGTACAAAATAAAATTTACGTTATTAAACTTAAATTAATATAAATCAGAGTGGTGAACTTAATTCACTAACAATTAAATCAAATAATTTAAATTCAGAACGAGTAGTGCAAGGAAAACAAGTGAGGAACGACGAGACAGTACTCTTGTACGGCGAGGAGTTACGAACGCAGTTTGACACAGCAATACGAAGTTATCAATTTAAATTAAAAAAAGGAGGAATAAATAATTATGGCAAAAGCAAAATTCGAAAGAACAAAGCCACACGTTAATATCGGAACAATCGGTCACGTAGACCACGGTAAAACAACAACAACAGCAGCTATTACGAAATATTTATCATTATTAGGAAAAGCTCAATATGAAGCTTATGATCAAATTGACGGAGCACCAGAAGAAAAAGCAAGAGGAATTACAATCAACACAGCTCACGTAGAATATGAAACAGACGCAAGACACTATGCACACGTTGACTGTCCAGGTCACGCTGACTATGTTAAAAACATGATCACAGGTGCTGCTCAAATGGATGGTGCTGTATTAGTTGTTTCAGCAGCTGATGGACCAATGCCTCAAACAAGAGAGCATATATTACTTGCTAGACAAGTTGGTGTTAAATATATCGTAGTTTACTTAAATAAATGTGATATGGTTGACGATCCAGAATTATTAGAATTAGTAGAAATGGAAGTTAGAGACTTACTTTCTGAATATGGATTCCCTGGAGATGATATTCCAATTATAAAAGGTTCTTCATTACAAGTATTAGAAAGTTCATCAACAAATCCTGATGATGAAGTTTACAAACCAATGAAAGAATTAATGGATGCAATCGACAGCTACATCCCAACACCAGAAAGACCAGTTGACCAACCATTCTTAATGCCAGTTGAAGACGTATTTACAATTACAGGACGTGGAACAGTTGCAACAGGTAGAGTAGAAAGAGGACAAGTAAAATTACAAGACGAAGTTGAAATCATCGGTTTAACAACAGAAAGAAGAAAAACTGTTGTTACAGGTGTAGAAATGTTCAGAAAATTATTAGACCAAGCTGAAGCTGGAGATAACATTGGTGTTCTTTTAAGAGGTATTGATAGAAAAGACATCGAAAGAGGTCAAGTTCTATGTAAACCAGGAACAATCAATCCACATACAAAATTCACTTCTGAAGTTTATGTATTAACTAAAGAAGAAGGTGGAAGACATACACCATTCTTTAATGGATACAGACCACAATTCTACTTCAGAACAACAGACGTTACAGGTGTTATTGAATTACCTGCAGGAACAGAAATGGTTATGCCAGGAGATAACGTATCAATGACAATTGAATTGATCACTCCTATCGCTATCGAAAAAGGATTAAGATTCGCTATTCGTGAAGGTGGTAGAACAGTTGGTTCAGGTGTTGTTGCTGATATCTTAGCTTAATTGAAAATATAATATAAAATAGCAAGAGTTACAGTTTTGTAGCTACTTGCTATTTTTCTACTTTTTTAAAAAACACTTGCATTTTTTAAGAAATAATAATAAAATAGATATGTTATAAATATAATTAAATATTATAAAGGGTGTAAAATACCTTTTGGGAGGAACAATATGAGAATAATATTAGATGCTATGGGAGGAGACAATGCTCCAGACGCTAATATAAAAGGTGCAGTAAATGCAATTAATAAGGTAAAAGCAGAAGTAGTATTAGTAGGAAAAGAAGATATTATAAGAAATAAAGTTAAAGAATTTTTTGGAAAAAAAGTAGAAGAAATATCAGATAGATTAAAAATAGTAAATGCAACTGAAACAATTGAAATGGAAGATAAACCAACAGATGCAATAAGACATAAAAAAGATTCATCAATGGTTGTTGGATTTAATATGTTAAAACAAGACGAAGGTGACGTTTTTATTTCTGCTGGAAACTCTGGAGCATTACTTACTGGTGCAACATTAATTGTAGGAAGAATAAAAGGAATTGATAGACCAGCATTAGCAGGAATATTACCTGCATATAAAAGTAGATTACTATTAATTGATGCAGGATCTAATACGAACTGTAAACCAATTAATCTATTACAATTTGCTCAAATGTCTACAATATATTTAAGAAACACATTTGGAATAGAAAAACCTGCTATTGGATTATTAAATATAGGAACAGAAGAAACAAAAGGCAATGATTTAGTAAAAGAAAGTTATCAATTATTAAAAGAAAAAGCCGAGGAGTTAGATATTAACTTTGTTGGGAATGTGGAAGGAAGAGATGCTTTCTCTGGTAAAATAGATGCAATAGTAACAGATGGCTTTACAGGAAATGTATTTTTAAAAACAACAGAGGGACTTGGTAAATTAGTAAAAAGAACTTTAGTTGAAAGTTTTACTCAAAATATAGGAGCAAAATTATCATACTTGATTGCTAGAAGACCGATAAAATCATTATCAAATGCTATGGACTACAAATCATATGGGGGAGCATTATTCTTAGGAGTAAAAAAACCTGTTGTAAAAGCTCATGGAAGTAGTGATGAAATATTATTTGAATGTACAATTATTCAAGCTGAGAAGTTCGTTGAAAATAAAGCGGTTGATAAAATGATAGAAGAATTTCAAAAACAAAGAGAAAGTAAAAATGAAAATTAAATTTAATATCTAATAATATAAATTATAAAAAATATAAAATATCACTTGACAAATATACAAACATATAATATAAATGAAATATGAAAAAAGTAATTAACAAATGAATAAATCATTTGCAAACTTGAGAGGAGGTGAACTCTAAGCAATGAGTTCAGAAGAAGTATTAGAAAAAGTAAAAAGTATTATAATTGAACAATTAGGAGTATCAGAAAATGCAGTTACAATGGAAGCATCTTTTATAGATGATTTAGGAGCTGATTCATTAGACATAGTTGAATTAGTAATGGCATTAGAAGAAGAATTTGATATAGAAATTCCAGATAGTGATGCAGAAAAAGTTGTAACAGTTGGAGATGTTGTAGAATACATAAAAGAAAATGTGTAAAAAATATAAGAAGTACAATGATAAAAAATGATTCATTATACTTCTTTTTATTTTGAATTTATAATAAAGACGAAACAGAGTTTGAAATTGAAGAATAATTTTTTAATATTTCTAAAAAATAATGTATAAGATTTTTCTTTTCAATTAATTCGTCATTCAAGATATCTAAAGATATTAATTCATTATTATTCACTGTAACAGTGATTTTTCCTATAACAGTGTTTTCATCAAGAGGAGCAATTAAATGATTTTTAGATGAAATAGTTATATCTATTAGAGATATTTCATCTTTTTTTATAGGAATAATTGGATTTTGTAAATCAGAAAGTTTTAATTCTAAATTATTTGTAGTACCTTTATATATATTAAAATTATCAATATTTTCTAATTTCCATTTCTCAAATTGTTCATTTATTTTTTCTGAGATATTTATATACTCAAAATTTTTAAAAGTATATGCTATTAATTTTATACTATCTTGTGTTCTGAATTTTTTTGTATCACATCCTAATACTACACATATGATATCCATATTATCTCTTTTACATGCTGTCACTAAACAGCGATTTGCACCATTTGTAAAACCTGTTTTTATTCCATATACACCTAATAAATTACCTAGCAACTCATTTGTATTTGATAAAGTTTTCGGATATCCATTTATAGTAACAGTATAGTTTTTAGTACCAACAATATTTAAAAAAGTTTTATTCTGTAGGGCATAATCTGAAAGTAAAGCTAGTTCATAAGCTGTAGTATAATGATTATCAGAATCTAATCCATGAGGAGATTCAAAATGTGAATTATTAAGGCCAAGTTCTTTTGCTTTTTTATTCATTAGATTACTAAATTCAAGTATGCTTCCGCAATAATTTTCAGCAAGTGCTACGGCAGCATCATTTCCAGAACATAACATTAATCCATATAATAAATCTCTGATAGTTATTTTATCACCAGCTTTTAAACCTAATCTTGAACCTCCTGTTCTTGCTGCTTTTTTAGATACTTCAATAATTTTATTTAAATCACAATTCTCAATAATGATGGTTGCTGTCATAATCTTTGTAGTAGATGCCATTTTTACTTTATTAAATTCGTTCTTTCCATATATTATATTTTTACTTAATCTATCTAATATGACACAAGAACGTGCATTAATGTTTAAGTTTGAAGAATCTAACGAAGAAGTTTCAATTATATTGTTATTGTCTAAATAAGTCTCATCAATATCGTCTGCAAAAGAAAAATCAAATAATAATATAAAACAAAAAATAAAAAAAAATATTTTTTTAACAAATGATTTCATATTTATAATCACCATTTAACAATATGAAAATTCTTAGATAAATATGCAAATTAAATATAAAGGTGTAAAGACCTTACGGATATCGAAATTAATTAATTTAATTCACATAAAACCTTGATTTTATCACGAAAATGTAATATAATTGTAATGTAGGGATTTTTATTTATTTGATGTACAAAAAAGCTATTTCCGTAAATGTTTTTTAGACACACAAAAATATTAAAATAAATAATATAAAAAAGCCTATTGACTTAAATAAAAAAAAGTGTAAAATATTAAATAGCAAGAAGAGAGATATATATGAAAAGGAGAGAAAATTTATGAAATTAAAAAGAACTTTCTTAAGTATGGTAATGGCTGTTATGCTAATTATGTTCATAATACCTGGAAAGGTATTTGCAGCTGATGAATTATATTTAGGAGTAACACCATTAAAAACAAATGATAAAAATGGAAATGATTATTTTGGATATTCAATTGGAGGACAACCGGTTGCAAATGAAACAGAAGCAGCTGATAGCCCGGCAGCTAGAATTTGGAATATTCAAGAATATACTGGAATGGGAGAAAATGATACACTTAAAGCTACAGGTAATAAAAATATTTATTGCTTAAAATCTGGAGTAGGTTTTGGTAGCCTTGGTAAACGTGAAGTATATAATTTTTCAAAAAACATGAAAACACAAAGAGATGAAATAAAAAATAAAAATACGACATTACAGTCTATTGTAGATGGTACCATACCATATGGGGATACAAATGTAAGTAAATATAATGCTTTATTAGCTCTTTGCGACATGTTATATCTTATAGATGAATCATCAGATGAAGAAAAATTAAATTTATTAGAAGAAGCAGGGATACGTTCTAGTGAGTGGAATGCTTTCTTAACCAGAGATGATATTTCTGCAGTTCAACAAGCAGCAATATGGTATTTTACTAACTATGGTGAAAATAATAATAAATACGATCATACAGGAGATTCAACATGGTTATATTATACAACAACTGGTGAAATAGATTCATATAAAACATTAAGCGATTATAAGAGAAATGATGGTAATGATGGTTTACAAAGAGAACAACAAGCTAATTTACTTTATAATTATCTAATAAATACTGCAAAGGCAAATGCGAATAATTATTCAGATTCAACAGATATAACAACTATAACTGCTCCAGTAAAAGTAACTACAACAAAATTAAATTATGAAGTTAGTGGATCAAATTATATTGTAGGCCCAATTCATATAGATAAAGTAGAAGAGGTTAATATACCATACACAATTGATTTTGACGTAAATATTCAACAACGTACAATATTAAATAGTAATAAACAACCTGTATCTGAAGGTACAACAATAAAAGATTTAGTAGGTCAAGATTTTTATATTTCTGTATCAACAAATGATGTTGAAAATATAGAGGTATCTATAGATATAAAATATAGTACTAATACTCTTACATTATGGGCATCTACAAACAATAACTTAGCTCAACCAGTTTTATTACCTAATAAAGTAGAACATGTAGATCCTATAAAATTAACAGTAAAACCAGAAAAAAGAGAATTTGACTTAGCTTTAAGAAAATACATAACAAAAGTAACATCAAATGGTACAACTAGAGTATTAAATAGTCCAGAAGATACAAGAGCTCCAAAAGTAGAAGAAAGTGTATTAACAACAGATACAACAGCTTCATATAAACACAGAAAAGATCCAGTAGCGGTAGAAACAGGAGATATTGTAACATATGAAATTAGAATTTATAATGAAGGTGAAAAAGCAGGAAGAGCAACACAAGTAATAGATCAACTACCAGCAGGATTAAAATTTAATAATAATGTAGTTAGCGGAAATTTTGATGCAGATAGTTCATATAATTATGAAGGTGATAATAAACTAATTTTAAATAGAAAAGCCAATAATACAACTAATTTACCTGCATATGAAACAGATAACTTTAAAAAAGGAATAGGTTTTGAAACTATAGAAATTGAATGTGAAGTTATGGCTACAGCAGATTCTAAAAATAAGACAGTGTTAACTAATATTGCATGGATATCAGAAGAGTATGATGCAGAAACAGATACTCCATACTCAAGAAGTGAAATTGGGTATGATAGAGACTCAGCACCAGGAGCACATCCAGAATATAACAAAGAAAATATGACTAATTATCATGGAAGTACAGATAAAGCTTTAATATCAGATACAGGCAGGGGATATTCAGATTATTATTATAAAGGACAACAAGATGATGATGACTTTGAAAAATTAGTATTAGAGCCAGAAACATTTGACTTGAAATTAATAAAAAATATTACAGAAGTAAATGGAAAAGCTGTAACAGACAGAATAAAATCAATAGATGTTAGTAGATTAAATGCTACAACAAATCCAAAAACAACAGCTGATTATAAATTAGATAAAAATCCAGTTTCAGTTGCTAAAGGAGATATAGTAACATACAGATTAAGAGTATATAATGAAGGAACATTAGATGGATATGCATCAGAAATAACTGAAGATATACCAGAAGGATTACAATTTATATTTGTTCCAGAAGGTACACAAGCAACTGATGCTGAAAAAGCTGCAAGTGATTTCAATATGGAAAATGGATGGAGCTATGTTGATTCAACAGATGAAGGATTAAGAAAAATAAGAACAACAAAATTAGCTTTATATCCTGAGATTAATGGACAACCTGATACAACAGCACATACAGACAACTTAATAAAAGCTTTTGGTAAAAATAGTGGAACAAAAACATCAAATGATTTAAAATATAAAGATGTATTTGTAAAAATGAAAGTAGTATCAGACAATTTAACTGGTATTACAATCAGAAATGAAGCATGTATTTCAAAAGATTCTGATAAAAACGGAAATGAAATAGATGATAGAGATTCAACTCCAGAAGAATGGAAAAAAGAAGACAGCTCAGAGAGCTATGATGATGACGGAAATTGGAAAATTTATAAAGAAGACGACGAAGACTATGACAATATTATTTTAAAACCATTTGATTTAGCTTTAAGAAAATTTATTGTTGCAGTAAGTGATAACGAAACAATTGAAGATAGTGAATGGCTAAAAACAGGTACAAAATATACAAGAGAGCCTAATGTAGATACAACAAAATTAAACACAACAGAAAATGGAAGACTAATTACAACAGCTACATATGAACATCCAAAACAAGCATTAGAAGTAAAAAAAGGTAATATAGTAGTTTATATGTTAAGAGTATATAACGAAGGTGATATAGCTGGATATGCAACAGAAATAAAAGATCATTTACCTTCAAACTTAGAATATGTTGATGGGGAATTTAATAGACAACGTGGATGGTCAGTTTCAGAAGATGGAAGAACAGTAACAACAAGATATTTGGAAAATCAATTAATAAAAGCTGCTCAACCAATTGATGGCGGTAGTCAACCATATAGTTTATCATTTAAAGAAGTTCCAATCATGTGTAAAGTAAAAAGTACAGCAAAAGTGGATGAAAAAATAACAAACATTGCTGACATAACAGAATTTAAAGATGAAAATAAACAACCTATTACAGATAGAGATTCTCAAGAAGACAATGTAAATACTACAGATGGAAATAAACCAGAATATAAAGATACAGAAATTAATAGAGGAGATAAATATATTCCGGGACAACAAGATGATGATGACTTTGAAAAAGTTATAGTTCCTGCAAAAGTAGACTTAGCATTAACTAAATTTATAACAGCAATTAGTGAAGAACAAAAAATAGAAGATGGAGAATATTTAAGCAAAGATAAAACAAGTAAAGATGCTGGAAGTGCTAAAAATCCATATGATAGACAAACAGCAGTTGACACTAAGGAATTAAGAGACAATGAAGAATGTCATGATGCTACATATATACAAGATAAGACACCATTAGTAGTTGGAATAAATTCATATGTTTTATATAATATAAGAGTTTATAACGAAGGTGAAGTTGATGTATATGCAGGAGAAGTAACAGACTTCTTACCAGAAAACTTAGAATTTGTTGATGGAGAATTCAATAAACAATATGGATGGACAGCTGAGGGAAGAACAGTTAAAACATCATATTTATCATCTAAAAATGGAACCGACAAAATATTAAAAGCATTTGATAAAGAAAATGATGATGGAAATGGTTCAGGGTTAGATTATAAGGATTTACCAATTCTATGTAAAGTAAATAGTAAAACACCATCAGGTAAAAAATTAATTAATACAGCTGAAATTACAAAATATGAAGATAAAGATGGAAATAATTTACCAGAAGATGTAGATTCAACACCAGACAACGTTAATCCAAAAAATGTAGAGGATAGACAAGAAGATGATGATGATTACGAAGTAGTACTTGTTAAAAAAGTAGACTTAGCATTAACTAAATTTATAACAGCAATAAGCAAAGATACTAATATAGAAGATGGAGAGTATTTAACAAAAGATACTACAAGTAAAAATGCTGGAAGTGCTGAAAATCCATATGATAGACAAACAGCAGTTGATACAAAGGAATTAAGAGACAATGAAGAATGTCATGATGCTACTTATATTCAAGATAAAACACCAATAATTGTTGGAAGAGATTCATATGTATTATATAATATAAGAGTATATAATGAAGGTTCTGAAGATGTATATGCAGGTGAAGTAACAGACTTCTTACCAGAAAATTTAGAATTTGTTGATGGAGAATTTAATAAACAATATGGATGGACAGCTGATGGAAGAATAGTAAAAACATCATATTTATCATCTAAAAATGGAGAAGACAAAATATTAAAAGCATTTGATAAAGAAAATGATGATGGAAAAGGTTCAGGATTAGACTATAAAGACTTACCAATTCTTTGTAAGGTAAACAGTAATACACCAGCTAATAAAGAATTAATAAATACAGCTGAAATTACAAAATATGAAGATGAAGATGGAAAAGATTTACCAAAAGATATAGATTCAATCCCAGACAATGTTAAAACAAGAAATGACAAAGACAGAGAAGAAGATGATGATGACTATGAAGTAGTAGTTGTTAAAGAATTTGACTTAGCTCTAAGAAAATGGGTAACACAAGCAATTGTTATTGATAGTAAAGGTCAAACTGTAACAGAAACTGGACACCAACCATATGATGACCCAGAACAAGTTGTTAAAGTTGAATTACATAGAAAGAAATTAAATGAAGTAACAGTTAAATTTAGATATTCAATCAGAGTAATAAACGAAGGTGATATTGCTGGATATGCAAAAGAAGTAACAGATTATATTCCAGAAGGATTAAAATTTGTTCAAGAAGACAATAAAGGATGGACAGATGAAGGAAATAATGTGATTTCAACAACATTATTAGAAGACACATTATTACAACCAGGAGAATATGCAGATGTTGAAGTATTACTTACATGGATAAACAATGAAAACAACATGGGTGTTATGGTAAATACAGCAGAAATATCTAAAGACTACAACGAATATGGAGTTCCTGATAGAGACTCAATTCCTGATAATAAAAAACCAGGAGAAGATGACATAGATGATGCACCAGTTATGCTATCAATTAGTACAGGCCAAATGAGAATTTACTTTGTATTAGGATTTGCTGTATTAATTACAATAGCAGG
>Ga0326514_10000568_pt1 | contig 25191 bp, 29 predicted proteins | sample 3_2548_0518_D_FD_203653 | JGI IMG/M metagenome (GOLD analysis project Ga0326514, IMG submission 203653) | Bovine rumen microbial communities from UC Davis, California, United States - 3_2548_0518 | ecosystem: Host-associated > Mammals > Digestive system > Stomach > Rumen | place: USA... | reverse complement strand
AAGAAGGGAAGAAGGCAATCTAGGGAAGCTGTGGAAGCCTAGGAAGGCTTGCTAGGCATCCTGTGGAAGGATGGAAAGCTGGGAAGCTGTGCTGGGCATCTGTGGCATCTGTGGCAAGCTGGGGAAGGATGGAAGGCACAGGAAACTTAAAGAAGGAAGGCAAGCTAGGAAGGAAGCCGGGGAAGCTGTGCCATATAATGGAAGGGATCACAGCATACTATATATAGTGGTATGATACCACAGTATAATACTATATATAGATATAATACTATATGTAGTAGTATGGAAGAGATGTAATACACTATATATAGTGGTCTAGCTGGCTGGCTGGGGAAAGGTGAGGAAGCTGGGCGGTGCAGTTAGCATCTGCTAACTGACCAGATCGGCAGTGTGGCTGGCTAGTTAGCGTGTGCTAACTGTGCGATCCTGTGCCTAGGCTGGCTTCCATGCTGTCAAGCTGTGGAATCCCTATGCTGTCAAGCTGTGCTGTCAAGCTGTGGCAGATCGGCAGAAAAAGCAGGAAACGTGGGAAAAAATAGCCATATCACGGTTGACTATACATCAACCGTATATCGACATCCGATATATCGGGGTACGATACTATGCGAGGCGGGGTATATTTTTTTGAGGTAGGCTTTACCTTAGGATGACCTCACCCCCAGATTTTGCCCTCAAAACCCATGGCTCACACCACGGTGATCGCCAGAACGCTCTCTGAGGCCCTTGAAGGGGGGTAGAAGCCCTGTTTCGACCTTGGGTAAGGTATTTATACCCCCGGAGGCAAAAACCGATTGTAGGGCCACTCAGAGCCTCCAGCGCAATATGTGGTATCCGGGGCCTCTGCCAACCACAACATATGGTGTTCCCCCGGCCCCTACTTTACTCCACTAAAGTGCGCCGCAGCGCTGACAGGACACCTTCCCTCACCGAGGCTCCCGGTTCTCCCCTCTCCTCCCCCGGAGTTAGACATCTCTAACCGCATCATTTTCGCATCATTTTGACGGTCTGATCGAGGGTGATGCTGAAAAAATGCCCAGATTTAGGGAAAAATACCCTCTTCCTTCCCCTATTCCCTTCTTCCTCTTCTCCCCTTCCCCCGTATACCCCTATTCTCTTATTCTCTTATAACCTATACCCTAACTATGTCTCGCTTTTTCTCCCTTTACTTTTATTCTTTTATTTCTCTTTTATTTATTATTATATATATAGGGCATAGATAGATCGGGCCTCGACCCCGTTTTCACCCATTTTGATGCTCATGTACATTGTTCCGGGTGTGGCCATTGTTCCGATGCCGCTGTTTCGTGCAAATGTCACATTTTTTGACCGCAAAAACGGTGCATATGTCAAAATTTGGGCGATTTTCACCGGGGTGCGGCCCATTTTTCACCGCCCGGAACCCACGATAGGGAATTTTCGCCCCTCATCGGGTATAATCTGTTCCCCATCGCCGCAGATCATCCCTGTGCGGGTATAAAAAGACCCCGGTCAGCTGCAAGCCGCCGGGGAAAGAAAGGAGGTGAGCCGGGGAAAGAACATGAAAACCCTTTGCTCACCCTGATTCTACCACATTCCGCTCCTCTCCGGGGCTTGTTCATAGTTTGTTCACAAAAAGGGATACGGATGTCGCACCTTGTCCGCATTTGTCGCACTTGCGTATGGTTGATATATAGATTATTATATACTTGCGAAAGTGGAGACCGGCAATCCTCTTTCGTGCCTCGCATCCTCCTTCTCGATGAGAGAGCGGTTCTGCCTGACGAGGGCGGCGCTGCTCTCTTCTCGTTTTTGGGAGCCGGGGCATCTTATGAGAACAGGAGGCGTAGCGAGGTTGACCAAGAAGAAGGCGAAGCCTGAGGAAACGGGCCTGACCACCACCAGCGGCTTGACAGAGAACCAGCAAAAGGCAGCTGAACTCTGGGCGCTTGGCAAAACGGATGGCACGGCTGTGAAGACGAAGTCGGAGTTGGCTGACCTACTCGGCATCTCCCCACCTTCTGTTACCCTTTATTTCAAGAGCGAGAAGTTCATGGCAGAGGTTGACCGCCTGTTGAAGGAGTCGGCCCGTGAGAACAAGAGAGCCATGACCCGGTATGTCCCGGAGGCTATCGATGCTCTTGTGCGAGATATGCGTGGCGCTCCCTCGGCCCGTGACCGTATTACCGCCGCCAGAGCGATCCTTGAGATGGCTGGCATGAACGATAAGACGGTGAACGTGAACGTGAACGGTGAGATCGGCGTTGTGCGGGGCGGGTTTGGCAAGGATGCCCTCGCTGCCGCCGCTGACATCATCGATACGGAGTACACCATCCTCTCCAGCGATGACCCGGACGAGGTGAGTCCTGATGCCATCGTTTGAGGAAATCTGTGCCCGGTACGAAGTCAACCCGCAGGATGTGGTCTACTGCTTCACCCTGTCGGATGGCACGTACCGTCTCATCATGAAGGACGGGTTCAACCCTGTCTACTCGGTTCTCTGGGACGATGACTCAGACATCCAGATAAGCTTTGGAGGCCGTGGCTCCGGGAAGTCGAATGACATGAGCCGCCGCATCGTGGCAACCAACTACGCCGGTCACAACTGGCTGGTCACACGATACTTCAAGGTTGACCTCAAGATGTCCTGCTTCAACGAGATCCTGTCCGTCATTGATGATTGGGGCCTGACCGCCGAGTATACGGTGGACAAGACCACGTTGACCATCACTTGCAAGCATAACGGTCGGCAGATTATTTTCGGCGCTCTTGAGGAACCGAGGCGCTTGAAGTCCATCAAGCCTAAGGTGGGCGTGTTGACCGATATCTTCATGGAGGAAGCGGACGAGTGTCCCAACTTGGCCTCCTTTGGAATGCTTCAAGCCTGTCTTCGTGGTATCGACAAAGAAGCGGCGAAACGGGGCCTCCCCCAGCCGCACAAGCGTGTTGTCCTCGCCTTCAACCCGATCCTGCCTACGCATTGGATGCATGAGTACTTCTTCAAGCCGCTCTGGAAGCACCCGGATGTGAAGTCGGTCGAGGAACTCAAAAAGCTGAAGCTGAAGGACAAGGTGGCGAAGGGCGTGGTCGATGGCCTCAAGGTCACGATGCTCAAGACCACCTACGTGGACAACAAGTTCCTGACCGAGGAAGACATCCGTCAGCGTGAGTCCGCAACCGGGCAGCGTATGTGGGTGGACACCCTCGGCAATCAGGGCGTTATCGGCAAGACCGTGTTCATCGAGGGAGTTCATTGGTACGCCGCCGACATCAGACGGCTCACCAAGGAAGGCAAGACCCCGGTCTTCGACAATATCCGTCAGGGCGTGGACTTCGGTTATGTCAACCCCTGTGCGTTCATCAAGCTTCACCTCGACACCCGCCAACACAAGATATGGGTGCTGGAGGAGTACTACATCAAGCAAGTCACAACGGATGTCTTCGCCCAAGCGATCAAGGACAGGGCCGAGGGCCACGTTGTGTTTTGTGACTACGCCGAGCCTGACCGCATCACCACTCTGAAGAAATTCGGCATTGCCGCAGACCGATGCAAGAAGGGCAAGGCGAAAGGCACGAAACAGGCCGTCACCCGCCGTATCGATTGGCTGCATGATTATGAGATCATTGTGGACAGCCGATGCACGAATCTCATCGAGGAACTGAAGATGTACTCATGGGAGGAGGATGCGATGGGCAACCGGCTGGAGATACCGAAGAAGGAGTATGACCACGGCATCGATGCTATGTCCTACGCCCTCGGTTATGACATCTTCGCTGGAAACAAATTTGAGGCATCAGGTTTTCGCCTCATCGACATTTAAGGAGAACAGATGGCCTACAACGAGATTTATATGTCCGCAGAGGATGTGGAGCGGATTGACGGGTCGAACATCAAGCAAGTCTTCCAGAAGTTTGAGCCGACCCTCGCTCTTCGCCGCAAACTCTACACGTACTATGAGCGGGAGCAGCAGACGATTGACAACATCGACAACCCGACCACGGCGCTCGTCTTCTCCCCCGTTGCCCGGTACGCCACGAACATCGCCGCCGGTTACTTCATCGGCAAGCCTTGCAAGTACTACTCCCGTGTGACCACTACTGTCCGCACGGTCGAGATGCTGAACGGGCAGAAGCGTTCCGTGTTTGAGAAGAAGGTGGTCAAGGATGGCGAGACCGAGGAGGACGAGATTTCCATCAACGCCTACCTCGACACCTACAACGCCGTCCTTCGCCAGAACCACTCCGATGAGGAGGACATCGCTCTGGCACGTGACACGCTCATCCACCGCACCGCCTTTGAGCGGGTGTACATCATCCGGGACAAGAACGGGAAGCCCAGCATCCGCTTCAAGAGCGTTGACCCGAAGAAGGCCGTCCTCATCAAGGACAACACCATCGAGCGCAACCCGGTGGCGTTCCTGTGCCGGGAGCAGCTGACCGACCCCGTGACGAACACGCTGTGCGAACAGTATGAACTCATCACGGCGAAGCGGCACATCTTCTACAAGTTCTTCTCGGACAATCTGGTGAACCTCCCGGTCGGGGCCGATTCCAACATCGCCGTCATCCCCGGTGAGCAGAAGTACGTTGAGTACCCGGCATCGGACGAGGAGATCAACCTTCTGAAGCTGGTCGGCATCCCGGTCATCGAGTACCCCATGCCTGAGGGCAAAGGGTTCTATGAGGATGTCATCCCGCTCATGAACGCCCGTGATGCTCTCATCAACAACCTACGCAACACGTTCAAGTACAACGATGATGCGATCCTGCTGATGATTGGCTACATGAAGCCGCAGACGGACGAGGAAGCACAGCAGATCAAGGCCAGCATCGAAGACCTCAAGACCCTGTGGCTCGGCGAGGACAACGATGTCAAGTGGCTGCTCAAGGATGTGCCCATCGACTCCGTGCGTGGCTACTTTGAGATCCTGACCAATGACATCTTCGGTATGCTCGGCATCAAGAACCCGGTGCGGCAATCCGAAGTTTACCAGAACATCACCACCGTCCGCTATCAGAACTACGGCATGGACAACACCGTGCTGGGCCTTGAGCGCACGTTTGAGAAGTCTTTGCTACAGGGCAGAGCGCAGATCATCACGGCAATCCTCAACTTCATGCACAAGACCGATTGGGATTGGGAGAAGCTGGATGTCACGTTTGACCGCAACCTTCCGTCCTCCCGTTCCGAAGAGGCCCAGTTCATCGCCCAGATGAAGTCTGCCGACATTATGAGTGACAAGGACATCCTCGACCAAGTCCAGTTCGTGGATGACTCTGCCGCCGCCGTGAAGCGCAAGCTGGAGCAGGACGAGAGGGAAGCGAAGCTGTTGGCCCAGACCACACTCCGGGCAAGCCGCAACAGCGCCGCTGAGAACACCGATGACAGACTCATGACAGGAGAGACCGAGGATGGCGTTGAACGAGGAGACGGGCGTTTACGGGAAGAGCGACAGACTAACCGCTAACGTACTGGAAACAACGGCACGGAGATTCAATACCGCACGGAGGAAAGTAAACGGGCTTGCCGATTTTGACCGCCTCAACGTGCTTCTCCGTGCCGTCTATCAGGAAGCGTACTGGGATATGCAACAGCTTATGAAGGACATAGGCCGCTCCCAGTACGATGACCTGACGGATGCGAAGAAGCGCCGGGAGCGGTTTGAGGACATCTTCCTGCTGGTGCTGTTCGATGAGTCCGACCCCATTACCGGGTACATTCTCGGCAACGAGGTGGAGCGGAAGCGGGAGCGGCTCTATGAGCAAGTGGTCTCCATCAAGTCGCACAAGACTCCGACACAGCAAGTCGGGAACACAGAGACGGACTACGGGGACACCATCGTGCCTTCGCAGGACATTGAAATCCGCAAGGCGTTTGACCGGGCGTACAACCTTTGGTCGCACATGGTGCAGGAATACTCCGTCAGGGCCGTGGATGTGGCCCGGCTCATGGCGTTTGAGGATATGGGCATCGAGAAGGTGCGCTGGAACGCTGAGATCGATGACAAGGTCTGTGATGAGTGCCTGTCCCGGCACGGTCGCAAGTATCTCCTTCACCGAGTCCCGGCGAAGCCGCATTGGAACTGCCGGTGCTGGCTGACCCCGGTCATCGAAAAGAAATAACTGATTAGCCATCATGGCTCAAACGGTAGAGCAACTGCCTTGTAAGCAGAAAGTTAGGGGTTCGATTCCTCTTGATGGCTCCAATGGTAAACCGCCGCCTACGGGCGGCTTTTACATATCGTCAGAGAAGACGGAAATCCCACCATATTGTCAGAGAAGACATTAAAACCCGAAGCTTATAGTCAGAGAAGACTCTAAAACCCGAAAGGAAAAACAAATGGCAAAACTCGACACTTCGTCTATCGCCGGTTATGCGGAGATGACCCCCGAACAGAAGGTAGCGGCGCTGGAGTCCCTTACGGTTCCCGATGCTGTTGACCTCTCTCAGTATGTCCCTAAGGCAACCTTCGACAAGAAGGCATCCGAGTCCGCAGACTACTCCCGTCAGCTGAAGGCCCTCAAGGATGCTTCCCTCACAGAGGAGGAGCGTTTCAAGGCCGAAAAAGCAGAGTTTGAGAAGCAGAAGGCCGACTTCGCATTCCGTTCCAACGGTGCGCTCGTCCGTGGCATCTTCGGCTCCGCTGGTCTGAAGCCTGAGGAGTACTCTGGTCTCGACATCGACCACTTTTCCGATGAGGCAGCCGCCAAGCAGTTTGCTGACGGCGTTGTCTCCCTCTTGACAGCCCGTAGCGCCGTGGCAGAGCAGAAGGCACGAAATGACCTCCTGACCGCCTCCAAGTCCCCTGTGGCTGGCGCTGCCCCTGATGCTGTGTCCGCACTCCGTAGCGAGTACAAGGATGCACAAGCCAAAGGAGACAATCTCAAGATGGTCACCCTCATCCGTAGAGCCGCCGAGATGGGAGTGTCACTCTAAAAACAAAATTCACAAGGAGAAACAACAATGGCTGTTGAAAACGTAACCTCTTTCGCAGTACTGAACTATGCTGGTCTGCTCTACACCAAGAGCAATAAGCGTACCCCCATCCTCAACTCCATCGGCGCTCCCAAGTACACCGATCACGTTGAGTTCCCCGTGTCTCTGGAGTATTCCCTCGGCAGCGCTGCCCAGCCCGCCATCTCCGAGACCGCTTCTCTGACCGCTCCTGATGCCTCCCGGTTCACCCGGACTCAGGCGAAGAACGTGTGCCAGATCTTCCACCGTGCCATCACCATCTCCTATGCCAAGATGAGCAACATGGGGACGATGAGCGGCATCAACATCGCCCGTGATGTGCCCAACCCCGCCAACGAGAAGGACTTCCAGATCGCTCGGCAGATGGAAGCCATCGCCAATGACATCGAGTACACCTTCACCAAGGGCGTGTACAACCTCGCCACCAGCGATGCGACCATCAACAAGAGCAAGGGCCTGATGAACGCCATCAGCACCAACGTGGTCACCTACGCCACCGCCACCGGCTGGACGAAGGCTGACCTGATCTCCCTGTTCAAGTCCATCTATGACAACGGCGGCAACGTGGACGATTGCATCCTGCTCCTGTCCAGCGCCGACAAGATCAAGCTGACCGGGATGTACGAAGGCCAGACCGGCTACCTGATGCCCACCTCCCGTACCATCGGCGGTGCGAACATCATCGAGTTGGTCACCGACTTCGGCAACGTGGATGTGGTCATGTCCCCGCATCTCAGCGCCGGTGAAGTCCTGTGCTTCAACCCCCGTGTGTGCGCTCCTGTGGAGATGAATGTTCCCGGCAAGGGCAACTTCTTCTATGAGGAACTCGCCAAGACGGGCGCTGCCGAGAAGGGTCAGATCTTCGGTCAGATCGGTCTCGACTTCGGGCCTGAGTGGTTCCACGGCAAGCTGGCTGCTGCTTCCTAAGGCAGCTTAACAAACGTACCAAGAGAGGAGCGCTTCTATGACAAGAGATGAAGCAATCAGCAAGATCGTAAACGAAGTGGTGGCCTTCTGCGACCTCACCAGCGCAAGCGAGTCGAGGTTAGCCGCTATGGCGGGTCACTACTACGATATGGCAGCTGGGTTCACCGGCTTCAGCATCCTCCCGGATTCGCTCCTCTCGTTCGTTACCACCGCCGTCATTCGTGCGTGGCAGCGGCGTGGGGCCGAGGCGGTATCTTCCTTCGCTGGCATCAGCGTACATGAGACCTACATCGACATCGAGCAGGATCTCAAGAAGCAGTTGCGGAAGATGAAATGCCCCTCCTCCCCCGTGGTCATTCCTGAGCCTGAGCCTGAGCCTGACCCGGAGGAAGAAAATGCGTGAGGAACTGAAGAGCGATATCTGGGTAGTATCCCCAAGCAAGGTCAAGGACAATCTGAACCAAGTCCACATCACCGGCTACGGCAACCTCCGCAAGTACCGGGGGCTGTTCGTCTCCGGGAATGAGGGCCTTGACATGGAGAAGTACGGCCTCCTGCCTACCACCCGTGTCCAAGTCCTGTTCACGGAAGAGCCTGTGGACGAGGTCATCGATGTGGAGGACGGCCTGTATCTGTCGGAGCCTACCGCAGACAGCCGTGGCCTCTACCCTGACCCGGATTTCCTTGTCGAGCATAAGCACACGTTCCGTCACATCCGTATCTACACGGCGAGACAGAAGGTGATGTTCTGATGCTCTATGCAGGAATAGTTGCAAAGTACAAGGGCGCTCGGTTCGATGTTGTCCGTACGGCCCTCCCGGAGATGGTTGCTGAAGGTCTGAAAGACGGCGGCGAAGTAATCCGCATGAGGGCCATGAGCAACATCCTCAACGAGGGGCACGGACTCACCGGGGCGCTGGCGAACAGCCTACACTACAAGGCTGGGCGTGTCGGCCCCAACAAGGTGAGGGGTTATGTCAGAACCGGGGCGCTGCCTCAGGCCAAGACTCTGGAGTTTGGTACTGGTATCTACTCCACGCAAGGCACGGGTTCGCCTCCTTGGTTCGTCCACGAAGACATGGCCCCCGACCTCGCCTTGTATTTCAGCAAGTTCAAGCGAGAGATGCCGAACGGCACACTCAAAGAGACCCCGTTCTACTATCTGGTCGGCACACAGCCGCACCCGTATCTGAAACCGGCGGCTACCGCAACGAAGGATGAAGTCAACGAGGCCGTCAGGACGGCGGTCAGAAAAGGATTGCAAGGAGTACTTCCATGAGATTTAACGAGACAGAAGTTTTGAAAGATGCTCTTGAGTATCTGGACAGCAAGCTGGAAGGCGTGTACGTGGCCCCAGAGTCGCAGGACACCGAGGCCGTGTTCCCGTGTGTTCTCGTTGCTCTGAAGTCATCCCCCGCCGTTGTGGCCCTCAATGAGACCATCTTGAACGAGGTGGTTGTGCAATGCACCATCTTCGCTGACACCGTGTACGATGCCGAGGCCCCGGCAGACGAGACTTCCGAAGAGGAACCCGTCATTGACCGGCGTGGCGTTATGTCCATCCTCGACACGCTGAACGATGCGATGGAAGAGAAGCACTACCGGCGGCAGAACTCCACAAAACCGGCTTTCCATTCTCAGAGTGGGCGCTGGTATAAGAATATCTGGTACGCAAAGAAAACGAACACTTTTTAACGAAAGGAAACATAACCTATGGCAACTTATCAGGCAACTGCCGGTCAGAAACTGTGGTACGCCGCTGCTTCTACGATGGCCTCCAAGGTCGAGATCCCCGGCATCACCAACACCCCCGAAAAGGGCGGCGAACCCGATACTGTCGATGTCTCCATCATCTCCGAGAAGTTTAAGCGTAAGCTGATCGGTCAGCAGGAGCAGGACATCATGACCTATGAGTACGTTCCTGACTTCACCGCTACCACCGGCTCCGTGGCTATTGTCGGCAATCTGCTGGCAGCTGGTGAGCAATGGTTCTATGAGGAGTATGTCGAGGGCACGGACAGCGGCACGAACCACACGCTGGGCGCTGGCATCCTCTACAAGGGCGTTGCGAAGTCCGCTTCTATGGGCGGTCAGAGCGGCGGCGATGCACAGACGGCTTCGTTCTATGTGCAGATGACCGGCAACTCCATCTACGTGGCAAGCGGCGGCACTACGATGACCTACAAGGATCTGTTCAGCGGCGCTGCGGTCACCACCCCCGCCTAACCAACAAACCTAATCGAGAAGGAGGATTCTCTTTATGTTTATGATCGACAACGGCAACCGTAAAATCGAACTCAAGGCATCTGCTGGTGCGTATCGCAAGCTGAAGTTCCTGCTCGGCGTGAGCAATCTGAAGGCGGCGTACTTTGAGGCGTTCCAGAGCGTGGATGTGGACTTCCTGCTTCATGTGGTCGAGTGCTTCGGCAAGATGGAGTATACGGATGCGGAAGCGTTCGTGGATGAAGCCTTTGAGACCGGCAAGATCAACGAGATGTTTACGGAGGTGGCCCAGTTCCTGAACGGCATGGGTTTTTTCGGAGACCTCAATCTCGCCGAGAACGAGAGCGTGATCGACTACTTCAAAAACCCGCTCAACCGGGTGGACATGAACGAGACGATGGCGAGAGCGATGCGGACGGCGCTGGACGAGTCTGTGACCGGGATCGTGAAGGAACAGGTCGAGAAGGAAAACAAGAAGAAATAAACATCGACAAGTTCCTCAAGTCCGTTGACATCGCACGGGATTATGACGATGTGCTGATAGACCTTTTGGAAAAGGCGTGTGCCGCCGGTATGTCCCCGAACACCTTTTGGGAGACGGAGCCAGCGGACACTATCTGCTTCATCAATGCTCAAGCGGAGGAACGGTACAACATAAGCACGGGGCTTGCCCAGAACATCATCGCAAGTCTCAACAATTCACTCAGCAAGCATCCGAAGCGCAACCTCTTCCCGTCCTATGACGAACTGTTGCTACGGCACATGAAGGAGGAACTCAAGAAGGAAATGTCGCAGGAGGAGCGGCTTGAAGCACGGGCCGCAGAACTCCGGGCGAGATTTGCCGGGAAATTCAATACACAATGAGGTAAACACATGGCTCTTACGGTAGAAGAACTGCAAATCGTATTGTCATGCGATGCGACCACAGCCCAGACCGTTCTGAAGCAGATGGAAGCAACCGTGAAAGCCTATACGGATAAGTTCCAAAAGTATTTCAACACAAGCGTAGGGAAAGTGGCCCCGCTCGACAGCGTTGCGAAGCAGATAGACCAAACTGCAAAACGTGTTGAGGATGGGGCCAAAAGGATCAAGAAGGCTTACAAGGACATGAGCGAACCGGCCTACGTTCCTTCTGGCGATAAGTTTGTCGGCAAGGGCGGCGGCATGGGCGATCCGAACTACTTCCGCAATAGCGAAGCGTTCAACATGACATTCGGGAACAGAACCCCGAACAACGGTCTGCTTGAATTCGGCGCTCAGATTCGGGCCGTTCTTGAGAATTCCCTCGGCGGGGTAGATAGCATATCAAAGGCAATGCGGATGAAAATCGGCGATGCCTTGGCAAAGCTTAGAGACCTCGCAAGAGCATATCAGGAAGCCGTGCAGAAAAGCGGCAATGACAGCCCGGAAGCAAGTTCCGCAGAACAGAAGTTCAAGAACGCAATCTACGCCGCAGACAGCTACATTCAAAAGCTTGACAGGGTTGCCGCAAAAGAGCAAGAGGCAGAAGATGCCGCAGCTGAAGCGGCGGCGCAAGAGCCTACTAAGTTCCAAGCGGCCTTGTCTGCGATCAGAACTAAGGCGGCGGCGGTCAGGGATGCCATAAGCCGCATCGGTCATTCCGTCAAGAAGGCATTCCAAGCAACCCTACTTGGTAGGTTTTTGAAGCGGCTTGGCTCCGTTATGATGCGGATGGCTGCCATGAAACTTATCCGTGGCACAATTGACGGTATCAAAAAGGGCCTTGAAGAACTCGCAAAAGTGAGCGAATCGTCTTCCAAGGCCATGAACACCATAAAGGCCGCAAGCGGCTCCATTAAGATGGCCCTCGGTGCGGCGTTGATGCCTGTTGTGAAGGCGCTGGCCCCGGTATTCGTTTCCTTGGCTGGGGCTATATCGGCTGCGGCAAATGCTATCGCCCGTTTCTTCGCTGTTGTCACAGGCCAAGCAACCTATACTGCCGTAAACTTTGGCGGGGCGCTGGACGGCGTTGCATCCTCTGCTGGCGGCGCTGGCAAGGCCGTAAAAGGTGCGCTGGCGGCGTTTGACGAACTGGTTGTCATCGGCAACAAGGCTGGTGGCGGCGGTGGCGGCGGCAGCGGCGTAGAGCAATCTCTCAGTACTGCGGCAGACCTTGCCGCCGTTTCCGAACTTGGCACACGTATTCGTGAGGCCATCCTGCGTGGCGATTGGCGTGATGTTGGAGTCGCTGTTGCCGAAAAGTTTAACGAGGCCATAAATAATTGGGATGCCGCAGAAACCGCACGGAAGATATCCAACGCTATTAAAAACGCCCTTGATACGGCTCTCGGATTCACGGAGACCTTCGATTGGAGATTGCTCGGTCAGAAGATTCGTGAGTGGTTTGAGAACGTAGATTGGAGCGGCATAACCTCCCGTGTGTTTGAGCTGCTCGGCTCGATATTCGGTGGCATCGGGTCTTTCCTCGCCGGTCTGTTGCTCCCTGAGGGCGAATTGACTCTGCAAGGGTTCTTGGATGGCTTGTCGAACTTCGTTGCCAACTTCTACACTTGGATTAAGGACAACATCTTCACCCCGTTCATCAACGGATTCAAAAAGGCATTCGGCATCGCCTCCCCCGCCAAAGAGATGGAAGGCCCCGGCGAGATGGTCGGCGAAGGTATCCTTGTCGGTATCAGCAACGCTCTGAACCGGGTCGATGAGATCTTCACGGCATTCAAGGACATCATCAACGCATCCCTCGGCATCGCTGGTGAGTACGTAGGCGCTTTCTTCACCACGCTTATCGACTTCATTGCGGCCCGTGGCGAGATCATCAGCGGGAACGTGCAGCGGTTCATCTTGAACATCAAAGCATCCGTGCTGGAGGGCCTTGCCGGGTTGGTGGACAACTTGGCGAACGGGCCGATGGGGCGGCTGCTCAACTTGATCGGGGTAGACCTCGCCGGTGCGGCTGAGACTCTTCGTGGCAAGGCGGCTGATGCCCGTGATGCGATTGGCGAGATTGACGATAAGATTGCCGATGCACAGGAACGGGCTTCCAACGGTTTCGATATCAGCGCCAACGTGAACACCACGAAGGTTGACACTCTGAAGACCAAGATCAACGAGGCCAAGAGCGCCATCAGCAGCACCTCTTCCAAGGTAAGCGACTTGAGCAGCAATTTGAACAGCTTGCCGAGTTCCAAGACGGTAGCGGTTACGGTCAAGGTGAACACCAAGGGCGGTACATCCACCAGCAGCAGCGGCGTTACCGTGTCCCGTCCCTCCGTCAACATCAACCTCGACCACCTTGCTATCGGCGGTATCGCATACGGGCCTACTGCGGCCCTCATCGGCGAGTACGCTGGCGCTAAGTCGAACCCTGAGGTTGTCGCTCCGTTGTCTGACTTGGTCGGGATCCTCTCAAAGGCTGGCGCTCCGCAAGGCGGCACATCCGAAGAGGAGATGCGGCTGCTCCGGGAGCAGAACACGCTACTCCGACAGATTGCACAGAAGGAACTGAAACTCTCCCCCTCGACCCAGCTTGGTCAGGTGGTGGAGCGGTCTCGCCAACTGTACGCACGAACCTAAGACTTGGGCCGTTTCCGGTATCCCCGGTGCGGCCCTTTATTTCGATATAGGAGGCCAAAACCTTGGCATACATATATGACGATTCGCAAACGTACACCGGCGAGATCGTAAACTTCACTTCCACGGATAAGGCGAACATCACCTCTGTCTCCGTCCCGCTCACCTACTCCCAAGACCTCCACGGCTACGCAAACCCGTGGCCTGCTGGGGGCGGGAAGAATCTTATTGTACCGCTTGACAAGTCTTTCACGATTAATGGTGTGCCTTGTGTGTGTTCCGCTTCTGCTGAAACTATATCGCTGAAAGGGACGGCAACTGGTAGCGGTGGGCGAACCCAGAAAATGACGAAAGATGTTGTTCTTCCTGCGGGGACATACACGCTGTCGGTTACTGCCGCAAGTGGGACAAGTCAGGCAACGTACATTGTAAACAGAACAGATAACAATACTTATATTTCGAGCACTCAGTTTTCACTTGCGGAAGAGACCTCTGTATATGTCGGTGCAAATGTTATAAATGGCACGGTTTATGATGAGGTTGTTCACATCCAAATCGAATCCGGCTCCACCGCAACCGAATGGACACCCTACGAGAACATCTGCCCCATCAGCGGCAGGACGGGGGTGAATGTGTACAGGACGGGGAAGAATGTTGCAAAACTTGGCTCTACCGTAACGTTATCTGCTTCCATAAAAGACCTTGCTGACAACTCCGTAACTGTTTACAACACAAGCACAGGAGCAGGATACAAATACGCACGGTTATCAGTTCTGCCTGCACAACCATACGAAGGTCAAACCCTGACATTCACAGCAAAGGCAACGGTTGTCACGGGAACGAACACTCCGAGAATCACTTGCAGATTGTACGAATCCGATTACACTACTGCGATTGGGTCAAATTTCTTTGAATTGACGGGTACAACTTTCTCAAGGTCTATCACTCTTCCTGCCACGATACCCGAAGGTGCGGTTCTGTGCCTTAACCTTTATTCAGACAGCGGGGTAGGTGGAGCAAACGAAGTAAACTATTACGATATTCAACTTGAACTTGGCTCCACCGCAACCACCTACGAACCCTATCAAGGCACAACCTACGCCGTGGATTGGTCAACCCAAGCTGGCACGGTCTACGGCGGCACGTTGGATGTGGTCACGGGGCTGCTGACGGTCACGCATGAAAGCGTAAACATTGATGACCTACTGTTTTCCTACGATTCCACCAACAAATATTTCAAGACGGAAATAGAGGATAGAAAAGTAGGAAATTTCGCTTTCTTTGGCAGTAGCGCACTTGCTATATCTCCTACATCCATTTTCGGACAGATGCCAAACTGGAGTTTCGTGGGAGGCAGTAGTAACAAGAACGTATACATAAAATGCTTTGATTATACCGACCCAACAGCGTTCAAAAATGCTCTAAGTGGGCAGACAATTGTCTACGAACTCGCCACCCCGCTCACGTATCAGCTTACGCCGCAGGAGATTGCGGCATTGACCGAGAACTACGTGTGGACAAGCAACGGAGCAAGCATCACCGTGGTTGTGTCCGATGTCCTGCACGATTTCCAAGGCTGGCTGTTGAAGGTCGGTTCTGGCATGACCCTTGTTCCGACCGAGATGATTAAGGCCGAGACCTACAAGGTGTCCCCCAACCAGCGCATGGAGGAAACAGCAGAGCGTGACTCCACCGGCGTTCTGTGGCGGGAAACCGTGCCGAATATGCCGCCCAAGATAGAATTCAACACCCCGGCGGCCTACGATACGGATGTCAACGCCTTGAACGCCATCTTCCGTGCGGCCTACTCCAACGAGCAGGAGCGCAAGCTGACGGTGGCCTTCTATGACCCGGAGGAGAACGTGTACAAGTCTTGGGAGTGCTATATGCCGAACATCGACTTCCCCATCCGCACAATCGACATCGATGCGAAGACCATCTTCTATGACGAGATTCGCTACGCCTTCATCGGCTACTAAGGAGGTACGCTGTGTACCCTGTTTCAGAACGATTTCACCAGCTTGCAAACCTACCGGCTCCCCGGACAAGGTGCAGGATCTACTTCATCCCGGACACCGTGGATTGCACGGATGATGCGGATGTGGTAGCCAACGGCACTCTCCTCGTCCGTGAGTCCAGCGACACGGATTCCGGGCGGCGAATCTCCGGGGACGGCGGTGTGGTCTTCAGCGACCTCTTCAACACCGACACGAACATCATGGTCGGCGCTACGGTATCGAAGCCGGTGCAGCTGACCCTGTTGAACATGGACAACGCCCTGTCCGGGTTCGCCTTCGGTCGGTGCAAGATTTTCGTTGACCTCTATGACCCGGATGCCGGCGAGTGGCTCTCCTGCCCGATGGGCGTGTACATCATCGACTCGCCGTCCAAGCTGAACGCACGGGTTGTCATCGCCAGCGGTTATGACCAGATGCAGTACCTCGACAGGGTGGCAGATGCGTGGTGGAACAACCTCGGTTGGGATTCCGGGGTCACGGTATCAGACCTCATCACCGGCATCGCCTCAGAAGTCGGCGTGTCCTTGAACACAAGCATCTCAGACCGCATCCTCAACGCATCCAAAACCTACACAGCGGCTCCGTTCCAAGTGCGGGAGACAACCTTCCGGGACATCCTCGCCTACCTCGGCGGCGTGACCGGCACGATTGCCTACTTTGACCGTGACGGCGCTCTGGATATGCGCTGGTTCACCTACGCCGTGCGGAACGGCAGGACTTTCTACTACAACACCGACTACCCCGGCAACGGGTGCATGGGCATCAACATTGCAGACTATGCGGTCACGCCCATCGATATGCTTCAGATTCTCGCTGTTGACCCGGCGCTGAATACCTCGGTCGGCAGCGGTGCGAACGTGTACCAGATTGCCGGGAACCCCTTCATCACCGGGGAGGACACGGCAGAAATCAACACGCTCGTCACACCGATCTATGACAGGCTGAAGACCGTTGTCCCCTTCAATCCGATGACCGTTTCGCTGGCGTGTGATTGGTCTATCGAGGCCGGGGATGTCATCTACGTGATAACGAGCAACGAAGGCGTTCTGCTTCCCGTCATGCAACAGACGATGACTTGGCGGGGCGGCAACGTGGTCTCTGAGATGAACTCCAGCGGGGATCAGACCAGACGAGCCATGACCGAGGAAGAGCGGAGCGTGTATAGCAACGCCGTAACGATGCACGAATTTGAGAACACGGCCTCCCAGCTGCGCTCCCTGATTTACGATCTGAGCGGCAACTTCACGCTCATCCAGCAGACGGTCGATTCAATCACTCAGGCGGTCTCCGGGCAAGGCAACCTCATCCAGAGCATCCTCGACCCGAACGGACAGATTTGGACGGCGATCAAAACCAATTCGTCAGATTTGGGCAGTTTGGAAGACTCGCTGAATAAGGAGGTATCGTACCGGCAAAGCTACATCCGCATCAACCCGCTTGAGCCGTCCCTTGTGCTTGGCGTTGATACAGACACCGAAATCAAGCTGAAGTTAGTAAATAATGTAATTTACTTCTTCAACGGAGATGATGATTCGACCGACCTCTCCCTTGCCTACGCCTACTTCAACAGCGAGGAAGGCGGCGCTGACCGATTCGTGGCGAAGGAGTCATTGCAGATCGGCAACGCAGACTCTCAGGCCAGATGGCTCTTGAAAGAGTTGAGCAACGGGGATTTAGTCCTCGATCTTGTGTGAGGTAAACATGGCAGGAATTGTTTACAGAGATGTCTACTCATCGGCGTGGTACGGCTTGTACATAGAGTATCACGCAAACGGCGGGGATACCGTCCCTTCCGGGCAATCCACGTTCAGCTACACATCTGCGGCAAGCGTAACGCTGTTTCTGACGATTTCTTCGACCGTTCCGACCAGAACTGGATACAGATTCCTCGGCTACGCAACATCGGCAGGCGGCTCCGTGCAATACCAGCCGGGACAGACCCTGAGCAAGTACTTCACCCGCAATGCAACATTTGTCCGGGAGGAGGAGACTCAGGAGGGTTCGACCCCTGTCATCACGTCCTACTACACTTGCTCCGACCAAGCGTACACCTACAACCTATACGCCAAGTGGGAAGCGGCTGGCAGTACGGTATCGACAACTGACGGCACTATCGGCACGGCCCAGACCATCAGCATCACGGCAAGCGACCCGTCCTACACGCACACGCTTCGGTACGAATTTGCCGGGGAGGCCGGGACGATAGCAAGCAGCGTGGCATCTTCGTACAGTTGGACACCGGCCCTGACTATGGCCCAGCTTATCCCGGCGGCTGTCAGCGCAACGTGTACCATCTACTGCGACACCTATAGCGGCTCAACGCTCATCGGGACAACGCAGACCACTTGCACTCTGTCCGTACCGTCTACCGTGAAATGCACCGTGGCCTCCGTGGTGCTGGCTGAGACGGTGGCTGGCATCGATTCCAAGTTCCACGCCTTCGTCCAAAACAAGTCGAAGGTCAGCGTGACCGGCACTTTCAATCAGGGCAATGTATCCCCCTCCTACGGGGCAACGGTCAGCGCTGTCTCCGTCAACATCAACGGTCAGGTTCTCACCACCAACGGAGCGGTCACGAACCTCCTCTACACCAGCGGCACGAACAGCTACACGCTGACGATCACCGACACCAGAGGCAGGACGGACAGCTACACCAGCACCTTCAACGTACTGGCCTACACCGCCCCTTCCGCATCCGAGACAGCAGAGCGGAACTCGACAACGAACACCACGATTGATGTCTCCTACGCATGGACGATCTCGGCCTGTTCCGACCTCAATGACAAGGCCATCTCCATCGCATACGGCCCGGTCGGCGGCACACAGACAACGGTCAACATCACCCCGTCTGCCTACTCCGGGACGGGCACGTACTCCATCACCGGCACAGACCCGAACGATACCTATAACGTGACCCTGACCGTGACGGACTACTTCGGCAGCGCAAGCGCCTCCTCCCCCGTCTCCGCTACCGGCAACCGGGTGTACCGGGTCTCCAAGGCCGACAAGAGGATTATCTTCTACAACGGCATCCAGCTTGGCTCCACAACCCTGACAGAGGCCCAGCTGCAAGCACTACTCGGACTCATATGAGGTAAACAAAATGTATTTCATCATCGAAATCCAAGCCAACAAGACCGGCGAACAGGCGGCTATCGCTCCGATTCCCGGCTACACGGACAAGGACAAGGCCATCAGCGCTTTCTACTACAAGCTGGTCTATGCCGCTGACCCTGACCTCTCCAAAGTCGAGAAGCACACGGTCATGCTCATCGATCACTTGGGGCAGACCCTGATGCACAATGTCTTTGAACACGAATTCCCGGCCCCGGAACCCGAACCCGAACCCGAACCTACTCCCGACCCGGAGCCTGAGGAAGATGCTCCCGCCGAAGAGCCTGAGGAGGTAGAAGAAGTCCCCGATGAGGAACCCGTTGAGGAACCCATCGAAGAGCCTGTCGAGGACGAGCCGGTCGATGAAGAACCAATCGAAGAAGGTGAAGAACCGTGACAGTATACATTGGCAACGCCGTAGGCAACGAAAACGGCGAGATCAGCGGCGGTCAGCCCGGAGACCAGACGGGGCGTGAAGTCAAAGTCCAGCCTTGGTATCTGAACAAGAAGGGCTGGGTAATCCTCCGTGCGAAGTCTTCCGCCACGGCAAAGCGGATTGCTGACGATATGCGGATGGCGTGCGAGAATGCGAACATCGGCTATAGCCAGCCACAGCGCAACACTCTGTACAGAGCGGCCTCCCCGTATGACTTTGATTGCGGGAAGGTCGAGACCAAGTGCGAGTGCGATTGCTCCAGCCTTGTCCGGGTGTGTGTGGCCTACGCTGGCATCAAGACCCGTGACTTCAACTCGGCCTCCGGGCCATCAAGACTCCTCGCCACCGGCGAATTCGTTGAACTGACGGACGAGAACCACACAACCACAAGCGAATTCCTGTGCGAGGGCGATATCCTGTGTACGAAGGTGAAGGGCCATATGGCGGTGGCGATGAATGACGGCCCCAAGGCAGACCGTGACCCGGAACCCGTTCCCCCTATTCCCCCGGAGCCTACGCATAAGGAAGTCGAAGTCATTGGCGGCTCGGTGAATGTTCGTACTTCCGACAGCACGAAGGGCAGGATCCTTTTCACCGCCCACCGGGGAGACCGTTTCCCGTTCGTGGCTGTTGCTCCGAGCGGTTGGTACGAAATCGAGACTAAGAAGGGCACGGGGTACATCACGAACTTGCCGAAATACACAAAGTTGGTGGAAGTATGAACGGTATATTAATTGCTTGCGGTGGTGCGCTGATTGCCGCCATCGTGTCACTCATCCAGCTGTTCGCACAGCGGAAGTGGCAAAAGCAGGACAGGACGGCAGACCGCATCACCGAATTGTCCGGGAAGGTTAATGATGTGCAGACCACTTTAGATGCCCACATCAAAGCTGATGCCGAAAACGATGCCAAACAGGCACGTAGACGCATCATATCTTTCTCGGATGAATGTAGGCGTGGTCTCCAACACTCAGAAGAGCATTTCACAAGCATCTTGGATGATATCACAGACTACAAGTACTACTGTGAACACGTTAATCCAAAGTTCAAGAACGAGAAGGCCGTACACAGCATCAAGTTCATTGAGGAAGTGTACGCAAAAGCACAAAAAGAAAACAAATTCATCTAACGGAGGCATCTAATGGAGTATCTTGTTGAAACGAAAAACAACGGGACGCATTGCGTGTTCATGGGGCCGTCCAGCGCCACTAAGCCCACTTCCGGGTTCAAGAGCGGTGTGTGGGTGGAGTCTGACACCGGCGATACGTATTTCTTTACCGGCTCGGAGTGGGTGAAACAGTTCAGCTTCCAAGCCTAAAAAGGGGTGATAACCATGAAACAATGGTCTACCCTTGAAAAACTGATATGGATCTTCCACCGCATCAAAGGCGGCGCAAGTGCCATCATCGAAACGATAACAGGCAACCTGCCGCTCGTCCTGCAGAACGCCATCCAGCATGCAATCAAAAGTTTGACCCGTTACGGCCTCTGCACACAGGACGGTACGCCCACGCCCGAAGCGCCCGTGGACATCATGTGCAACAACGGCGCGCTCAAATGGGATAGCGTCAATCAGCGTGTATACGCAGACGGCACTCCCGAAGTGCTGATGGTGAGCGGGCCGAACCTGCTGAACCCCGCCACGAACATCACGGGTAAATACATCACCAAAAGCGGCGGTATTAGCAACGGGGATGATGCACAGTACACCGACCTGATTCCTGTCAATGCCGGGGAAACCTACGTGTGCAGTTTCGTCAGCGGTAGGAATAGCGGAAGCGACAGGTGGCACGGCTACGATGCAAACGGCGGGTGGGTGAAGCAACTCGCAAACGTAAGCGCAAGCGGAATGCAAGGGGCAAAGCTAACTATGCTTGCTACGATTGATTCCGGCATATCCTACGTGCGGTTGTCCTATGGCCTTGACGATACCGAGGCGATGATTGAAGGAATTATATCGGACAGCATAGCCGATAAATTCTATGAAGGTAGGATGAGTGCCTCAAAAGGGTGGTTGGCGAGTCTAACCGAGATACAATCCCCGTATACTTCGTCTTCTTCTAACCGTTGCCCCGCGACAATGTACAGCGTTATACCAGGCAGAGCTTACGTCGTTAAGAATAACGTTCCTCCGGCAGAGGAAATGTTTACTGGATTCTATGCAAGTATTGACGATGTAACGGACGCATCAAAATCAGTAGGCAACGCATACGGGTCTTCGTTTGTCGCTCCTGCTGGTGCAAACTATGCTGTTACGGCATATCTAAAGCAAATATCCGGCACAACGTATACGTTCGACAAGCCTATGGTTTCGGAATCAACCGACTACCAACCCTACGTATCCCCGCAGACCGCCTCTGTTCCGATGCTCCTGTCCGTGGGTGATGTTAAGGACGAGGTGGAACTGATAGCGGGGACGTACACGCACAGGTGCGCGGCGTGCGAGTACGACGGCACGCAGGACGTTGGCGATACATATCTGTCCACAACAGGCGGGAAAGATATAGGGGCGATAATTGTCTATCAGCTTGCGACACCAACCACCAAGCAGATTACTCCACAGGCCCTATCCGCGAACGAGGGAACGAATGTTGTTGACAGCGTGGCGAATGTAAGTCCGTTGGAGGCCGAGGTGAAGTACATGACGGCATCGGCACAGGATGTGTTGTCTAAGCTGTTGGGCATGAAGGTCACGAAGAATGACATTTCAACGCAGGATGCAGAGAAAATGATTGACATTATCACCGGGGAGGATAACAAATGATTACCATTGAACACGCCCGGCATCTCCGGGCCATGATTGAAAAGGCGGCGAACAGCCTCACGGACAACGAGGCGTTGCAAGCTGTCGAACTGTTCCGCCGCTGGGCGGTTGGCGTGGACTATGCCGTGGATGATCGCATCTGCTACGGAGAGAAACTGTACAAGGTGGTACAGGCGCACAAGTCGCAGGAGGATTGGACTCCCGATGTTACTCCTGCCCTGTTCGTTGAGGTGGCGAAACCCGGCGAAATCCCTGTTTGGGTGCAACCGACAGGGGCGCAGGATGCCTACATGACAGGGGACAAGGTGCATTATCCCGATGCGGACTCGCCTGTCTACGAATCACTTATCGACAACAATGTGTGGTCACCTATCGACTACCAGCAAGGTTGGGAACTGAAAGGAGAATAAAATGGAAAACAAAACGTTCGACATTCTGAGAACCATCTGCGAAATCGTCCTCCCCGCCGTGAGTGCGGCGTACTTCTCTCTGTCTGAGATTTGGGGATTGCCTATCCCTGAGAAAATCTGTGGAACGATTGCTGTGCTGATTACGTTCATCGGTGCTTTCATCAACGTGAAGCGCAAGCAGTACAATGATGCTCTCTGACTTTGAGCCGATCATCTTCAACGCCCCACGGGAGGCGAAGGAGATAGTCCTCCATTTCATCCATGACCCGCACTACGGCAACGAGTGCTTCGACAAGGCACGGTGGGAACGCATCGTGAAGGATGTCCAGCAGGACGGGCACTACTACATTCTGATAGGGGACTTGATCGAGAACGCCACGGTAGGCAGTAAGTCCGACACCCTCTATCAAACGTGTCCTCCGCTGGAGCAGCGTGAGTGGGCGGTCGAGCAGATAAAGCGCATGGGCGTGGACAAGTGTATCGGCCTGACAGACGGCAACCATGAGCGCCGGTCGAAGAAGGATGTGGGCGTTTTTGTGGGATTCGACATCGCCCTATTGAGCGGCATCGAGAAGCGCTACCGGCCCCACTTCCTGTTCATCGATCTCGGTGTTGGTGTGCGGCTCCGCTCGTCCAGCACGGGCAAGGCCCAAAACAGATACACCATCTTCGCCGTCCACAAGGCCAAGAACATGAAGCACTTCTGCTCCAGCGACTATGTTGACGGGTGTGATGTCTTCGCCTTCGGGCATGACCACGATCCGATGAGCCATCCGAGGGCCAGCCTTCGCTACAATCCAACGAGGAAGACCCTGTCTGTCGGCGTGACCCGTGTTGTGAATTGCGGCTCCAATTTGCAGTACGGCGGCTACGCTGTTGACAACGCATACCGGCCCAACGCCCTTGTCGAGTACAAAGTCCACCTCTCTGGCACAGAAAAAGAGACATGGGTTGAGGAGCGCTGAAACAAAAAATAGACCATCCGATGGGTACGCCCCACCGGGTGGCCTTTTTTAGTTTTGGGGAATTACATCCTCTCCACGATCCGCTTGACCCTCTTCTGCACCGCCGATCGGCTCGGTAGGCCCATCTCCTGTGCGATGAACCCGTTGTTGGCTCCCCGGATGTACTTGAGGAGCAGCACCAGCTTGTCCCGCTGTGAGATCCCGGTCGAATCGTTGATGAAGGACTTGACATCCCGCATCCTGTTCTGGACATCCCATATCAGGGAATCCACCTCGTCAATGTTCTCGACCAGCTGGGCGGCGGCGTTCCCGGTGGGGTCTCCGATGCTCCCGTTCTTCGGCGGCAGACCCATGTCGGTGGACAGGCGCTTGAGGTCTCTCAGTTCGTCACGCTCCACTTGCAAGCAGAGCAACACATCCTTCAAACTGCGGTACGATTCCAGCACCGCAAACTTCTCTTCTAAGGTCAAATTCGATACGCCCCCTTTATAAGCGATTTAAGGCACATTTGGTGCTTTGTAAGGTATTTATACTCGGAGACCCCGAAGTGGCCCTCCACGGCCCTCTCAGGGCCTCACACGCCTATTCTAAATCCTTATACCATCCATAAGACAATCTGCCGGTGTCCTTCTGTCTCAGAACCTGCACGGAACCGTAGTTGATTCCGATCTCCATCCCGGCATTGTGGAGTTCCCCGCCGGGGTCGAGCCAGAGGAAGCCGCCCTTGTTGGGGACGGTGATGATGACACACCCGGAGAAGGTGGTCTCTTGGTCGAACTGCTCAAGATTCTCTACTTTCATCCTGCGGCCTCTCATACGTACTCTCATCGAAAACCACCCAGCCGACATGGCCTACCTTAACCCGGCTGTCGCACCACATCTTCACACCCATCTGACGGAGCCGCCAGTTAAGGGACACATCCTCACCGAGACCTTGAAGCGGGTTGAACGGGGCGGTCTTGAACTCCTTCCCCACTTGCTTCAGAAGGTCGGTCTTCATCAGGCAAGCACCGAGGCCGCTACCGGCGATCTCAAACACGCTGTCCTGCGGGTAGTCGAGGTACGGGTGGCAACCGCACATCACGCCGCCCTCAGGCCGCTCCTGCCACTCGATCTCCTTGTATATGACGGGCTGGGACGGGAACTGCCGGGTGAAGGCCAGAGCGGTCACGTAGTCCTTTCCGTGCCGAGCATCCTCCAGCAGCCGGTGGATGATGTCTGTCTCAAAGGTCTGGTCGGAGTCCAGCCACATGATGTAGTCGAACCCGCCTTGGATCGCCTTCAGCGCCATGTTGTTACGGGCCTTGTACACCAGCGACCCGGACTCCATCGTGATCCTGCCGCCGGGGGTAGTGTCCAGCGTGACGAAGCTTGCCATGAACTCGACCGGCACATGGCTCATGCACGGGACGGCGATCAGCACGGACGGTGGTGTCGGTGTCTTCAGCTTAACTTTACTCATACTTCCTCCTTCAAAATCTCCTGCCCTTCACACATCCATGAAAATGAAGTGTAGAATATCGGGCAGTAATCTTTGTTTGGGCAATTGTCGCACCATTCCGGCATAGGCTCATTTGTTGGCATCTGCGTCCTCCTTCGGCGGCTCTGGTAGGGGCATCCATGCGACTGGTTTTATGCCGCCATACCATCTGCCGTCTTCGAAATCAAGCGAATATACTGTGCCCATTTTACCTGTTATCAAATACCGTCCATCTGCTTTCGGGTTCTCATCACTGCACGGAATCCACTGCTGTTCTGGCTGTGCGGATGGCAACTGCTGTATAGAGTTAAGTATTTCTCTTGCTTCACCTCTTCTTTGGAGAAGTCTTT
>Ga0326514_10000567_pt1 | contig 25203 bp, 33 predicted proteins | sample 3_2548_0518_D_FD_203653 | JGI IMG/M metagenome (GOLD analysis project Ga0326514, IMG submission 203653) | Bovine rumen microbial communities from UC Davis, California, United States - 3_2548_0518 | ecosystem: Host-associated > Mammals > Digestive system > Stomach > Rumen | place: USA... | reverse complement strand
CACCCGGCTTCCGTCGGCGTGGACGGCTCGACCTCGAACGCGGCGTACTCCGCCGAAGTCGGCACCTTTTCGGTGGCGGTGCCGAGCCACTCCGCGAGCGTGTAGAAGAAAGAGCCTTCTCCGTCGGAAGATGCGCCGCCGTCCCACGAGCCTGTACCGCTCGAATCGCCATGACCAGTGAGCCATGCGGCGAGTACGTCAACGGATGCGGTCTGCCGAAATCCCACACGTCCTCCCGCATCCACGAGCGTCGGAGCGTACACCTTCGCGTAGTCTTCCGCGGAAAGGACGTCCTTCGGTATCGAAAACGACGAGCTCGTGGCGTCTTGTGCCCACTTCGTCCTAATCGAGCTCTTCCAAAGCACGAGCGCCTTGCGGCCGTGCACGGCGCCGACGACGCCGACGGGGCGAAGGTCGGTGCGGCCTTCCGGGCAGTAGCCGTTCGAGGAATCGGTCTTCAGCGTCTCGCCCGCGATGAAAGTCACGGATCCTTCAGCCGTGCCGGCGGGCACGGATGCGGCGCTGTAGATGCACGAGGCGGGCACGTACACGGCGTCGCCCGGCTTCGGCACCTTCACGGCGCAGTTTACGCCGTCGTACTTGACGGAGTTCGTGTCCGTTACAAGACTCACCGAGCTCGAATCGGTCGGGAGCGTCGCCGAGGAATACTCGCTCTCGGTGGTGAATTTGTTCAGGTAGCCCATTGTCTATTCTCCTATTCAGGCGTGGAAATTTCCACGTTGTTGAAAATCAGCCGCGCGTTCGCCGCGTCGTACTCGATGTCGAGCGTGTCCTGCTTCGTCTTGATCTTGGTCGCGAGCTGTTGAGCGATGCTCTTGAGCTGCGCCCCCTTTACGCCTTTGTCGTCGTAAGTCGCCATTCACTTTTCTCCTTTTATGCCGCGTCCCACGCGTCGTTGAAGAGCTGGAGCGCCTCGGCGTCCGTCATCCATTCGAATGCCGCCTGCTGCGCCTGCCAGTCGCTCGCGGAGCGTTCGCCCTTTGCGACGTACACGACCGCATTCACCGTATCGACGTAGACCTGGCCGGAATAGTCGGGAGCATCCGTCGGTGCGGACGTGCCGACAAGGACCATCGCCTTTCCGCCAACGAGGGGGAAGTCCTGGATGCGGATGGAGTCCGCGAGAAGGTCGCCGTAGTTTTCCCTCTGTTCGATCCCTTCGATCCGCTTGGCGAGCTCCGCAAGGGCCGCCGCCGTGACCTGCGACATATTGGTCGTGTCCTGTGTCACTCCCGCCACCGCTTCCGCCACCGCCGTACCGTTGACCGGAGCTGTTCCCGTCGCCGAATAGGAGCTGGTCACGTCTTCCGGCTGGAGGGCGGTGGCGCCCTTCGCTGCACCGCTGCGGATGGTTACTAGGTCGCTGATGACCGCCTGCGCTCCCAAGTTCGTCCGAGCCGTCGCCGCATCCGTCGCACCCGTGCCGCCGTTGGCGATACCCACAGCCGTGACGGGCCGAACCGTTCCGTTCTCATCCACGTAGGTGGGGATGGAGGCGGAGCCGATAGCGGCGGAGCCGAGAAACGAAACGTTGGTGTACCTGTCACCGACAACGTATCCCGTGCCGTCGAAAGAAGTGAAATCCTCATCAAGCGTAAATGCGTGAGAAGTGAGTAATTGCACTTTAATATTGCCACCGAAATTTGGGCAATACATCGCCAACTCAATATCGTTGTTGTCATAGAGGACATAACCGAATGACGCCATCCGTACGGATTCGTTTTGCAACGGACCGAGCGAAAGGTAACGAACCCGTGGAGTGCTCATGCGATTAGTCACCGACACGAGGTATGTCGCCGGAATGTTCATGGATAGAGTATCCGGAGACGTCACAAGCATAATCACATCTCTACACCCACCGTTCGATGTCATTAGGTGCCCAAGCTTTCGGTACGTCGCAGTGGTTGCTTCTCCATCCACCGCGAGAACGTACGCCTGTTTGGATCGCTCCGCGAGGCTCGCCGTCGCAGCATTTCCAGAAATGTTGATTGCGTAAGTATCGGTAGCATCTCCACTTGTCGGGAGGGCGTCCTGCTTTGTATTCGCAAGGTCGTAGACGGTCTTGACGGAGTTGGGTGTCGCTGCCTTCGTGGTGCTGGTGGAGCTTGTGGAATCTTCGAGCTGTACCACGCCCTTCTGCGAGGTGGTGCCGTCTTGCACGGTCTTCTTGGTGACGGCCATTTCGCCGTTGGCGTTCTGGGAAGCCGTGGCGATGAATTCGAGCCCCATGCCACTCGCGGTCGGGTCGGCGACAGCCGTCTGCTTCGTCTTGAAGTCGGATGCCTTCGATCCGCTGTCGGTAAGGTTCCCGTTTGCGTCAAGCCCCGCGAAATTCCCCGAGGTCGCACCGCTCACCTTGTCCGCCTTGGCGTTGAGAGCCGTCTGCGTTGCCGTAGAGATAGGCTTATTAGCATCCGAGGTGTTGTCCACGTTGCCGAGTCCGACCTGCGCCTTGGTTACGCCGTGCGGATTGTCAGTGTCGGACGTATGGCTTGAAAGAGCGTCGTTCACTGTCTTCACGCTGTTGGGCGTCGCCGCGGTCGTGGTGCTTGTGGAAGACGTAGAGTTGGTAAGCTGGACCACGCCCTTCTGGGCGGTCGTGCCGTCCTGGATCGTCTTCTTCGTCGGGAGAATCTCGCCGTTGGCGTCCTGCGTGATCGTGTCGATCACGGTGAGCGTTGTGCCACTCGCTGTCGGGTCCGAAACGGCTGTCTGCTTCGTCTTGAAGTTGCCGTCCATCGAGTCCCACTGGACGACGGAGCCCGCCTTGTAGAGGATAAGGTCTTCGCCAGCCACCACGTCGAATCCGACGCCGCCAGGTCCGAGGTTGATAGTTCCGGAATCAGACACCATTACGCGGTCGCCATTGTGCAGGTTCGCGGTCTCGAAGGCGTTGATTTCCGCGACGGTATGCTTTCCGAGGTACGTACCCTGCCCGCTGATTTGCGAATCGACGTATGTCTTCACGGCGGCGTGGGTCGCGAGCTTACTGTCGTTGTCCTGCACCGTGCCGTTCATGGCGGAAGAGGCGATCTTCGCGAGTGTCACCGCCTCGTCGTCGATCTTGACGGCCGTCACCGCGCTCGTGGCGAGCTTGTCGGTAATCACCGCACCGCTGGCGATGGTGGCGGCGAGGGTGAGCGTGTCGGAACCGTTCCATCCGCTTTCGTTCGCAGTCACGTCGCCCGTCATCTGCACGGTACGGGTACCGCTGAATCTCTTGGCGGCAATGTCGAAGACGTTGCCGGTCTTGTCCTGTATTTCCGAAATAATGGGGTTAGGCATTCAAATTCTCCTTATCCGAAACGGAGTTGTCCTTCGACGACAAACAGACCTTTAGAGTTTACTTGGGAAATCGCCTGTGCGTTCGCTTCTTCCGCCGCCTTGGCCCTGGCGGCTTCCGCTGCAACCGCGGCGGCGTTGTTGGCGTCGCCCTTCTTGATCTTCGAAATAAGCTTGACGAGCCCGTCATGGCCTATGTAATCGTTAACATCATCCATACTAGCCCTCCGGTTCCGTACTGTCCCAGGCATCCTCGACCTCTTCCGCGGTGATTTCCGTCAATGGGGTAACATCGGTTGCGCTTACGGGTTCCACATCCGTACCGATCCACGCACCGGTATGGCCCGACGTGAATCGATACAGCACGCCACCGTACATGACGCACTCCCCGGCAATATAGGCATAGCCGGACGCACCGACCGCCTTGTCCGGGTCAAATACCTGGGCGATGCTCCCATACAGCATTGAAATGTCGTACTTGCCCGTACCGAGCCCTTCCGAATCGAGAGGGAGGTACCCGCCCGACAAATCCTTCGGCAAATCCTTGACGCGGATGCTTTCCACGGTGGTCGTCTCCGATACGGATTCCGACACGGACACATCCCCCGTGGTGGTTGTCTTCGTGACGGACACCGTCTTGGACAGGGACACCTTGGTGGTCGTGGTGGTTTTCACGATGGAGGATGGGGATACCGGCAGGGCGGTTTTCGCCTCGAGCACCTCGCCACCACTTGTAAGGTACGGGTTGAGGTCGGATGTGACAAGCTGAAGAGTGATCTCCGCTGCCGCATCGAATACAACGGCGTCCGCCCCCATCGCATCGAAGACGGCGTCGCCGACCGCATCGCCACGCACCGGTTCGTCCATTAACATGGGGTCGCGGTAGTAGCAGTTGATATCGGATTCCGCCACATCGGACAGTTCAATGATATCCCCGGGGTGCAAATTGCGTTTCGTGCGAACGCCAGCCACCGGAAGGACCACTATCTCCTGCACGCGGTTGACACGGTCATGCGTCTTTGTGCTTTGCATGCGCACCCCTCATCCGCTTATAGGAACGTTCACGTCGGCGGTATTCTTCTGCATCAATCTCAATCATGCCGTCCGCCGTTTCCGCATAAAAGCGCCCGCACGGAATTTCATTCCCATCGGGGTCAACAATCTTAATGATGTGCGAGGTGTCAAAGCACCCAACTTCCGCATTCACGGAATCAAATTGCCGCGCATAAACCCTGTAAGGCTTGTCCTTCGGATAATATGGCAACGTGATGGGGCCTGCAAGCTCATCCACAATCTTAGTAGCGAGCCCGCTGTACCAGGTGGTTTCAGTCCCGTCGTCCTCTACCTCCACAAGGGCAACTCGGTCTACATCATGAAAGGAAACGGTCCCATCGGGGTAAACGTCCTTAAAGAGGGCGGACATTCTGGTATTTTGATAAACAGTTTTTTCATCGTCAGCATACTCGCCGCATTTATTCCACTGATCGGGAACATCCTCGATTGGCGACAAGGGCTTGCCGTCGATCAGGCGATCCAAAATAGCCTTGGTGATTCCGATGGAGAGGCCGCTGTGGCCGTCCTCCATAAGGGAGCGGTAGGCCTTCAATGCCGACTTGCAGCATCCAACGCCGTAACCGTTCTCGTGCGCACATGCAATCTTGACCTCGCGTTCGGCCCAATCGGACAATGATTCATGGCAACGGCGTGCCTTTTTCTTCTTCAATTCGAGGAGAAAAGAAAGATATCTGTCCAAATCCGAAAGTTTCAAGTGTCTTACAAGATGGATGCGCATAAAGGTTACCTTTGCCCGGCCGGGGAGGCCTCCACATAAAAATAAATTATCGCGTCAGGTATGACACTACCACGCCCGGGTGGCGGCAAGAACCTCATCCCGGACGGAATAGACGGCGTCAAGCGATTCCTTGATCTTTGAGGCAAATGTAGCCATGACGTCAAACTCCAGCTCGACGTGGGCGCCTTGGCCCGCCCTGTCGCCTTGCCCTGCGGACGACGGAAGCTGCCCAATAAACAAGGGGCCATCCCCGTCGCCATTCTTAACGTGAAGACCCAGCCCGTCGAGAAGATCGTCCAGCTTTTGACGCCGCTCGCCGCCATCGCCACAAATAGGCGTCAACGCATCCGCCAGCAGCCACATCTCGTGGATCAGATCCATTACGGACCACTTGTCCGCATCGACATATTTCGGATAGCGGGGGATTTGGTTGCGGGAGAGATCATACATGTACCGCGTTCCTGTGGACGGGTCGGTTGCATCAACACGCTGCAACGATGCAAAGCTGGGCCACTCGGCGCCAAACATTACGCCCGGATCCGGAACCTCGTACACGGAGCAGGTTTCGCTCGGGAAAATGTATGCGGTGAATGTTTCGGAACCCCGCGTGATGGTGTCAGTTGCGGATGCCTTGCAGGTCGCTATATATTTCGTCGCGCCGGCCTGGATTGTATGATCTGCAAAGATGACGCTTGACGGGTCGGAGTTCTTGTAGTAGATGTGATATGCGCCCTTGATTTTTGTATAGGCGGAACGGAAGGAATCAAGGGGGACTATTTCATAATTCCACGGGTACAGCCCCTTCAGGTCGCCATAGATCCCAATCGCGGCGAATAGAGGCTCGCGCCCGCCATCGCACTTACGGCCCAGTTCCCCGTCCGCATCGACCATGTAGGACATATAGGAACTTACCCCGGTATAAAAAGGCACGCCCCCGCCTACATAGGCGAGATATTGTCCCACGTAGCAATAAAGATACAATGTGTCCGGATCCCCGGAGTACATTTGGTACGGGCTGAATACCGGCGGGTTGCTTTCGCTTTCGGCAATATAATCCCCCAGTCCGGCAAGGGCGGTGTTCTCCGCAAGGCCCTTGTATGTGTCGAGAAGATACCGCGTTAGAGGCGAATATTCGTCCTCTATCCCGACGACATATGGGGAGGTGTGGTTTTTGAAATAAAGGGTGCTCAGTTCAACCAGGGCATCCCGATACACCGAAAATTCCGGCAGTGATTCGGCAACCTCGCTGCAGACCCCAATGACGGAGGATCTCTCCCCATCCATGGTCATCCACCCCCGTCCGAGCGCCCAATCCCACGTCCCGACAAAATCCGCATACCCTGCCGCCGTCAAACGTGCATCCCTCAACGCGGAGGCTTCCGCCCCATTCATGGCGGCAACAAGGGCGAGGAAGGTCCGGTCGACCTCCGCGAATTTCTCCGCATACGCGTCATCCGCCAATTTGACCGGGAAGCTTACGTTCTCGTCCGTGTCCAGCTGGTGGAATGTTTGGCCGACCCTTAACGGGGCGCCGCCGGGATAATCGGAGTTACGCGTGCCAAAGCCCAAGGTAAAGGAACCTCCGGTCAGCTTACTGGATACGCCGGAAAGAATATCATTCGCGCTTACCGCATTCGTGTAGTTGCTCTTCCAATACGCATACGCCCTTTTCATCGCGGTGCGCGATTCCTTCGTAAGAACGTCCCACGTATTTGGATCATCATAGCTAAAATGGCCAAGAATGTATTCCCAAGAATACTGGGTCTGATCGAATATCGGAATAGGCATCGGGGCATAATTGGCGGGGCCGGGAATCGGGTTGCCCGCCAGGGCCGTCTTATAGTAGTATTGGCATGTCACCTGCGGGCAGATGCTGTCCGTCAGCGGGAGCCAAATTTCCTTCATATAGAGCCATCCCCAGAATTGGGTGATTTGGCCGATATATGCCTCGAAATGGAGCATTCCGTTGGTCATCGAAAGCAAGGCATAGATGGTCCCTTTGATGGCATTTTTGAGATTCGACGAAATATTGGCGCCGGCGGTCATGCCTTGGCCGGACATAACGGCCAGCATATCCCATAGCATCCAATAATTCGCCTCGCCTACATAACGGCGCAGAACCGGATTCGCGTTCAAAATCGCGAGGGCTTCCTTTGCAAGGGATATCGAAAGGGTCAGGTCGGCCCCGGCGGTAGGCTCCTTCAGCCTTGCCAAAATCTCCCGGTATTTGGCGACTATCGTGTCGCATTGGGCCTTTATCTTGGAAACAATGCGGTCAAGCTGGGAGATTGCGCTTGCGCGTCCCTTGAGCGTGTATTCCAGCGCATTGAACATGACATCATATGCGGCGCATGCCTGATCAATGACATGCCCGATATATTTGTTGTCGCGGTAATCCGCCTGTGCCGCCTGGTCATCGATGAAGCGTTCATCCGGGGTGTTGGACGTGAAAAGGCTGCCTAATATGCTCATCGGTGCATGTCCCCACGGCGCATAAGGAACGAAACGTAGCAGTAAATATGCTTACAGCACGTGACAATGTTTTCAGGGTTTGCCTTGCGCCCGGTTTTCGAAGGATATTTTGTGAAGCGGGTATACAAGGACGCGCCCATCCGGAAAAGCGGCTCGTTGTTGCGATATATGTAGGTCGCACAATTGCAGTCGACCTTGCACGGGCTGGCAAGGGTGTACGCGCCGCTACGATCCTTTCCCAGCTTAATGGTCACCTGATGGAGGCCGCCGGATTCGGAACGGACTGTCGCGGTAAATGTCTTCGCCGTGCCATCCTTCGCTTCCGCCGCTTCGGATTTGATGATAGTTCCGCCCACCCTTGAATCATAAAGGCGGGTATAGTTGTTAAGCAAGGCCCCAAGGGTCATGCGGGATGTCACGCCTTCATTAAGCTGCATACTCTCGTCCGTCGCCACTATTCGCCTCCTTTCACATAGCCTTCTTCGGTATAATACATGTTTCCACGAATCGCCGTATACCGCAATGTCATATCGGACTGGATATATCCAAGCATCACGGCGCCTTCCGCATCCATATAATACGGGGTTCCCTTTTTTACTTGGATTGTCCCGGAATTGCCGGCGCTTTCGGAACCTGCCCCGGAAGGGGCGGGGAGATCGTCGACCGTGGGCGCCTTGTTCAACACCTGTACAACATCATTCTTGAACGCCGTCCACCCATTGATGGCGCTGAGGCTATTGCACCACATTGCCGGACATAGCTTCCCCGTGATCTGGTGGTGCATAATCAGGTTTGTCGGGGAAATGCCGTACTCGTCCAGGAGCCATGCGGCAAGGGCGACAAGATTCCGGTAGGTTGCATCGGGGAAGTAGAAGTCTTTGTCCATATAGGCGTCCCGCCGGCGGCTGACCGGGGAGCGCTTCGCCGAACACGCCTCAATATTAATCGTGTTAAAGTTCCCGGCAATTCCCGCGTGACTGCAGGCGAGCGGACTATCGGGGAAGAAGCGAATGTGCTCCTCGCACGGCTTAAACCCGGTCGCGGCACGGCACCCGTATTTTTTGGGGTCCACGCATTCGTAGATTCCGGACGCATCCACTATGTAATGGGAATTACAGCGCAGCCTCTTTTCGCGGGAGGCCCAATAGGCATACACGCCGCGGGCGGATCCGCCGCGGCCGCCGGTCCCCGTGAAGTGAATGACAACATATTCCGGGGCGGGGGCCATATTCCCGCGGCCCCACCGTTGAATATGCCAGTCGATGGTAAATTCCCGCCTTATATCCGGCCTTGCAACAGTCATACCACCAATATACTATTTTTTGGGGGCCGGCGAAGGGTTCTCTATGGGAATGATTACGCCCTCCTCGTCGTCCTTATTGTAACGGATACAGTCTATCGAAAGGAATTCCCCATTGCAATAGATGTACATGGTGGTCCCATGCGGCATTGTATTCAATTTTCTTGACAATTCATCCGAAGTCATATTCCTAGTTCGCTCCTTATACGGGCAATTTCATGCGGCGCCAAGTCGCCGACATCCCGCTTCTCCCCATTTGGCTTTGTCCCGAAATCCTCATAGGCGACGGACACCTGTACGCCCATTAGCGCCAATTCCTCGGCGTAGGCGCGGGCCTTGGCCTGCGCCTCAGGTTCCGGATCGAAGAAGAATACCACCTCGGGCCAGTTGGTTAGGCACATAATCTGCGATTTTTTACAGCCGGTTCCAAAGGTTGCCACGGCGCCCGGGCCCAATTTCCATGCATCCACGACACCTTCGACAACCACTACCCGGCGCCCGGTGGCGAGGTGCCCGGCATAAACGGTATCCTTGTAGTGCATCAGGGCCTTCCTGACGGGGCAAACCTTATAGCGCTCAACGCCTTCGGCCCCTGTCACATCGCGCCCCTGGAATGATACCAAATTCCCGTCAAGGTCATAAATGGGAATGATGATACGATTCCCATAATTTAACCCCTCAAATTTATCGAAAGGGCTTGTTCCTAAAATGCCGTACTTTTCGACCAGGTAGTCAGGGTCAAGGCCGCGTTTCATCAGGTATGCCCTGTGGTAGGGCATAAGCGCCCGCCCGGGAAGCGTAAGCGTATCCGCATACTTCACGGAGGATTCAACGGGCGCCGCAACACCGCCGCATTCACGCATAACGCGCATTATAACGGCGGAACTGGCGCCGGATAAGGCTTTGAGCGCATCAATGCCTTTTCCGCCTTTACAGCGCCAGCAACGGTAATGTAATGAGTATTTATAGAAACTGCCGTGGTTGCTCGGGTCATCGCAGAACGGGCAACGGACGGACAGGCCGTTTTTTGTCGCGTTCTTTCCTTCCGTAGTGAAAGGAATCCCCAATTCAGTGAGCAACCGGGCGGTATCCATTAGGCATCCATATTCAAGGTGAAGGCGTACTGGATCGGGACAATCTTCGTCGTGATGCCGCCCTTGGACCACTGCGTTTTCGGCTTCTCAACTTCCTCCACCTTACGCGCATTGAAGTACGGGTGAATAAGCGAATTGGCGGTTCCTTGGTCCAGCTGGCGCGTCATTGCAAAGCGGTACGTCGTTGTCGGGCCGTCGTCGCTGACCTTGCACGAGGCGGACACCTCGGAAAGGGTGCCTTCGATCGTCTGGGTGTCGAACATGATGGTGCAGGGACTGTCCTGCGGGAGCTTGGCGGACCACGCCTCTCCGGTCTTCGGGACCTTGCCGAAGTGATCCCACAAGGTGGGTTGCCCGTCTTCCTTGACGGTGAAGATAATCTTTTCGTACACCAGGAGGTCTTCCTTCTTGGTGAATGCCTGATATCCGGTGAGGGATGCAAGTGTTTCAATATGCATTTGATTTATCCTTTTTTGTTTCAATTCGCATGCAGAGGCATGATTTGTCGTCTATCCTTTTTTGAAGAAAAGCTGGTGGCGAGGCTTGTCGGAGAAACCAATGTGAATCCACTTGATGTTCTCGTTGTCCTTGCCATCCGGGGTGTAGATGATAACCTGATCGACCGGGCTGGAACGCGCGGTTGCCCACTCGCGGCAAAGTGTTGCCAGCGCCAACATATTCTTTTTCGTGTTCTTCCAAGGCTGAATGTCGGCGGCCATACCTTTACGGTGGGCGCTGGTCTTGCTCCCGCCTATGGCAGCGTTTACGGCTGCGGAACGATAGCCGGAAGTGATTCTGATGCCTTGGCCGAACCACTCGCGGAGGCCATCCAACCAAATCGCCGTATCGCGTAAATTGGAAAATTCTTCCCAAGTCTCCGGGCTGTTGGGGAGTTTTTGGGAGGTGGCGGTCATTTCCTTGAGGGAAAAGTATTCAGGTATTTGCATCTTAAACGTCCTTTGTGGTTGGATCCCAAAAATACTTGTGCTGCTGTAGCTGGCAGCAATAGTTCTGCTTCGGGCGTTCCATCACAAACTCCGGGATCTTGCACATAGTAACCTTCCCAAAGCTAGGACTGATGTAAATCGGCGTTTCAGAATTCAGGCGGGCACGGACTTTTTCGACCTCATCAAAATCATCGTCCGCGACAACGCACTTGACAACGTCCCAGCTTTTCATCACATCCAGGTTTTCAGGAATCATCCTGGCGGTCATTTTGGAGCTCGGGCACTTCCAGTCCATAATGAAATGAACGCGGTTGCCAAGAGCCCAATCGTCGCGCCACTTGGCAATGCCCGCGAGGGGAACGGCGCCATTCGTTTCAAAGTCCACGGTGTAGCCGGAGGTGACAAGGTCGTAGGTGAACTTCTCCATCCAAGGGACATTTTCCGGGAGGAGCGGTTCGCCACCGGTAACGGTCACGTGGTAGATGTCCGGCCCGAGCCTTCGGACCATCTCAACGGCTACTTCCGGGGTCATCTCAAACAGCGGGCGGTTATACAGCTTGTTGAACACGCCCATATCCCAGCTTTCCGGGGTATCGCACGGGTAGGCGCAACGGAGGTTGCAACCGAAAGTGCGGACAAAAACAGTGGGGCGGCCTGCGTGATAGGCTTCGCCATCAATGGACCTGAAGATGTTGATGATTTTGAGTTTGGGCATTTTTATCCTTTCCGGTTAAGATATGAAAAATATACGGAAATAAAGGCGCCCTTGTGAGGCGCCTTCAAACGATTGGATTCCGGGATCGGCAGGCTTCGAACCTGCACTCCCCGCCGCTCGCAGCCTTGCGGCTACCGTTGGCGATTAACCAACTATCTTTCGTCCCTTGACGGGGTCGCTACCAGTTAGATCACGCCCCCGGAATCCTAAAGAAATGTCCCCGCCCGGACTTCCACCTTTATGTCCGGTTTTTGGCAACGCTAGCACTTGCAACGGGCGAATCGGGCGCCGGGATCGGCGGCTACCCCTCGCGGGGACAAGCACATTAAGTCTTGGACAAGAGCGACTGGATGCGTTCCGTAAGAACGTCCTTCACGTGGCCAAGCGCATCGGCATAAGCCTTGAAGAACTCTTCCGTATCCTTGTCCGGGTTGTCAATGCCTTCCAGGTCGCGCTGTGCCTTATTGATGAGGTCATAAACGATATCGCGGTCCTTTGCTGTATTGACAATCATCTCGCTGGGCGTGAGCGAATGTGCCTTGCCAAGAACCTTGGAAAGCATATCACGGATACCGGAAACGTTGTTTTCTTCTGCCATCTTATTGCTCCTTATGGAAATGAAATTTGTAGCGCCTGCGCCGGACTCGAACCGGCAGTCCTTCCCGGGGAACATCCTACTACAGGCTTCGGACTCTATTACCAGGTCGAACAGCCCTCCCCCGTTGCAACAGGGAAGGCATTTATGATAGGATACCATTTATTGTCCCCTTGCGTTTGCAACCGCACGAAGGACTCACCTATCCACAGGCATGATTTAGTGCAACCGGCGGGACTCGAACCCGCGTCAAAGTCATCCCAATGTATCGCTGGGAATGAGGCACGCGCATCGTGGCGATACTCACAGCCGTGCCGCCTAACCACTAGACTACGGTTGCCTTTCAATTATACGGCGTTTGTGCCCACAACGCCTCGGTTTTCGCGGCCCATCGTGCGCTTACGCAGCCACAGCAGGGCTTCTTCAAGTTTCGTGATCGCCATAGCGTTTTCGCGGCAGGAGAACGGGCTGTCTTGGAAACCCTGAAGGCGGCGGATCACCATCACGATGGCATCTTCGTTGTTGATGCCGTTGACGCCGCACTCCTTGATCGGGCCTTCCTGGAAATGAATCTTGGCGAGGAGGTCGGTTTCCGGATTGAACTCCGTGCTTTCATCCAGCTTGCGCACCACCTCGAAGGTATGCGGGGCATTGAACTTGAAGTCCTTTTCTTCAAGGACACGGGTGTACTTCGTGGTAAGCAGGTCATGCTTCGTTTCAATCATAGGTTTCATGCTGATTCCTCTTGTTGTTTGATAGTGAAAATTTCGGCAGGTTCTTCGGGGACGGGAACGGAGTAGTGCCCCACCTGATTAAAGTCGCCACACGGCGGACGCTGCTGGTCTATGATAATTTCGATGTGGTTGTTCTCATCCACCGAAATCGTAAAAACCAGGTCCTTGCGCTTGTCCTTATCAAAGTGGACAATCACGTTGACCCCTCCTTTTTGTAGCGGGAATAACCGTAATCGGTATACGAAAAGAAAAGGCCAAGAATATGCAAATTCAAATCAAGGACATTATCTCTCCCTTTCACGGCGCCGTTGGAATGGCACCGGAAATGAAAGATGTGTTGCGGATAATAACCAATATCAAATACACGCTGCCCTAACCACAGCTGGATTAACGTAAAATGCCCGCCATGCATTTGAAGCAATTCGTTTCCATTATGAAATTTCATTATTTGCCCTCCGAAGTATTGCTTTCAATTTCTTTCAACATGCCATCAATATTGCGCTCTTCGGGGCGCCGACAATAATTGCATACGAAGGTTACGCGCATCAGCTCTCCACGGGGAGCAGGCGGGAGACCCCGCCTTCAATGCCAATGCGGAAGCGCTTGGCGCCTTCAATCGGGGCGCCTGCCACATCCGCAACCATAATGATTTGAACGCGGCTTTGAACGGACAGCAGATTAAGCAATTCGCCAAGGCGTTCACGCGCCTCGCCGCGAATGAACTTGAAAGGCTCGTCCAGCAAAAGGACGGGGCGCTTCTTGGACAGCAGGAGGCAGCAAGTCCTCAATGCGAATGAAATCACATCGACAACGCCTCCGCCGGCCGCATCCAGCGCAGACACCTTCTCGCCGTTACGATCAAGCCACATGTCAAGTTCCGCCTGGTTGCGCCGGGAGGCGAATTCCATACAGAATTTGTAGGCGCCGGGGAACACAATGTCCAGGGCCGACTGTACGCATGTGGAGAAGAACGCCGTGATATTCGCCTGCAATTCATTCGCTATCCTTTGGACAGTGAGAACCGCCTGCGTAATATCCTCGGAGCGCTTTTCCAATGTGGCGATCTGGCCACGGGAAGAGGCCACCGCCTTCTCAAGCGCCTCGCGCTGCCCTTCGGCCTTCGCCAATTTCAATTGTGCTTCTTGCAGATTCATATTTGAATATACGGATGGATTAGAGGGGTTTCCCGCAAATCGGACACGCCTTGCCTTTGAGGAAATCGTCCGCGCCATGCAGCTCGGTGTGAGATTCCATAATCTTGGCGTTCAAGGCGGCAACATCATCAATTGCTGCCACATCATTCGCGGCGGCCTCGATTTGCCCGGCAACGGCGGCGCCGTCCTTGATAAGCGCTTCCAGCCGCGGCATCATATTTATCGCCGGGAACAATTCATTGCAAATGCCTTTGTCCTTTGTAAGGCTGTCGTCCAGGAATGCAAGTTCGGCTTCCAATGCGGGGATATCAATTTTCGCCAACGCATCGATACACCCGGTTGCTTCCGCGACGATGCGCGTGCCTTCGGCTGCCTTCCATTTAAGGTCGCTGACTTCTTCAACATTCTTCAAGACGGCGAGATCGGCTTCCAGCGCTACGGTGTTGATTTGGCTCAAAGCAATGATCTTATCATCCGCGGTGCTTGCCACCGCCTTGCTCTCAATGAGCTGGGCGGCGAGCGCATCGGCCTCATCCACCTGCTTCAGCATTGCAACCTCGCTTCCCAGCTTTTCGGTGTCCGGGCAGGAGGCAATCAACTTGGTCACCTTCTTTTCAAGGGCCTTGGCTGCATCCAATTCGGCGGACACCCCGTTCAAGGCGTCAAGTTCGGCCAGCCTGGCGAGATCGGCTTCCAGCCCGGTACACTTGGCATCAATATCGGACAACTTGTCAACCATTTCTTTGGCGCCTGCGACCCAATCATATTGGGACAAGGCTGCTTCGGCCTCGGCAAGGCGCTTGTTCTCGTCCTTGAGCGAGTTCGCGTTATCGTGGGCCTTGCCTTTGAGCGCCTTTTGGTAGGTATCAATTTCCTCAAGCCCGATCAATTCATTGACGTAGCGGGCGGCATCCCCCGGCGTGGAGGACAACAGGAACGGCGGGTCCATTTGACGCTGAATGTTCACGCTGCCGATATCGATTGCATCCTCAATGTCCGGCGGAACGGTGCCTTTTAACGCCTCATAGGCCAGCGGGTCCTTGCCGGCCACAAACTTTGTATAGCCGTTTACGGTTGCATTGCGGGAGCGTGTGATGTTGTCAATCGAGACGCTTACCTCATCCTTCAACTTCCCCTTCTTATCTTTCGCCCAGTTGGAGGCGAAGGCAACGCCATCGGGCTTGTTTGTCAGGCACCAAAGCATTGCACGAAGAACTGCGGACTTTCCGGAATCGCTCACGCCTTCCAACGAGTTGACCGTCGGGGACAATTCAAGGACAGTGTCCTTGTGCGACTGGAAATTATGGATGGTTACGCGATGCATTACTTACCTGCGAAAAGTGTATCGAGCTCGGCCTCAATCTGGGCACGCTTGGCATTCGCCTCGGCGAGCTCGGCGGCCTTGCCGGCGCGAATGGAAATGAGGGCCTGCACATCATCCGTCCCGAATTTTTCCTTGAGGGCGGAAAGGATGGTGGCACGCTTGTTTTCCATAATGCCGATATTGACCTTGAGTTGGTCGCGTTTCTGAATTGCGGTCTGAATATCCATGTTTAATAACTCCTTCCCCTTAATATACGCCGGGCGCCACGGGGAATGTCCCCGGATGCCCGTGCCGGACAACGTATATTTATATGCAAATAAGTATAGAAAACCCTTCGGGATGGCATGCGGCCCATCGCGCGAGGCAGGAGATTCAAAATGCTCAACATTAACAAGTGGTTTGCCCCGGCGGTCATTGTCCTTATCGTCATATGGGAAATCATCGAGTTCTTCCACAATAACCGGGGAGGAAAGCCATGATTAAATTCCAGCTCCAATCATATAGCGCATATTCGTGGAACGATCTGGGGAATGGGGTGAAGGAACTTATAGGCAGCCCGAAATTCATTCTGGCCGGCAGCGACGGGAATTGGTATACATTCGAACTGGACGAAGGGCTGCGGTGGAAAGGGATCAGCGTACCGAAGGCATTGCAATGGTATCTGCCGGACGAGGACCACGCGAGCCTCATATACACGGCGGCGGCGATGCTCCGCGCCTTCTGCTATGGATCCAGGTGCCTTCCGAAAGAAAAGGCGGATGACCTGTTCCGGGGCGTTCTGCGTGCGGCGCATATCTCCAAGATCAAGGAACTCCTTGCCTGTTACTGCGCCCGGCATTTTGGACGCGCTGAATATGGCAAAAATCGGGGGATACGGTTTTACGGAAGACTCCGGATGCATTCAATATAGCGGAAAACACAAAATGGGGCGGCACATCCAAATGCCGCCCCATTTTTTATACAAAGGCAACCACGGCTATGCCGGGGACGCGGCTTCCTTCACTTCCTCGAGAATGTGGCGCACGCCTTCCGGAAGGGTCGGCATCACATCATCCAGCGCCTCGGAAAAGGATTTCATCTTGATCGCCCCGGTCTTCAGGGATGCAATGAACTTTTCCTTCATATCCGCGAGCGCGTGTTCCTGTTCCAGGTATGCGGTCACGATTTTCCCTTGGATAGGCAGGTCAACCCTTTCCGCCGAAAGATCAACGGTATCAAAAATATAAACGCGAGGCTGGTAATCCTTCATATCCGCATCGCCAATATTCAGGCAGCCCGGCGTAATGACGCGGCGGCCATCCGGGGCCGTGTAGATATAGCCGTGGTGGTAGTCGCCTGTAAGGATGACGCTTGCGGCGGGACAGGCATCCAGCAATTCCTGCGCAAGCACCCCAATGCCGGGTACAGGGCGAGATGCCTCGTCCGGGAAGGTCAATTGATGGGTGATCCAGGTGCGCAGCCCGTTCGCCTTCATATAATCGCCCAATGCGCCATATTCCGGCTCCTTGCCAAACGGATATGCGGCAACCCCGGCATCGGGGATGGTGGACAGCATCGGGAATTTGTGGAGGATCGTTCCGATGCTGGAGCGCTCCAATAGATCAAAGCTGTGATACGGGAGATCGTGGTTTCCGCAAAGGGTGTAGACGGGGCACGGCGCCTTTTCAAATTCGCTGAGGACAAGGTTGACCGCCTCGGTTGCGACGCGGCTGGTGTCGAACAGGTCGCCAAGGATCCAAACGGCGTCCACGCGTTGATCCTTCGCAATCTTCCAAACGGCCTCGATGTCCTTGGCCTGGGCCGCTATCCAATCCTCGTCGGCACGGCAATGGGGGCGCGTGCCGCTGATATGCCAGTCGGCTGAAATTAATACCTTCAATTTCAAACTCCTTTGAATGAAAATATACGGCGGCACCTGTCCCCCGATATACTGCGCCGTAAGCGGCGATTTAAGGCGATTTTAGAGGCGCCCGGTACAAATGGGCGCCTCGTTATATTTATCGCCTTACAGGAGCTATTTAACAGGGCAATTAGCCAATAAAAGTCATATTCCAGTTAAACCGGGAAAGGACCTTAATACGCTTCCAGCTCGCTCATTTGCCTGCCTCCTTATGGATGTTGCCGCCGTGCGCGATCGCATAATCCTTCACCCAGCGGTTTGCATATACGGGCGCGTAAAAGTCCCCGCCAATACGAACGAGGGTAATGCCTTCCCCAACGGAGCCGTCCTTCCTGACGGGGTGAATCTTAACTGCTTTCGCGCTAATATAGCCGCCGCCATAACGGGAATTATCGCCGATGAAGGTTGCAACGCCGTCCACGCCCAGCTTGGCGAGTTCCTTGCAGAATTTCTTTGCGTTCTGCGCCACCACGCGCTCGCGACTATTCCAGCGGCGCCCGGTGGGGATTGTCCGAAGGGCATCGATTTTAGTGGCGGGAACCACCTTCAAGTCCACGGGGGAGACGCCGTATCCGGTATCGCGGCGCACTGCCACAAGAAACGCGGCGGCGCCCTTAATTGCATTCATTTGGGCTGCATTTGCGTGAATTTTAAGCATGATGTTCTTTCCTTGGCTTCGGGGCTACCTGCCCCATATACCATAAATATAACCGCTTATTTTGAAAAAGACACCCTGTCTTAAGAAGATTTCTCGGGTTTTCGCAAACCGCCAAATTTTGCACAAAAAGCGCGTATAAGCGCATATAAAGAAAGGCAGGTATATTTACCTGCCTTAATAATTTGACGCATTTATGGGCGCCTTTACGCCTATTTAATCGCCCGTTTATTCATTCCTTTAATAATTCCGGGAGAATCTAAGCATCATCGCGCTGGGGGAGCAGCTTTAGCGTTTCTGCGTGATCGGCCACTTTAGCGATTATAAAGATCCGCCACAATGTCCTCAACACCGAGTTTCCGGGCGAGTTTCTTAAGGGTGGCGGCAGATAACGAGTCGCCCCTGCGAACGAGTTTTTCAAGATCGCGGTCGTCCGCATAAAGTTTGGACAACGGGATCTCGTCGGAACGCCCATCCGACGACACTACCGTGGCCACTTTTCCATCAATGTCGGAAATGACCCACGCCGGTCTTTTTGGAAGCATGTCGCTGATAACTACAGAGCCCACCTCTAAAGGATGTTCCTGTTGCCACATGGCAAGAAGTTCCGCAATGGCGGCCTGGGTATCCGCATCGCGAAGATCCACGGCGCGATCCCAAGAATCCTTATGCCGCATGCCACGCATAAGGGACACGGTATGCGGATCATGCACAAAATCATCCACTATTTCGGGTGTCAGCGCCTTGCTCATGGCGCGTTCTTCGGAACTCGTCTTAATCAACTTGGCGCATAAATCCCCCGGGTCGATGGTATTCGGATCGGAATACGAAACGCCGCTGCTGGATTGCGAGTCCTTGCTGTGAGACATGAGGGCAAAAAACCTAACAATTGGCTTCCCCGCATCATCTTCCTCAATATCCACGTCCAACGTTACATCGCCATAATCCTTGGAGTAGCGCCACTTGTCCTGACGGTCATACGGAGCGGATCTTCTAACTTTTGAAACGGCATTGGGCAAGGCACTTTGCCAACCAGCTTCATTCTTTTCAACCAAATGTATTTTCGGCATAATACTCCCTAAGGTTAACATTCCTCTTAAATATACATCATTTCCGCTAAACGACCCAATACGTATAACGGGCGCCGCGTACCGTGAAAACAGATTCCTTCGCGACTATAAGGCGCTTGTCATCCGTCAACGCGGACACCACCATGGAACCGACAGGAATGTCCTGGTCAACAACCGAAAACATCTGCTTACGGGCCCATAAATGGGCAAGGGCATTGTAGTTTTTAACCAGGTTGCGCATAGTCCCCGCGGACCGCGTTATCGGGCGGCCGCCTTCCAGAACCGCCTCCGGCGAAACGCTTCCGCCATAGGATACGGAATCCGTATCCGAGATGGTGAACCCGACGGAAACGGGGCGGCTGTATGTTGCCTGAAATCCGGCAACCACGTCCACCGGCTTCTGCTTGTACAGGCGGTTCAGGAATAGGACCTTCCGGCCTGCAAAATCGACAAACGCCGGGGTCGTGCCCAAATTCGCAAGCGCCAGCACCATATCCGCGTCGGAATGGGTGAAGTTCAAAAGGGACATCTCGGCGGAGAGGCCATCGCCCGAAATTTCGAAGCCGTAGTGGCCGATCATATCCTTGATAGGCGTGTCCATGAAACTGATCGGGTGGATTTCATCAAATACGGGGCACGCGGCATCCACGGTGCCCACATTATAAATCAAATTCCCGGTCGCATCCGCGGACACGTCCATGCCGGAGAGCGTCCCGACAAAGGTCCTGTCGCCGGCCGTGAGCGTCACCTTGTCCATGCCAGAAAAGCTGTCCGCCTTGCAGGTGAATCTATAAAACGGGTATTCGGACAAGGCCTCCCGTACAAGGAAGCTTTCCGGCTGCTCGGACGCGCCTGAGATTTTTATGTTCATATCCTAAAGTCCTCATCCATGTCCACAAATTCATGATTCAATGTGGCGGGATCCGGCCGCGGGATAACGCGCCCGCGCACAAGCATCCAAGGCGAATCAATGCCCGCGGCAATCATGGTAACCTTCATATACTGATCGGCACCGAATATGCGATCGGGACGGTACTCATTGGAAGAGGAGGTCACCGCCGGGGCACCCTGGTAAACCTTCCGGAGGTGCAGGTCGCTGTTCGTCGTCAACAGCATCTGGATGTTCTTTGAATTCAACCCAAGGGATGACATAAATCAGCCTCCTAGCCCTGCGGGAAGATAATTGGATGAGGTTGTGGCCACCGCGCCGCTGGAATCCTTATCGGCCGAGCCTTCGCTTCCAGTAGAGAAATTCGCAAAAAGGCCGCCAAGCGGGTTGCTCATCTGTATAGCCACGGAGCATTTCGTGGGGTAATAACCGGAGGCGTCCACAACAAAGGCGCCCGGGGTCACGCTCAACGAGGTAGGCATATAGGCGATATTCGCCTTGCCCTGAGGCTCCCCGTCAATCAAAATGGTCGGGGTCATTTCATCGCCCATGCCGGACCAAGCGTTTTGAACAGCGGTCGGGGTATTTGCGTAATACTGGATGGCAGCCGTATTGAAGATGCTCCCGCCTTTGTAACGGTCGCGTGCCTCAAAATACCGCGTCTCCGCCTCGGAGCCCTTCTTGATTTTATCGCTGGCGCCAAGCAACGTGCTGGCATCCATCATATCCGAAACGGTGCCAAGGACCATGCCTTTAACGGCGGCCTGCACCGGGTCGGCGTTGGAGAACGAATTTTTGGCCGGATGATAAACGGCGGTGCTCAGCTTCTTCGAGACAATTTCTTCCCAGCCGTATTCCTTGCCTATGGTAGAAATGCGGGAGACAAACTCGTTGTACTGGCGGGCATTTTCAAAATACACGACGCCATTGAGGGACATCGACATTCCTTCAATTTCGCCATAAGATACCCCGGGGACCGGCTTCGAATCCGTCATGCGCAAGTTTTGGCGGATCTGTTCAATTTGCGTACTCATGTTTACGAGGGTGGCAAACAGCTGGGATACGGCGCCATCGGGACTTTGCGCCTTGAAAGAAGGCAGCGCCATCTTCACCAGCTCCGGAATACTTGTCACATAAATGGGAAGGCCCAAATACGAAACGCAATTCTTACGCGCTGCGGCACGGAAAGATTTGGATTCAATTGCATCAGGCATTAATACCTCCAAAAGTCGACGCTGCCGCTGCTAGGACCGACCGGGATGACTCCCAAGGCACGATCCTGAGAGGCAGGCGCCGGTGCAGGCGGCGCGAACGTTTCCCTTGCCTCGGCGCCGGTACGGGCAACGTGGGTAACACCCGCCGCGGTCGTCGGAGTTTCGGCAACAGTGAACTCCCTTCTAGAGTTGGCGCGTACAGGTCCACGGGATGCCTCGGAAAGGCCGACACGGGAAGTGGCCATCGTAACACTGGTGGCTGCTGTCTTATAGGCTTCAAGGTTCCCTTCCTGAGCCTCCTCAAACAAATCGGCACGGCTCTTTCCGGTTGCCTTCATAACGGCGGCATCGGACTTGTCATAGCGCTTACGCACATCCGGCGTCCAAATGGCATCGCGCAGTTCCGACGCCAAGTACTCCAGGCCGGCAATTATCTGTCCGCCTACAGTAAACATTGTGGCGGGGAGTACGGTGCCCATTTCAATCAGCGCGTTGCCTGTTTGCTCGATCACCGGGAACATGTCTCGGAATTTCTCCATCACCTTTCCGATAATAACGAGGGCAGGCGGGGCAACCGCACTGGTCACAAAATTCGTTGCGCCGATGGACTTTTTCTCTTTGCTAGAAACCAACGCGCCGGTGGACTTTTCGGCATACGCCTCATTCTTGGCAAGGCGCTCGGCGTCCACCGCCTCAGCCTTGCGTTCCTGCTCCCGAAGCGAGGCATCGCGAATTGCCGCAACCATTTCTTCGCGTGCCGCCTTCGATTCGGCTGCCGCCATCTCGCCACGTACCGTTGCGCCAACATATGCGATTGGGGCGATCCCCACTTCCTTCTTCGCGGCGCCGACGGCGTCGGAGGCCTCTGCGGTTGCCGCAGCCGCCGCCGAATTGCGGGCGGCGACCTCTTTACGGGTCCGCTCCACAGCGGCCTCGGCCAAGGCATCACGCCCATCGGGGGTCACTATCGTAGGGGAAACCGTAACCGGGGAAACAGGGGAAACCGTAACCGGGGAAACAGGGAGAACAGTGGCAGGTGCGCCGCCGTCCGATACACGCGGCGGGACAGGTTGGGTCCCGGCCGGGGCACTTTGAGGAGCTTCGTTAAGTCTGGCGAATCCCTCTGCCGCGACGGATTTCTCCCGGGATTTGGCGGCAGCAAGGCGCCCTTCCGCCTCCTCGACGCGCGACAGCGTTGCGGCACTTTCTGCCCCTTCCTGAATTGCCTCGCCCAACGCGGTGGACTGTTCGGTCAGTTTCCGGGTATAGGTGGCGGTTGCACCGGCCAACGCGTCTTCCTTCTCTATTTCGGCGCCTTCCAGTTTGTCCGCCTTTTGATCGGCGGCGGTAGCAGTCTTATCCTCGTAGCGGGCTTCGGACAATTCGGCGATGTCCGATCGCGTCTGTGCCTGCGCCTTGAGGGCATTGGCGGCGAAGTCCCCGATGCCTTTGCCAAACAAGGCACTGAGGAGTCCAACGCCTATTTCATTTTTAGCCGCGTTTTGACGCGTTGTAACGGCGGATAATTTCTCGGCGCGTTTACGGGCGGCCTCATCCCTTTTATGGCGTTCTTCATCGCGTTTTGCGCGTTTTTCAGCCTGTTTAAGGGCATCCGACTGCGTATCATTCAACATTGCAGTCACATCGGCCAATTCCTGAATATTCGCATTGAATTGGCGCTGCATCATGTCGATTTGATTTTGGCGCTTGGCGGCTGCGTTCTTTTCGTCCTTGGATTCCTTATCGCGCCCGGAAGTATTCTTGTTGATGGACTCAACAAGACTGCGCAGGGAATCCGGAAGATCCTCAAGATTGGCGGGGGACTTCTTTTCGGTACCGCCTTCCAAACCCAATTCTCGAGCCAACAAAGAACTTACGGTTTCCATAATTACCCGCGTTAAATCTATGAACTACCCACCCACTAAAGATGGGTGAGTTTTCCCGCCGCATTTTTATAACAAAACTACATAATTTAGCGGCGATAACCACCGCCGCCGCTATCTATGATGATGATCCTTTTTACGGAGCATTTCCTCGCGGGCATCCATATAGTCAAGGATTTCCGCAAGGCACTGGTCCTCATTCAGGTCATAGCCTAAAATTAGTTTGATATTGGCCAAGCGCTTCCGGGTCAAGAAACGGCGTGTATTGAGTGACCTCCAGGGCACTCAGCGGCACACGATAGGTCTTCTTGCACTTCGGACAAACACAATTCTTATAGGTGTCCGTGATTGCGAAATACTTCTCGGCTGCCTTGAGCATCAATGCAATCAGCGAGAAGTCCGTAATCAAACCGAGCGCGTCCGTAATCTTGTCGGGGTCGGTTTCCTCGTCCACCTTTTGAACATATTGCGCAACGATTTCCTTGATATTCTTATGCTCCGGATCGCGCTGCTCGAATCGCTCCATAGATTCAACGGTGGCAAACCCTAAAGTCCAAGTGTGCGTGCCATCGAAAATAGTAAGCGGATACGGGGCATCCTTGTCAAGTACGGTGATGGGCGGGAAGTCCTTGCGGGTCAATCCAAGCGTGTGCTTGTCTCGGCAATGGGGGCAGGTCACGTCAACACGCCAAGAGCGGTCCTTCTCGGTATTGAATGCCAACACCGCCACAAGGAAACGCAGGTCCTTCGGGACAAGCAGGCTGGTATCGATTTGATCGGTGAGCTCCGCCATCAGGTTGCGTACATCGCGGTCGGTCGGCTTGGACCCCAGCTTCATCGCCTGATCGATGGTGAGAGCCTTCATCCGGAAAGACTTGAAAGGATACGGCTTGAAGCCGGTCGGAAGTTCGTTGATAGGAATGTAAATCATTAAATTAACCTCAATAACATAGATACGGGAAGCATCTCACCTTGCGCGAAATTCACCGATTCCGGCGGGGTATATGAGGCCAAATAAAAGTCGTGCGCATCCACACCGGCGTCATTCAAAAGTCCATCGGCATCGGAAGCAGGCTTTGCAAAAGGCATCCCGGACACATCACCCCATTCTACCTTGATCGGGTAGCGCTGGTCAATATAACCGGGGTGGACCGTTGCCACATACAAATGCCTCAAAAGAGAATCCTGCTTTTTTGTGACGTGGGCAGTGATGGTGATTTCCGGGGTCTTCATCGCGTTATCGCCAACAAGGAAAGCATTGGCGCCGTGAATACTGGAAATTAACAAGGAACCCGGGCCCCCATCAAAGGGGTCCGGGAGTCTCAGGGAAACATCGAAGTTCCCATTATCGAGATACTGGGTCCCGATTACGGATTCCAGGATGTTTGCCGCCATTCACTACGCCTCGAACGGCTTATGCCAGCCATGGCCCTTGATCGTCAGGGTCGTGTTGACAATTTGTGGACTTTCCCCGGAAGTGAATGCTCCCAGCTTGACGCCCTGTATCTGAACGCCATCAAGAATGATGATATTATCGGACTCCGCCTTGCCATCATTGCCAAGCTCAATGAGCTGAATGCCCGAGAACGTATAAACCGCCTTTTCGGCAATATCGCGGGCATCGTAATAGCCGGTCGACCTATTCATCGCGCTGATGAGGGCGTTCTCGACGGAACGATCCATCGGTTCAAGAATTTGAATATCGACTCCGTCAAATTCGCGATGCTGCCACACCGCCTGGCTAATGGGAATACCCTTGACATTCGCCGTGGCAAATTCGGTGGTTGCGCTGAAATCATAATCGCTCGTGCAGGCGTAGCTCATGTGCTTAACCACATCGCCGTTGCCCACAAGATCGACAAACTCCTTGCACACCTCGAAATTGATACGCCAGTTGGAACTTACGGCGTAATTCTTTTCGCTGAAGTTCTTTCCCAGCAAATCATCGAACTTTATATTCTGAAGATCCGCCATCTTTAGGTCTCCTCACTCAGGCTGATTTCAAGGGACTGCGTCTGCGGGTATGCCGTGACGTAAACATCCACATAGCGGGCAACGCCCTTGAAGCGTACCGGGAAGTCAAAGCGCATAACCTTGTCGCCAATGACATTTTTATCCGCATTGGGCTTGCCTTCCTCAATATAGTTTCGGGTACGGAACGT
>Ga0326514_10000566_pt1 | contig 25208 bp, 21 predicted proteins | sample 3_2548_0518_D_FD_203653 | JGI IMG/M metagenome (GOLD analysis project Ga0326514, IMG submission 203653) | Bovine rumen microbial communities from UC Davis, California, United States - 3_2548_0518 | ecosystem: Host-associated > Mammals > Digestive system > Stomach > Rumen | place: USA... | reverse complement strand
CTTTGCGGCAAGAAAGACCACGCCACGGTGTATCACGCCTGCAAGACCATCGCCAACCAATTGGAGACTGACAAGCAGTTCAAGGTGATGTTTGCCGACATTGAAAAGAAAATCGCCTTGCAATAACTCCCTTATGACCAACAACTTCGGAAAACTCTATCTCGTGCCCAACCTGCTCGGTGCCACCAAACCAGAGCAAGTGATTCCTGTTGGGACGCTTGAGATTGTGAAACGATTGAAACACTTCGTTGTGGAAAACACCCGCACCTCCCGCCGTGTTTTGAACCGCATCGGGATGGATAATCCTATCGATGACATCAATTTCATCGAATTGGACAAGCACAACGCCCGCAACCTCGACTTGATGGAGCACCTCGACGCGTGCCTTCAAGGTGAGGACATGGGCTTGATGTCGGAAGCCGGTACACCTTGCGTCGCCGACCCGGGAGCATTGGTAGTTGATTTGGCACATTCCGCTGGTATTCAAGTGGTTCCCCTGGTCGGGCCCAATGCCATGATTTTGGCACTGATGGCTTCGGGATTCAACGGACAAGCCTTCGCCTTCCACGGTTATCTGCCCATCAAAAGTCCCGAAAGGCAAAACGCCATCAAGGACTTGGAACGCCGCTCATTGGCCAACAACGAAACGGAATTGTTCATCGAAACACCTTTCCGCAACAACGCCATGTTGCAAGACCTTTGCAAAAACCTCCACCCCGCCACGAGGCTTTGCGTAGCCTGCAACCTTACTTGCGATGACGAACTTATTATCAGTCAAGACATTGGCACTTGGAAAACCTTCAAAGGCGACTTGAACAAGAAGCCGGCGGTTTTCCTAATCTATAGTGAGCCGAAAAAAGGGTATTGGGGGCGAAAGCACTAAGCCTCCAAAGGCTCCCAAATGCAATCGTCGATGTTTCGGGTTTCCTTCGAGAAATTGACCCCCACTTTGAAAACCTTGCGCCCCTCAAATTGGAAAGGCAAAGGATAATCCTTCGTGTTGATTTGCGCCAAAGCCTCCGCAGCCGTCTTATTGAACTTGAACTCAAAAACGTATGCATATTGTTGGGTCTTCACCACCATATCAATGCGCCCATTTGAAGTGTGGTATTCGGCAATCGTGTAATATCCCATCAGGCGGCAAATGGTGAACATCACGGTTTGGTAGTGGTTTTCCAAGTCGCGAACCAATTCGTAAGGCGTGTCGGCGAAGAAGGTTTTCATCCGGTTCAGGAAACTCTCGATGTCACCCTTGCGGAGGTCGCGCACAAAATACTCGATGAAAGCCGAGGAGCGGTTGTCGGTGTTTCCCGTGTAGCGCGGCAACAGGAAATTGAGGAAACTCTGCTCCACTTCACGATTTGGGAAGCCGAGACTGTAACTACCAAACTCCTTGTCGTAGCCTTTAATGGTCAGATAACCAGTTTGATAGAACATTGCTATTGGCTCTTTGGTCAAACTTTCCTTTGCGGAAAGTTCGTTGGCCAAAATATTCCCGTAGGAGAAATCCCGCAAATCATAATTGCCGTTTTGCAGCAATTTGACGAGGAAGGTCGGCGTGCCGGTCGAGAACCAATAGTTGCGGTACCTTTGCTCAGAAAGAGAATTGAGAACGCTGAAAGGATTGTACATATCTTTCGTCATATCCTCCGAAAAATGGTAGCCGTCATACATCTTTCGCATTTCTTCCATAATGGCGGCCTTGTCGGTGCCTTCCTTTTGGGCAAACGCTTCAAGATGTTCGCTGAAATGACGCTCAATTTCCTCAGCGGTAAGGCCGCAAATATCGGCGTAGCGTTCATCCAACGAAATGTCTGTCAGGTTGTTAAGATCGCTGAACAGGCTGATTTTGGAGAACTTTGAAACGCCCGTGAGCATGACAAACCGAATAAACTCGTCGCAAGTCTTGATGTTGCCATAAAACGCTTTCAGAATGGAACGGTATTCCTGTTGCAAAGTCTCATTGTCGATGGCCTCGATGAGCGGTTTGTCGTATTCGTCCACGAGGATGACGACTTTTTGGCCTGTACTCTGCGCCAACCTGCTAATGATGTACTTGAACCTTTGTGCCGCGTCAGGCGAGTTTAACTTGATGCCGTATTTTTCTTCCCAATCAACGAGGTTGGAATTGAGTGCTTCCAAAAGGCCTTCCTTCGAAGTATATAAACCCACATTCAGGTCCAAATGCAGAACTGGATAAGATTCCCAAGTCTGTTCCAATTCTGAGATAGCCAGACCCTCAAACAATTCTTTCTTTCCTTGGAAATAAGCCTTCAAGGTTGAAATCAAAAGACTTTTCCCAAACCTTCGCGGGCGGGAGAGGAAAATATACTTTCCGTTTTGGGCAAGGTCATAAACCTGTTTGGTCTTGTCGACGTATGCGAAGCCGTCAGTCCTGAGGCTCTCAAAACTCTGTAGTCCGATGGGTAGGTTTTGCATAATGGAGCAATTGGATAGTTATGCTGCAAAGATACTACTTTTTCGCTTCATACAAAACAATTGCCTCTGATTTTCAAGACAGTTCTTCTGCTACGGGATATTCAACACCCTATGAATCTGCAACGAAAGCCGCCAATTCGGATGGCGTTTTACCGCTTCGACACAGGCTTGCATATTGGCTTTCCGTTGCTCCGAATCCTCTACAAAACAAGGCTGCAAAAAACGGTATTTGGCCTCAATGCCATCATATTGCGCTAAATCTTGACCGAGATAAACTACTTTCAACTCATCGCAATGCGTTAAAACACAAGGTTCTATGTCACCGCCTTCAAAGGCTGATTTTGGAGAGAACGTCACCCAGTCCAGATTTATTGGCAAAAGACGAGTTCCGTTAGTCTCAATGGAGATCTTCTTGCCCGTCTTTTGTTTCAATTCCGCCACAAGAGCCTCGCCGATGAACAAAGAAGGTTCGCCCCCAGTCAGCACAACTATTGGCGCAATTGGATACTTATTGACTTCATCCACAATCTCTTGTAGCGAAATTATTTCCCCTGTTTGATGTTGCGTGTCGCAAAAAGAACAGCGCAAATTGCAGCCACTAAAACGCACGAAAACGGCGGGCGTTCCACTGTGGAAACCTTCGCCTTGCAGGGAATAGAATATTTCGTTTATGCGATACATAAGACATCGATTATTAAACTACGGATTCCACGGAATTGACGGATGGACTCCGAATAATTTAGTGACGCAAGCGTCCAATTGATACGGATAGTTATCATCTGGAAGAATCTGTACCAATCCGCAGCTTTAGCTGCAAAATCCTTTCATCAAATATCCGTTCAATCCGTATAATCCGTAGTTCACTATTCCTTAATCAAAATTCTGCGGCGCGTCGTCCTTGATGTAGGAGGCTTTGTTGTCGCGTGACTCCCACACATCGGCGCGGTAGCAATTAGGAACAGTGTCCACAATCCAACGGGCGAGGTTTTCCGCCGTCGGGTTGAAATCGAGGACTTCGTTGAGGTTGCGATGGTCTATCTTTCCGTGAATCAGTCGTTTGATTTCGGTGAAGTCGCACACCATGCCGTTGCTGTCCAACTTCTCGGCGCGGCAATAAACATTGACCTTCCAGTTGTGGCCGTGCAGGTTCTCGCACTTGCTCTCATAGTCGAGGTAGAGCTGATGGCACGAGGATATTTCTAAGGTTTTTCTGACGTAATACATTTGATTCCAATTTTTTAACTACGAATTTCACGGATGAAACGAATTATTTCGGATAGAATTTTGCAACTTCGTTGCCAATTGGTACGAATTTGCAGCTTTGGCCGCAAAATTCACATATTGATATTCGCAAAATTCGTACAATTCGTAGTTTCTTTTTCATATTATATTTGTTTCGTACTCAGTATGGTCTTCAATTCCAGCGTCTTGCAAGGCTTGGCGGCGCTCGCGACAGGTGCCGCATTTGCCGCAGTGCTTCTCGCCACCTTTGTAGCAGGAATAGGTCTCGGTATAGTCCAAACCCAAAGCCTTGCCATGCTCAGCAATTTCTTTCTTACTCAGGTAAGTATAGGGCGCAAAAACCGTAATGTTCTCATACGTTCCCGCCGACATGGCCGCTGACATGGCATTGACAAAGCCTGGGCGGCAGTCGGGATATATGCTGTGGTCACCGGCGTGGTTGGCAATCATCACGCGCTTCAGGCCGTTGCTCTCGGCGATGCCAGCAGCGATGGCGAGCATGATGCCGTTGCGGAACGGCACCACCGTCGATTTCATGTTCTCGTCGTCATAGTTGCCTTCAGGAATGTCATCGGCGGTCATCAGCAAGGCACTCTTGAAATAGCGGTGCATAAACTCCAAAGGCACGACGATATGTTTGATACCCAGCCGTTGGCAATGCGTGATGGCGCAAATGCGCTCACGACCGTTTTGCGTTGAGCCGTAATCGAAAGTGATGGCCAAGGCGATTTCGTCCATGTATTCGTAGAGCATCGTGGTCGAGTCCATTCCGCCGGAGATGATGATTACTGCGTCTTTCATATATTCAATTTTTAACTACGGATTTAACGGATTTTACTGATATAATAATGGAAATTGAATTCGAAAATCCGTTGCATCCGTGCAATCCGTAGTTTGTATTCATATTATAACTATTGGTTATGGAAATTAGCCAAAAGGCGTTGCCTTACCATGTCTTGGTGTTCACTGTCGCCATAGTTGGCAAAAGGTTTGATGGAAATGCCCCCACGCGGATTGAATAATCCTATAACTTCCAGATATTTGGGATTCATCAGCTTGACCAAGTCTTTCATAATGATGTTCACACAGTCTTCGTGGAAGTCGCCGTGATTGCGGAAACTGAAAAGGTAGAGTTTCAGGCTCTTGCTCTCCACCATCAGCGTGCGCGGGATGTAATTTATAATAAGGTGTCCGAAATCGGGTTGGCCTGTCTTGGGGCAAAGTGAAGTGAACTCAGGGCAATCCAAAGTCACAAGATATTCATTTTCAGGATGTTTATTCTCAAACACCTCTAACACTTCGGGCGTATAGTCGTAACTATAATGGGTGTTTTGGTTGCCCAACAGCGTAACGCCTTGCAGTTCTTTCTCGTTTCTTGACATGGTTTGAATTTTGGCTGCAAAATTAATAAATGTTAGTTGACGGAATGCCCTGAAAGGCAGAAATCCATCAAAAATCATTCAAAAATCAAAAGAAAATCCGTGTCTAACAGCCACTTGCCATATAGACACGGATTCTCAAAGATTTTAATATAGATTTTGAAAGATTTCTTTCCGTAAGGAAATCCCCAAAAATCAGCAACCCGAGGTTGCCCGTTCCAATCGTTTCATAATGGAGAAAATGAACACAGCGGAGAGCAGGCAGAGCACAACAAGCACGCCCCAAACCATCCAGAGCGGCATTCCTGTGCCCCAAATGCGGGCGATGACGCTGGTGAGGTAGTTGCCGATGGCGGTCACGCAGAACCATAAGCCCATCATCATACCCTTGTACTTGGGCGGTGCCACCTTCGTGACAAACGAAATGCCGATGGGACTCAACAGCAACTCGGCGAAAGTCAGGACGAGATAGGTGCTAATCAGCCAATTGGGAGATACCAAAGTGCTGCTCACGCCACCGTGTACTTTCAGTTCGGCAGGGCTGGCCAATGGGATGGAACAAATCACCAAAATCAGGAAGCCGAGGGCGGCCACAATCATACCCAAGCCAATCTTGCGCGGCGAGGACGGCTCCTTGCCTTTCTTGGCCAAAGCACCGAAGACGGCCATCGAAACGGGTGTCAAAGCGACCACAAAGAACGGATTGAACTGCTGGAATTGCTGCGGAAGGATATTGATGGGATCGGGCATAACACGGTACACCGTCCAAGCCATAATCCATAGGAAAACCGTCACGCCGCAACAAATTCCCCTGTTCATCGGTTTAGTCGCTTGGATTGCTCCAAACATCGTGTAAATCGAAACGGCGACCAAGGCCAACGCCCAGATATTGAAGCCGAAGCGAGTGAAACCGCTTGCGGTGCTTTGCGTGTAGTCGCGGGCGAAATAGGTCAGGCAAAGGCCCGCTTGCTGGAACGACATCCAGAAGAAAATGACCACGGCAAAGACCATCACCAAGGCCGTGATGCGCTCGCGGGTCTGCTCTTTCGAGAGTTCCACCACGTTTACCGTAGTGTTTTCCATTGCCTTGGCCTGCTTGGTGTTCACGTCGGCGTGCTTGAACCAATTGCGGCAGCTCAAATAAATCGCCATCGAGAGAATCAATGAAATGCAGGCCACACCGAAACCGTAGTTGTAGGCTCCCGACAAAGCGTCGATATAGTTGTTGGCGAAACCCGCCAAATTGCTGATGTCGCCGCCTTGCTGCACGGCCAAAGCCTCAAACTTTGACAGTGCATTGGGCGTAATTGAGCCATCCAGATATTGGTGCGCCAACGAGGGAATCTGCGGAACGTAGGTGTAGCCCGCCTTGCCGAGGAACAAGTCCGTGACTTTGGTGGCGGCCATCGGTGCGAACATCGAACCAATGTTGATGGCCATATAGAACAGGCTGAAGCCATTGTCGCGGAAAGCACTGTATTTGGCCTCGTCGTAGAGGTTGCCCACCATCACCTGCAAGTTGCCTTTGAACAAGCCCGTTCCTATGGCGATAAAAGCTAATGCCGAGAACATAGTGACTTTGGCTGTTTCGGTGGCCATCGGCACCGCCAAAAGCAGGTAGCCGAGGAACATCACCACGATACCGATGCGCACCATCTTGCCGTAGCCGAAACGGTCGGCGAGCATACCGCCGATGAGGGGCATAAAATAGACGCATCCGAGGAAGATGCCATAAATGTGGCCTGCCTGCGCCTCGTTGTAGCCGAACTTGGCTTGCAGGAAAAGCACGAAAATCGCCAACATCGTGTAATAGCCGAAGCGCTCGCCCGTGTTGGCCAATGCGAGGGCGTAAAGCCCTTTGGGATGTCCTTTGAACATATTTTTGAGTTTTTAATTGTTAGTATTGGTTTGTTTTTGAGCAGGGACTCACGTCACCTGCTTATTGATATGTCGCCCCTACGGGGCTGTGTATAAACGATTTATTCATTTCTATTATTCATTAGGCGTTTGGTTTCGCGGAGTTCCCTTTGCAGCAATTCCATCCGCTCTTTCAGCTGCTCTTGCGATGGCAAAACATCCTTAATGCGAATATTATTATAGGTAGCCACACCCATTGGCGTACTGATGCCCCTGAACGACCATTGCACATCGGTACTGTTCATATCCGAGCAAATCAGCAAACCGATAGTCGGATTGTCGTCATCGGCTTTCAGCAGTTCATCCACTGCATTCACATAATAGTTCAACTTGCCGGCAAATTCAGGCTCGAAAGGCTTGGCTTTCAACTCGCAAGCGATATAGCACCTCAATCGGATATGATAGAACAAAAGGTCAATTCGTCTCGTGCGGCCACCGACAATGATTTCCTTCTGTTTACCGATAAAAGCGAATCCTGTACCCAACTCCAAAAGCAAGGCAGTAATGTTTTTGGAAAGTGCATCTTCCAATTCAGCCTCATCGTATATTTCGTGGCTGACCGTTGCAAAGCCGAAATCATAGTTTTCCTTCAGCACTTCCTGAACAAGTTTGCTCTGCAATGCGGGCAAATGTTCTGAAAAGTTATTGATGATTTTGCCTTGATGCTCAAAGAGGTTCGCTTTGATACAATTGATTAATGCAGAACGACTTAATCCTTTTTCTATGGTCTGACCGATATAAAAAAGTGCTTCTCCAACAGATTTGCATTTTGTTATTATCTCAATATGATGCCGCCAAGGCACAAGGGCAAAGGGCAGCGGAAATTCTCCACCAGTTTGGTGGAGTTTTTCTTCATCCAATTCTGCACCAATTTGGTGCATTTTTATTGAATGTTGATTAACAACACTTTGCATTTCTGCACCAACTTGGTGCAGAAATAATGATTCGTTTTCTCGAACATAAAAAACATACCATTTCTTCATATACCATAGATTGCGAGCCGAGAAGCCATCATCTTCTGGAAACTCCTTTTTCAGATCAAGGCTAATTTGCTCCACCACACCCGCGCCCCAGCGTTCTTCAGCCTTTTTCTGGACAAGATCGCGGCCAAGTTGCCAGTTGAAAAGCAGTTTTTCCGCATTCACCCTCACGGCGGCCTTCACTTGCGCCGAGCGGTAACGGTGCTTCACTTCCGCAATCCAATCGGCATAGTCCGTATCAATGCGGATGTCGTGCGAACTGACGATGCGAGGTTGTTCCAAATCGTTGTTTTCCATTTGCAATTATTTTGCTGCAAATTTAGCAAATTGTTTGCAACCAGCACAAAAAAAGCCGACATTGCTGCCGGCTTTTTTTACATTAAGATTTCAATTCTTATTCAGTCACTCTCTCCAACCATTTCACCATTCCGAACATAACGGACATAGAGACGAGGCAGATGAGCAGGAACACGCCCCAGCACTTCCAGATGTCCCAAGCGTTGAGCATGATGGGGCCAACGAAGATAAAGAGGTTGCCGATGGCCGTGGCACCGAGCCACAAACCTTGGCAGAGGCCCACCATGTGGCGCGGAGCAACCTTCGAGACGAAGGACAAGCCTAACGGCGAGATGAACAATTCAGCCACGGTGAGGAAGAAATAGGTGACAATCATCACCCACGGAGCGGCCTTGGCAAGGCCAGCGGCGGCCATCTGAGCCATATCCATAGCGCGGAACTCGTCGCCCGAAGGATAGTGCTTCATGATGGAGAAAATCATCAGGAAGAGGTAGGCGCAACCGGCCAGACCCATACCGTAGGCAATCTTGCGGGGTGTTGAAACGGCCTTGCCCTTGCGAGCCAACATAGCAAAAATGCCCATGACCAACGGGGTCAGAATGATGACGAACAACGGGTTCAAAGCCTGCCAGATTTCGGGAGCGATGCTTGACGAATCGACGAAGTCGCGGGCGAAGACTGACAGCGATTGTCCGTTCTGGTGGAACGAGAGCCAGAAGAACACGGCGATGCCCAACACGGCAAACAAAGCGGCCATGCGCTGCTTGATTTCCTTGGCCATGGCAGCCTTTTCCTCGGCGCTGTAGCCAGCGGTTTCGGCGGCCACCTTCTTGGCGGGCTGCGGGAACTTGTTCTTTTGCGTGAAGAAGATAATCAACGAAATCAACATGGCGGCCACCGACACGAAGAACGAGAAGTGGACACCTTGGTTGAAAGTAAGGATATAATCGGAGCAGAACTGCGTCAGGTCGGCACCGTAATTGGCGGTGGGAAGGACGGAGTTTGCCATCGTTTCAGTGAACTTTTGCGTCACCTGACCATCGGCAAGATACTGGTGGCACAGAGCCGACATATCGGCGTTGTAGATGAAGTTGTGAGCCTTCAGCCACCATTCGCGAAGCATAGGAGCCACGAAGGGAGCAATCACGCCGCCAATGTTGATGAACACGTAGAAAATCTGGAAACCGCTGTCGCGCTTGTCCTTGGCCACGGCCAAAGCCTCGGGGCCTTTCTTGGCAGCCTCGGCCTCGAAGTTGTCGTACATCTGTCCGACCAAAGCCTGCAAGTTGCCCTTGAACAGACCGTTACCGAAAGCAATGCAGAGCAAGGCCACGCAAGTGAAGATGAGGATGCCCCACCATTTCCCGTTGCCGTCGGCGATAATGCCTTGGGCGTCTTGGCTGAACAGCGGAATAGCCATACCCACATAACCGAGAGCCATGATAATCAAGCCCCACTGGATGGTGCGGTGGTAGTTCTGCGTGCGGTCGGCGATGATACCGCCCACCAAACTCAACACGTAAATGCCGAAGTAGAACACCGAGTAGATGAGGCCGGCGGTGGCATCGGGCAGTCCGAACTTCGACACGATGAACAGCAACAGGATGGCGTTCATGATGTAGTAGCCGAAACGCTCACCCATGTTACTTAAAGCGGCTGCAATCAAGCCTTTAGGATGTTCCTTTTTTGCCTTCGAGAGGTAGAAAATCAGGAACGGGATGACCACTGCAAGGATGCAGATGAAGATCACCATTGTCACATTTGTTGATAATAATACCATAATGTTATGAATTTAATTGATGAATAAAAATTTCTACACTTTGGCGGACAAAGATAGGGAAAATTCGATTGCACATGCAAAAAAGGAGAAAAACAGAACAAAAAAAATCCCCGACCCGTAGGCCGAGGATGGATTTGTCTCACGCAGAATCCGCTGAATACGCAGAAGCCTATCGGACAAAATTACGTCGCATTGCGATTCATAAGATTCTGCGATTTCTGCGTGCCAAAAAAACTATTCCACCACGATTTTCCGCGTCACGCCATTCATTTTCACGAGTTTGTCTTTTCTGTAAACTATTGTATTTATCTTATTGGTTTATAACGATTTCAATTCATTTTCTTCCAATCCCGTTGTGGCGAGAATGACGGCATCATCCACACCGGCGGCTCTCAGCTTGCGGGCTATGTCTAAGGCTTTTTTCCTTTCACCTTCTTTCATGCCTTCTTCCTTGCCTTCTCTCAAGCCTTCTTCCTTGCCTTCTCTCAGGCCTTCCTCTTTGCCCTCACGGAAGTGCTTCACATTACTATTATTAATGTCGTTGTAGTCAAACAAGGATTTTTCGTATTGTCTGCGCTCATTAGGTTGCATCTTGTCAATCTCGGCATGGCGGAAAAGCGAGGCAAACACCCTTTCTTGTAAAGCAGCGGGGCGTTCCATCAGCCTCGAAAGGTTGCGCAACACAAACAACCACTTGTCGTAAAGCGTCACCAACTCGTCTTCCTTCTTGTTGAATTTTGGAAGTTCAATCGTGATGAACGACAACTTGTCGTAAAACACTTCCTTGGTCGCCACATTCATCAGTTTAGCCTCATGATGGACATCCTCGCTGCTCTTGTCGAAAATGAAGTTCAAGATTCCAATCGTGTAGACGGGATTCAGCTTGTAGTCCCTGTCGCCGCGTTTGGCTTGCTCGCGAATGGGGAAGGTGGAATAATACACCATTCGGTCAGCGAAATAGTCCTGATCCACGTTCTGCATCTCCACGATAATGTGGTCGCCCTTGTCGGTTGTGCAATACACGTCGAAAATGGCACGGCGCGAATACACAACCTCGTCAAGATGTTCCGAATTCTGGTAAGTGATGTCCGTTATGTTGTGCCTGCCTTCGAAAAGGGCATTCAGGAACGAAATCAAGTATTCTTTGTTCAGCTCGCTGCCGAAGATGTACTTGAAACCGAAGTCGGTGTACGGGCTGATGTATCGCTGTCCGTTCATAGCGTGGTCGTATTAGATCGTCGGTTACATATTTTTTGCAAAATTACCAAAATTTTCGAAAACCAATGCTATTGCGAGTGAATTTTCTTGAAAGCAAAAGGTCTAAGCCTTAATTCATTCACTTTTTGCCATCGTGCATTGCCTTATTTGACTGCAAAATTATGGAAAAGAAACCAATCAAGCAAAAAAATCCCTACTTTTGCCGATTGTTTTAAACGAGGTTACTGGACTGCTTCGTTCCTCGCAGCGACGCAAAGCGACAACAAAAAAGTCCCGCGTCCCGAAGTCCCGCGTCAAACAACAATTAAACAATTCAACAGTCAACAATTAAACATCCTATAAATGGAAATCAGCAGCAAATACAGCCCTTCGGAAGTTGAAGGCAAATGGTACGAACACTGGATGGACAAGAATTACTTCCACTCCACTCCCGACGAACGCGAACCCTATACCATCGTGATCCCTCCGCCGAATGTGACCGGCGTGCTTCACATGGGCCACATGATGAACAACACGATTCAGGACATCCTGATCCGCCGCGCCCGTATGCAAGGCAAGAACGCCTGCTGGGTGCCCGGCACCGACCACGCCTCCATCGCCACCGAAGCCAAGGTGGTGAACAAGTTGGCACAGCAGGGCATCAAGAAGACCGACATTGGCCGCGAGGAGTTCCTCAAGCACGCCTGGGACTGGACCCACGAGCATGGAGGCATCATCCTCAAGCAGTTGCGCCGCTTAGGTTGCTCTTGCGACTGGGAACGCACCTCATTCACCATGGACGACATCCGATCGAAGAGCGTCATCCGCGCCTTCGTTGACCTATATAACAAAGGCCTGATTTACCGTGGCGTGCGTATGGTCAACTGGGACCCGAAAGCCTTAACGGCTTTGAGCGATGAGGAAGTCATCTTCAAGGATGAGCACAGCAAGTTGTTCTACCTGCGCTATTACCTTCACGAGGACGACGGCACAGGTGCCACGGGTGCTGAAGGCGAAATCATCCATACCGACGAGCAAGGTCGCCGCTATGCTGTGGTGGCCACCACCCGCCCCGAGACCATCATGGGCGACACTGCCATGTGCATCAACCCCGCCGACCCAAAGAACCAATGGCTGCGCGGCAAAAAGGTCGTAGTGCCGTTAGTCAACCGTGTCATTCCCGTCATCGAGGATGATTATGTCGACATTGAGTTCGGCACCGGATGTCTGAAGGTCACTCCCGCCCACGATGTGAATGACTATATGCTGGGCGAGAAACACAACCTGCAGAGCATCAACATCTTCAACGATGACGCCACTTTGAGCGAAGCTGCTGGCATGTACATCGGCATGAGCCGAGAGGACTGCCGCAAGCAGATCATCATCGACATGAAGGAAGCCGGCCTGCTGGAAAAGATCGAGGACTATAATAATAAGGTGGGGTACTCCGAGCGTACCAATGTGCCGATTGAGCCGAAGCTCTCGATGCAGTGGTTCCTCAAAATGGAACACCTCGCCGACATCGCTCTGAAACCCGTGTTGAATGGCGACATCAAGTTCTATCCTGCCAAATATGTCAACCTCTACCGTCACTGGTTGGAGAACATCAAGGACTGGTGCATCAGCCGCCAGTTGTGGTGGGGCCATCAGATTCCGGCCTACTACCTGCCCGAAAGCGGTTTCGTGGTCGCCGAGACACCCGAAGAAGCCCTGAAACTCGCCATCGAGAAGACCGGCAACAAGAATTTGACCCTCAAAGACTTACGCCAAGACGACGATGCTTTGGACACTTGGTTCAGCTCGTGGCTGTGGCCTTTGTCACTTTTCAACGGCATCCTCGACCCCGACAATGCCGAGTTCAAGTACTACTACCCCACCAACGACCTCATCACCGCCCCCGACATCATCTTCTTCTGGGTGGCCCGCATGATCATGGCTGGTGAGGAATACCAAAATGAAGTGCCGTTCAAGAATGTGTACTTCACGGGTATCGTGAGAGACAAGTTAGGCCGCAAGATGTCCAAGTCTTTGGGCAACTCTCCCGACCCGATCGAGCTCATCGACAAGTTCGGTGCCGATGGCGTGCGCATGGGCATGATGCTCAGCGCCCCTGCCGGCAACGACATCCTCTTCGACGAGGCCCTCTGCGAGCAAGGCCGCAACTTCTGCAACAAGATCTGGAACGCCTTGCGTCTGGTGAAAGGCTGGAATGTCGATCAAAACGCTGCCCAGCCCGAGGCCGCCAAGATGGCCGTGAAGTGGTTTGAGGCCCGCTTCAACCAAGTGCTGGCCGAGACCAACGACAATATTGACAAGTACCGCCTCAGCGACGCTTTGATGGGCATCTACAAGCTCACTTGGGACGACTTCTGCTCGTGGTACCTCGAGATGGTGAAGGCTCCGCAAGGCCAGGGCATCGACCCCGTGACCTACGCCGCCACCATCAAGTTCTTTGAGAACCTGATGCTCCTGCTGCACCCCTTCATGCCGTTCATCACCGAGGAGATTTGGCACGCCATCGCCGAGCGCAGGGAAGGTGACGACATCATCATTGCACAGCAGCCTCGCTTCGACAGTCTCAGCAACCAGGCTGCCGACATCTTGAAGCAGTTCGAGTTTACTCAAGAGGTCATCAACAACGTCCGCAAGGTGCGTTCTGACAAGAATATTGCTAACCGCGAGTCCATCCAACTCGTGGTGAAGGGCACAGCCAACAAGGACTTCGACTGCGTCATTGCCAAGCTCTGCAATGTGAGCAAGGTGAGTTATGTGGCCGAGGCTCCCGCTGGTGCCTTCGGTTTCATCGTGGGCAGCACCGAGTTCTTCGTACCGCTCACAGGCAGCGTCGATGTTGAGGCCGAAATCAAGAAGCTGGAAGAGGAACTGAAATACACCCAGGGCTTCCTGAAGAGCGTTGAAGCGAAGCTCTCCAACGAACGCTTCGTGAGCGGTGCTCCTGCCGCCGTCGTCGACAAGGAACGCAAGAAGAAAGCCGATGCCGAAGCGAAGATTGCTGTGATTGAGCAGCAGTTGGCGGGGTTGAGGAAATAAGAGGCCAACAAAACGACATCTACAACCGCCTCTCATCCGCAAAATGGGAGGCGGTTTTCGTAAAAAAGCAATACTATGAACAACACATCCACCATCCAAATTAAGACTGATTTCGACTGCAAAGTCTATGACTACGGCCAAGAACTTGGCACAACCAAAGCTGACACCTATTTCAATGTTGAACTTTGCAAAGGCGAGCATGAATTGACTCTTGTATATTCTGAAGATGAAAGCATTTCTACAATCATCAATTCAGATACCATCAACTATATTGTCGAAAAAGCAGATTGCGACAATATATTTGTTGTTAATATATCGAGAGCAATTATTGACAAAGCCAAGGATTATTTAGCTCAAAACAATTTTCCATTTGCTTTTTCTTTGTTTTTAAAAGTCGCTAAAAGAGGTTATGCAGAAGCACAATATATAGTTGGCGCTTGTTATGAAAATGAAATTGGTGTCGAAAAAGACCTTACTAAAGCGGTGGAATGGTATACAAAGGCGGCTTTACAAGGATATATAATGGCGCAAAATGACCTAGGTATTTGCTTGCGTGATGGAACTGGTGTAGACAAAGATCCTTCAGAGGCAATCAAATGGCTCACTAAAGCCGCTTCACATGGATGTGCAAAAGCAGCATTGAATCTCGCACTTAGTTTTGCAGAAGGCAATGGCGTGAAAAAAGATCTTGCCAAAGCCGAAGAATGGTACACCAAAGCCGCATCATTAGGAGATGCAATAGCACAATGCTATCTTGGTGTTTGTTATGAATTTGGCAGCACTAGCATTGAAAAAGACCTCTCCAAAGCAGTAGAATGGTACACCAAGGCAGCAGAACAAGGATTTACAACAGCGCAATGTAAACTCGGTCTTTGCTATGAAAATGGGAAAGGTGTCAAGAAAGATTTTAATAAAGCAATGAAATGGTATAGGCAAGCTGCAACACAAGGCGATGAAGTAGCCCAATCTTGTCTCATACATCTATTACAGACACAATCATTCTTCCCACATCTATTATAGTGATATTGAACAAATACAATTTAAGACAACCTCAAATTAACAAAAGAACACGACCATCATTACGCTATTAAACGCTTCAAGGAAATGCGGAGACTGGGCTGGATTTGAGAGATAAGCTGCGAAACTCATCATTTTTCACCTTAATTCCGCAGAAAATCCAAAGATAATCTGCGCAAATGGCATCAAAAAGCACCATTTGCGCAGAAAATATTTCAATAAATTGCGCAATTATACATCAATTTTACATACAAAATCAACCAAGTTTATTCCGTCTGAATTTGCACTAAAATTTAAGCCATAATTGTATATCAAAAACATATAAAATGCTGTTTTTCAAATATATAAGCAAAAATATTTTTCGCCAAATCGATTAAATTTTAATCGATTTGGCGAAAAACAACACAGATATTTTCCGCCAAAACGATGATTTTTTTATCGATTTGGCGAAAAATAAGCGGCGATTTTCGGAAAAGAATCGTACCTTTGCAGTGTCAAAAAAGCGGGAAACATGTGCAACATCATCGGCAGAGAACCTGAAATCGCCCTGTTGAGGGAATACGAAAACTCCGGCAAATCGGAATTTGTCGCGCTATATGGCCGCAGACGGGTCGGCAAGACCTTTCTCGTCAGGGAGCTATACGGCAGCCAGTTCGTCTTTGAGGTGTCGGGGCTTATCGAAGGCGAGGAGCACGACCAATTGAAAGTGTTCAACGAAGCCCTGAACAAATACGGTCCAAGAGTCATCACGCCACCCCAAGACTGGTTTGAGACCTTCGCCTGCCTTCAACTGCTGCTCAACAAGCACAAGCGCAAAAAGCGCATCATCCTGTTCATTGACGAACTGCCCTGCTTCGACACGCACGGGAGCAAGTTCATCACCGCGCTCGACCATTTCTGGAACGGTTGGGCCGCCCACCAAAAGAACATCATGCTCATCGTGTGCGGGTCAGCCACCTCGTGGATGATCAGGAACATCATCGACAACCACGGCGGGCTGCACAACCGTATCACACACGAAATGCACCTGCACCCTTTCACGCTGCACGAGACAGAGCTTTACCTCAAAGCCAACAAGTTCAACTGGAACAGACTTTCCACCGCCCAAGCCTACATGATTTTGGGCGGCATCCCCTATTATCTGAGCCTGCTACAGCCCAACGAAAGCCTCCCGCAGAACATTGACCGCCTGTTTTTTGCCGAAAACGCCGAGATGCACCGCGAATACAAACGGCTGTTCAAGTCGCTGTTCAAGAACCCAGAGCCTTACCTACTCATCATGGAAGAACTCGCCAAAAAGAAATCGGGCATGACACGCGACGAGATTGCCACAGCCTTGGGACTTTCGTCGGGCGGAGGCCTGAGCGACCGCCTCGAAGACCTCGTCTATTGTGACTTCATCAGGCGTTACTACGTGAAAGAGAAGAAAATAAAATCGACTTCGGCCATTTATCAATTGACCGATTTCTTCACCTTCTTCTACCTGACCTTCTGCCTCAAGCCGCCCACCAACCCGAACTTTTGGGTATCGACCATCGACAAACCGACCCAAAACACTTGGTTCGGTCTGGCATACGAGCGACTCGCCATGGCACACATCCCGCAAATCAAACGGGCCTTGCGCATCGACAGCATCCAAACCAATTTCTACTCGTGGCGGAGCAAACAAAGCGCCCCCGCCGTGCAAATCGACCTTATCATTGAGCGTGCCGACCAAGTGACCAACGTTTGCGAAGTGAAATATTCACAAAAGGAATACACCATCGACAAGGAAGAAGACCTGCGCCTGCGCGACCGTTGCGGCAGCTTCAAGGAAGAAACGAAGACACGGGCAGCCATCCACCCCGTTTTGGTCACCACATTCGGGATGAAACGCAATATGTATTCAGACTACATCACCGCCGAAGTAACCTTAGACGACCTGTTTGAATAAAAACATTTTCCGCCAAATCGATGAAATTTTCACCGATTTGGCGGAAAATAGAATCATTCTAAACAATAAAACTCTATGGAAAAATCACAAAAATTATGATTTTTTCCCAGAGTTTTGTCATTTGCACCCTTCGCAGCCACCATCACAGCTTCCGCCGCAACCAGCACAGCCGCCTGCGCCGAAGTCCTCGTCGGTGGATTCGCGCACGTCGAGGATTTCGCCCGAGAAATGGAGGTGCTTGCCCGCCATATCGTGGTTGAAGTCCATTTTCACGTGGTTGTCGCCAATCTCGCGGACGATGCCAGCAATCGGGCGACCGTCGGAGGTCTGCATCATCAGTTGCGCACCGACTTTCACCATGTCCATCAACACGTTATTCTGCATAAACATATTCTTGTCGAGGTCCATAATGTAGTTCTCGTCGCGCTCGCCGTAGCCCTCTTCGGGGGTCAGGTGGAAGGCGTACTTGTCGCCCGGCTCCTTGCCCATCAGGTTCTCCTCGAACTTGGGCAGCAGTTGGTGCATACCGAAAATGGCGACAAAGGGGTTCTCTTTAGTGGTCTCCTGAAGGATGGGACCGTTTTCGTCGTTCTCACGCAGGACGTAGGTCATCGTGACGACAGCTTGATCTTGGATTTTCATTTTTTACAATTTTATGTTTAACAATTGATATTCATTTGTTTAACTACGAATTTTGCGAATTTTGCGAATTGAGTTGGAAATGATTTTGGATGCAAGCATCCGATGAATACGAATTTTACCATTCAAAAATTCGTACACATTAGCGGCTTGTCCGCAAAATTCTATCAAAAAAATTCGTTCCATTCGTGCAATTCGTAGTTCTTTTTATGTAATCCGTAGTTTAATACGACCCGAACATTTTCCGCAAGAGCCATTCCACGGCAGCCAAGCCGATGAGGACGAAGAAAATCCACTTGGAGTGAATCAGGTCTTCGAAGCGGCTCTCGTGGTGTTCAACGCTCGTGATGCGCGAATCATTATGCAAGTCGGCAAAAAGTTGCTGCAACTCGCGGGCGGTATAACAATTTCCGTTGGTCAGGCGGGCGATGGTGCGCATCCGGTCAATGTCAGCGGTAAGTTGCTGTTCCTCAATTCCAATGGCCGCCACGCTGAAGGTGCCGCTCACACTGATTTTGCGCTCGCCCATCTGTCCTTGCACCTTATAAGTATAAAGTCCTTCGGGCAGCAGGCCGGCGTTCAGTTCGTAGTCGTGGTCGCGCTTCGAGAAGGTGTAGTCGTAGGTCTCGCCCGTCAATTTGTTCTCGATCTGAATCGTCAGGTCGGGTTCGGTGACGAGTTCGTTGTTCGGGTTGCGAAGTTCGGCGGTGATGATGACCGGCTCGTTGCTGTAATAGGTCTCCTTGGCGTAAATCGCCGAGCCGTCGTTGGCCGACAACAGCATGTATTTCAGCGTTTTGGAGAACATTTCATCGAAAACGTCGTGGTTTTTCGATTGGTAATATTCAAACAGTCGCCAACGCCAGATGTTGGTGCCGAACAGGAAAGCCATCTTGCGCTTGTCATTGGCAAAACCCAACAGTGGCAGCCCCGACTTCACGCCCATCACCTCTTGCAGAAGAAGGTCGTCGTGCGACTTCAAGGCGTTTATTTCTAAATGCGGCAAAGCCAACGGCGGGTATTTTACAATCATTTGGTCAGACTTGGTATCGAAAGTGAAGGTCGAGAAAGCGGGATTCAGATGCGCCTTCACGTCCAAAAGCGTGTTGGTCGCGCCAGAGCGGAACTCGAACACCGATTGCACCTTATTAATATAGTCCTTGTCCGTGTCGTTGCCGATGACGAACAGCACGGGCAGTTTCGCGTTCTTGTCTAATTGAATTTTCAGAGCGTTGAAGTCCATCTTGCCATTCGGCACTTGGTGCAAAACAACGAGGTCATACTTCTCAAAATCAGGAAGTTGCTCCTTGCCGAAACAGAAATCCACCTCGTAGTTGTCGTTGAGTACGCTGCGCAACGCACCCAAATCGGGATGCGGCGAGGCGGCCACACACAGCAACTTATATTTCTGGTCAAGCACCTCGACATAGATATGCCGCACATTGTTGAGCAGTTGCTCCTCCCCTTCTATGCCGCTGATTTCTATGTCGATAGGCAAAACGCCTTTTTTGGTCGCGTCGAGCATAAAATCAATTTCCTTGGAGAAGCGATTGGACGGAATCTCGATGTCGCGCTTCTCTAATACGCGACCGCTTTCCTTGAGGGTCAGTTGGGCTTTGCGGCCTGCCAAGTCGCGGGCGGCCACCGTCACGCGGACGGGGAAGGTTGCGCCGAGCGACACCACCTTATTATAATGCACGTTGCGTATGGCGAGGTCGGGATAGGAAACCGTATCGCCCAAAACCACGGTATGGATGGGAAACGGGAAGTTCTCCGCCACCAACTCCGGCTCGAAGCCACGGTTATAGATGCCGTCGGAGAAGAGCAGCACTGCACCCACATTGCGTTTGTAATACCTTCTATCCAAGGTCTTTATGAGCGACGACAAGTCCGTCAGTTGGTCGGAGAAGTCGAGTTGCTCCAAATCGCGGACTTCCTCACCGAAAAGGTATTCATCGACTTGGAAATCGGCGTTCAAGTCTTTCCTAAACTGCTCAAACTGTGTCAGATAATCCTTTTTGTAAAACGCCGAATCCTTGCAAAGGACGACAGACGAGGAATTGTCGTGCGCGAGGATAATCGTAGGTGTTTCCACCGAGCTGAATTTTTGCCTTATCAGCGGGTTGAAGAGCAACAACACCACCAAACCGACAATCAATGTTCGTAGCGCAAACAAAATGATTGTCAAGGCTTTGCCATAGTGTTGTTTCTTGTTTCGGAAATACAACACCGTGGCCGCCGCCAGACCTGCTAGCAGCGATAAGGCTAACATCCATATTGGGATTCCGATGGGCATTTTGAGTTGTTAAGAGGCGCAAAAGTAGGAAAAAAACCGCAATCGTCAGTCTTTCTTAGGGACGATTTTCCAATAGCCGTTTTTCGATGAGCCGACCCATTCGATGTCGTATTGCTCGCGCAACTTGTCAATGTCACGGCGGATGGTGCGCTCTGTCACTTTCAGTTTTAAGGCCATCTCCTCGGCACTGATATGGACATTGGCGAACATCAATTGAAGCACTTTCAGGATTCTCGGCACCTTTTTCTCGCCCTTGTTTTGGGTGACATTTTGGGTGACATTTTGGGTGACATTTTGGGTGACATTTTGGGTGACATTTTTCCGATAAATGACAACTCTAAAATCTTCATCCTGAATAAATTCCGGCGACTTTAGACCTGCCTTTTCACACGCAGAAACCAAGTCGGTGGTTCCCGTCCCCATCCGCTCGATGTAACCGGCGAGATAAATCGGGTTGGCAAGGACGGGATTAGGAGGCAAGGAGGAATGAAGTTGCTTCAGTTTTGCTGGCGACAAACCAAAAGGCAACGAACCGGGATTCCAAACTTCAAGTCGGTCGCGGAAGAGCATGACCTGAACACTGCCGTTGCTTGCATAATCGCGGTGTGTCACGGCATTGACGACGGCCTCGGTGACGGCTTCGATGGGAATTTCATAATTCACTTCAGTAGCAGCAGAAATATGTCGGGGCGCGACATGGGCATCGATATGAGACATGACAAACCCTACGGCTTGGTCTATCATCTCAAAAACGCTCCCGTGAAAGACTTGATACGAAAGGATGGGTTTGGTCATTTCATTGGTGGGAAACACGGCGCATTTCACTTCGGAGGTGATGAAAAAACGTTGAGGGTCTTTGGCAAACAGCAACAATGCCGCATTGGTGAGTTCGCCCGATTCCGAGGTCAAGTTGAGGTGGGTCAGTATTTGTGGAATGTTCTCGGGCGTGTAAGGAATGGGGAAGTTGCGTTTCGCCTTGGCCAGATTGACGAAGAACCTTACTTTTTCGGGAGCTATGTCGTCCATTGCGGCGTGGCGGTTGAGAGTGGTGTCGAAAGGCAGCAGGCGGAGATACTCTTTCTCCTCAAGATACCTGACCAACGAGGCATAAACCGCGCTTCGCAGCTCTTCATAGTTGGAGAACGACTTCCTGACCACATCTTGCTCCGCTTTGGCAATCAAGGCTTTCTCTTTCACATGGCGAACATCGGTCTGTTTAATAAAGATCAAACGATGGCGGTGATTGCTGGTAGCCGTGTCGTATTCTCGCTCGGTGGGCGAAATGCCAGAAGCGTCCTCATAGCCATATAGTTCGCCGAACAAGCCCAAATAGATGTTGCATTGGGCAGCTTCGTTCAGGTAGGCTTGTTGTGCCGAAAGATTAATGGCGGGAAGTTCTTCAAAGATAAACGGTTCAAAGAAACGACCTAACAGAGCATCTTCCCTGATGTAATTGCAAAGAAGTTGGCGTTCTTCCGCAAACTCGCGCTGCACACTGCTTATGAAGACTTTGATATTGGGCATATTCTTTTCTCAACAGATGGTAATTGCTGCAAAAATAAGAAAAAAATCTCCAAATCCTTCTTACCTCTCCGACTTCTTCGTCTATAGATACATTTTCATTTCAAAAACATCTGACGAAATAACCCGTCTATATCAGCCACAAAATGGTCTTTGTCAAAATCAGTCACTTTTTTAGGCACTTTCAAATTCTGAAACGTATTGAGAACTTCTGAAGCAACTATTCTTTTTAATTCCTCTTCTTCTGCCGCCAACACTTGCTCATAATTCAATTTGATTTCTATTTCTAATGTCTTATGGCCGACGATTGGAATTGACCCAAAAGCAATTGTTTCCTTATGCTCCGTGTATCGAGGCCGGCGTGGTTTAGAAAAATCATCATAAACAGGTTCAACAACGATAAGTCCAACAAGCATCTTTTCAATAGATTCACCATAATCATTTGATGCGACCAAATTGTTTGCCGCATCCGACAGTTCTTTTATCGCTTGCCTTTTTGAAACGCTTTTCTCCCAAGAAATGCTAGAGTCAATTACACTTATTTTCAATTCCATAATAATACTACATTTTGCGACAATTATATAAATTCCATTGTATTATTGGCTCATTCCTAAAATCCTACCAGCCACCACTTCCGGATAATCCACAAGCAACTGCCCGTGATTCATTTTGGGGAAGACCTCCACATGGGCATCAGGGCATAGTTGAAGCAGATGCTTGGCCTGCGGCTTGGCCACGAAAGCCTCTTTAGTGCCATACCAATAATGAATGTCAGCCCCGTGGATGGATTCTAATTTGTTGGTATAGACATCCTTATAGCCATCACGCACCGACTTCCCCTTCCCGTAGGGCCACACTTTCTTACATTCCTCCAACAGCACGTCGAAATAGTGCGAATGGAACACAAATTTCCAGAAACTTGTGCAATGATAGCAAGTCCACACGTTGAGACTTTGGTAATACCGAAGCGGGTCCACGCTCCACTTGGGAAGGGGCAGCAAGGGCGCCGCATCCATAATGGCGTGGTCAATCACGATTTCGTTCCGCTCCAACATTCGGGACAGAATCTTTCCTCCCAATGAAAGGCCGTAGGCAACATCCAAATGCCCATTCAGGTTTTCCCGAATGTATCGACTCGCTTGAACAGCCTGGTCATCGACAGAGGTAAACCGAGACTCCTGACCGAGCAGAAAACCGTCAATGCCAACTGCGATAATATAGAATTTTTCCTTCAGCAATGCTATCAGCGGCAGGAATATCTCGTGCGACACACCCAGCCCTGGTATAAGTAGCAGGATTGGTTTTTCTTTATTTCCGTAGGTGTAGAAAGTCATAGTACCGTTATAAATATTGAAAAACATAGGGCATATTTAAAGTCTAACCTTCAATTCTTTTTTGACTTTTTCCAAATCTCCACAAGAAAGAATGGGCATTAGGCTTTCAATCTCCTCAATGCTTTTATCCCACCATTTGAATTTGAGCAACAATTCTATCAAATCATCGTCAAAGCGCTTCCTGACCACACGGCAAGGATTACCAACAGCAACCGAATATGGTGGAATGTCCTTGGCCACGACCGAGTTGGCCCCGATGATGGCTCCGTCGCCAATATGCACACCGGACATCACCGTCACGTTTTGACCTATCCAAACATCATTGCCAACAACGGTATCGCCTTTCAAGGGCAACTCTTCTTTCACCGGGGCAATTGCCGAGCCCCAGTTTTCACCCATAATGTAGAAGGGATAAGTGGTGGCGCAATCCATCCTGTGATTGGCACCGTTCATCACAAATTCCACGCCCTTGGCAATAGCACAGAACTTACCGATAATCAGCCTGTCACCGATGAAATCATAAAAGTGGGTGACGTGTTTCTCAAACTGGTCGGCACCGTCCGCATCATCGTAATAGGTGTAGTCACCGATGATGATACGCGGATTTTTCACCACATTTTTGATGTAGCAGAGGCTTGGAATGTTAGGGTTTGGGAACGCTTTGTTTGGATTGGGTCTATTTACTATCTTTTTCATAAACAAAACTCTGATTGTTCAAGGCACAAAGATAGTGTATTTTTCGGAACGGTATTGGCATCTTAATCAAACAGTTTCTTCCAAATCCATAACACTACTACTGCACCGACAACACAGAAAACCAAGTTCGTAAGGTATCCTTTCCCAAGCAGTTCGATGTTCAGCAAATGGCTGATGAATGTGCCAACATAACTGCCCACGATGCCCACGATGAAATTCATGCAGCCTCCCTTGCCCTCACCGCTCACAATGCGGTTGGCGATGTAGCCGATTAATATTCCCGTAAGTATCGGCCATGCCGTAAATTCTGCTATGTGTTCTAACATGTCTGTCCAATTTTAATTCATTCACAATCAAGAATTATCGTTCGGGGCGCAAAGATACAACATTTATCGTTTTTGAGAGATTTCTTTGCGAAGCAAATCCCAATAAACAAAGACAGATTGCCAAAAGAATCGCCGTAAGGATTTAAGCCTCAAACAAATCATCCATCACCACCTGACGCTGGATGTCGTTGGCCCATTCGTTGCGCACCAATCCGTAGGAGGTAATCATCACGGTGGTGACGGCTTTGCGCGTACCCGTCTTGCTTTCAAAGATGCGTGTTTTGCGGCGCATTTCGGCATCGTAAGCAGCGGTGATTTCATATTCGTCCTTGGCAAACTTCATCTCGCACAGGTTGATGACATTGTCGTCGCGGTCGATGAGCATATCAATCTGCACACCCGTTTCCTGTTTGCTTTTCGGGCGATAAGTCCACGAATGTACATTGCTGACAATGCCCGCAATGCCCAACGCCTTCCTGATTTGGTCGATGTGCTGGAAACAAACGCGCTCGAAGGCCAACCCGCTCCAAGTGTTATAGACGGGCTGTTTCAGGATGGACGACCAATAGTTTTTGTCGTTGATGTCTTTTCCGGCCATGAACTTGAAATAGAACAGCGTGAAGTTGTCAATAAGCTGATAAACAGTCTCTTTCTTCGCTTTCCCGATGGCGGTGTATGAGCGTATGAAATCACATTCCTCGAGTTCGGTAAGTATTTTCGTCAAAGTGCCGCCATTGTTTTCGCCCAACGCCTCAATGATTTCCGTCCGTGTCATGCCAATCTTTTTGGTGCCCAACGCGGTCACCACATCGATATAGGCCTGCGGATGGCGAAACAGCGAGGAATAAAGCGCATTGAACTCGCGCCGCATCTCACCATTCTTGTGGAAAAACATTCGGTCAATGTTTTGCGCCCACGACAATTCCTTTTGCAGAAAATCCCAATAAAAAGGTATGCCGCCCATCACCATGTAGGTTTCGAGGATGTTGCGCCGATTCATGCCCAACCTTTTCGATTGTGCGTACAACTCGCACTCGTGCAAGGTGAAAGGCTCGATGTAAATCTGGCGCGTCAGCCGGTTGTGCAATCCGCCGTAGTTCATCACGATGTTGTCGATAATCCATGAAGTGGCGCTCCCGCAAACCACCAAAACGATGTCTTTTC
>Ga0326514_10000564_pt1 | contig 25234 bp, 18 predicted proteins | sample 3_2548_0518_D_FD_203653 | JGI IMG/M metagenome (GOLD analysis project Ga0326514, IMG submission 203653) | Bovine rumen microbial communities from UC Davis, California, United States - 3_2548_0518 | ecosystem: Host-associated > Mammals > Digestive system > Stomach > Rumen | place: USA... | reverse complement strand
GCCCTTTCACTGTTTTATATCGTTGTGAATATAAAAATGACAGACCTTATTGAAAAGTGAAATGTAATTTTTGTGGAACAGAAGATATTAGAAGAAGTTCTGAATTAATTAATAATACTGAAAAAATAACTTGTAAAGAATGTGGTAGAATAGATAATAAAATAGGAAAAAGATATAATAAGTTGACTGTTTTACCACATTGAAAAAGGGATAAAAATAATATTTATTGAGAATGTCAATGTGATTGTGGTAATATTACTTGAGTTCGTAGTGGTAATTTAACTTCTGGAGAAGTTAAATCTTGTGGATGCCTATTTGGACAAAATCAAAGAATTAAAAAAGAAAAAAGAGAAAAAGAATGAGCTAAATTGAATCCTGGAGATAAAATTCCAGTAGGTAAAGCTAAAGATTTAACAGGGAAAAAATTTAAAAGATTAACGGTTCTTTATAGATGCATTCCTCCAGAAAGTTATTCTAAAGATGAATATTCTGCTTTTTGAATGTGTAAATGTGATTGTGGAGAACATGTAATAGTTAATTCTTATCAATTACAATATGGTAGAACTCATTCTTGTGGATGTTATAATAAAGAATTAAACAAACAAAAAATAAAAAAAATACATAAAAATTATCGACAACAACAAATTAATAAATATAAAAATAAAAAATTTGGTTTACTTACCGCTTTATATCCTTTAGAAGATTCAATAAATCATTATATGACTTGACATTGTAAATGTGAATGTGGCAGAGAATTAAACCTGTCAACTCAAGAATTGCTTAGAAAATACAGTTGTGGATGTATTCAAGGAAGTATTGGAGAACAAAAAATTCATCATTATTTATTTAATAAAAATATTGAATTTAAAAGAGAAAAAACTTTTAATGACTGTGTTAATCCTAATACAAATATGAATTTAAGATTTGATTTTTATTTGCCTGATTATAATTGTTGTATAGAATATGATGGAGAACAACATTTTAAAGAATCTAGTATGTGTAATGATTCTTTAGAAGATAGACAAATAAGAGATCAAATAAAGACACAATATTGTATAGATAATGGTATTAAATTAATACGAATATCTTATATACAGTATGATAATATTGAAAAAATATTAGATAAAGAATTATTACGATTGACATAATAAAAAAAATATAGTATAATTTATATAGAGAATAAAAGAGAAAGAGGTTATATGGCACGTTTTGAAATGCATTCACATACGGATATGTCAAATATTCGTCTTATTGATTGTATTAATACAGTTGATTCTCTTGTAGATTATGCCGTAGAAATTGGTCTAGAAGGTATTTGTTTAACTGATCATGAAGCACTTGGTAATTGGATTAAACTTGATCAGAAAAGACAAAAAATTCAAAGTGAACATCCAAATTTTAAAATTGGATATGGAAATGAGATTTATCTCGTAGATGAAAGAGAAAGTAATCAAAAATATTTTCACTTCATTTTAATTGCGAAAGATAAAATTGGCGCAAAAATGTTGCGAAAACTTTCATCTAATTCTTGGATTCAAAGTTATTTTGATCGAGGAATGGAGAGAGTTCCAACTCTTAAAGCAGAAATAGAAGCTTGTGTAGAAGAATTTGGTAAAGGACATTTGATTGCATCTTCTGCATGTTTGGGTTCAGAATTGGATTATTGTATTCTTGAAATGGATAAAGCAGAGAAAGTTGGAAATCTTGAAGGAAAAACTGAATATTATTATCGAATTGTTAATTTTGTAAATTGGTGTAAATCTATATTTAATGATGATTATTATTTTGAAATTCAGCCAGCTCAAAGTAAAGAGCAAATGATTGTTAACAAAAGAATAAAAGCTCTTAGTGATTATTTTAATGTAAAGATTGTTGTAACAACAGATGCTCATTATCTTAAAAAGAAAGATAGAGAAGTTCATAAGGCTTTTCTTAATTCAAAGCAGGGTGATCGAGAAGTTGATGAATTTTATGCATACGCATATCTTCAAACGACTGAAGAGGTAATTAAAAATCTTGCGGGAACTGGTCTTGATTATGCAGAACTTGAAGCGAATACTTTGGAAGTAAAAAATAAGATTGCTGATTTTGGTTTTGCACATAAGCAGCAAGTCCCGCAAGTTGAGGTTCCAATTTATCCTAAAGAAGAAATAAATCATCATTATTTTAATATTAATAAATATCCAACACTAGATTATTTGATGCATTCAGATAATGAACAAGAAAGATATTGGATTAATTATTGTACGAATAAATTAAAAGAATTAAATCTTTTTAATGATGTTTATCTTGCGCGACTTGAAGAAGAAGCAGGTATTCAAAAAGTAATTGGTGATAAACTTGAAACTTGTATGTTTGCATATCCGATTTTTCTTCAACATTATATTAATTCATTTTGGGAGATTGGTTCAACAGTAGGTGCGGGACGAGGTTCCGCATGTTCTGGATTAAATCATTATCTATTGGGTATTACGCAACTTGATCCAATTAAATATAATCTTCCATATTGGAGATATAGTAATAAAGAACGTGTTGAATTGGGTGATATTGATATTGATATTTGTCCATCCAAGAGAGAAGAAATTTTTAGTCATATTCGTGAAGAAGTAGGACAACTTGGATGTGTTCAAGTTTGTACTTACGGAACGGAGACAACTCGTTCTGCGATTGCGACAGCTTGTAGAGGTTATCGTTCACATGATTTTCCAGATGGAATTGACAATGATGTGGCGCAATATATGACAAGTCTTGCACCAAGTGAGCGAGGATTTGTTTGGCCTATTCATGATTTGGTATATGGTAATGAAGAGAAAGACCGTAAACCGGTTAAGAACTTTTTAGTTGAGGTTAATAAGTATCCAGGACTTCTTGAGATTATTGAAAAAATTGAAGGGTTAATTAATCATCGAGGAATTCATGCAAGTGGAGTCAATTTTTATATGAATGATCCATTTGATAGTGCATGTTTTATGAAAGCAACAAGTGGTGCAATTGTAACTCAATTTTCTCTTCATGATGCAGAATATTGCGGCGATGTTAAATTTGATTTTCTTGTAACAGAAATTCAAGATGTAATTGTTCAGTGTCTTAATATGTTGCAAGAATATAATGAAGTTGATCAAGGTTTAACATTGCGGCAATTATATGATAAATATCTTCATCCAGATGTTCTTCCAATAGAAGATAAAAAAATGTGGGATGTTTTAGCTGAAGGTAATGTATTAAAACTTTTTCAGTTTGATAGCCAAGTTGGAAGTCAAACTGTTAAACTTCTACGGCCGAAGTCTCCACGTGAAATGGCAAACTGTAATTCAGTAATGAGATTAATGGCAAGTGAAAAAGGCGGAGAAACTCCAACTGAGAGATATAAGAGAATGAAAAGAGATATGTCTCAGTGGTATGCGGAAATGCAACGATGGGGAATTTCTCGAACAGATCAAAAAATTCTTGAAAAATATTATCTTGAAACTTATGCGACTCCCGCGCAGCAAGAAGATATGATGATGATTTTGATGGATGAAGATATTTGTAATTTTAGTCTTAAAGAAGCTAATGATGCTCGTAAAATTTGTGCAAAGAAGCAAATGAATCGAATTGATGAATTGCATGAGTTAGTCTTACAAAAAGCAACATCAAGACAACTTGGTGAATATGTTTGGGAAACAGCGATTAAACCGCAAATGGGATATTCATTTAGTCTTATTCATTCATTGGCTTATAGCTTTGTAGGACTTCAAACAATTTATCTTGCAACTTATTTTGATCCTGTTTATTGGAATACAGCTTGTCTTAGAGTTGATGCGGGGCTTGATGAAGATGCAAGCAGCAACTATGGTAAAATTGCAAAAGCAGTAGGTAATATTATTCATCGTGGTATTCCAATGTCTTTAATTGATATTAATAAATCTGGGTATATGTTTGAGCCAGATATTGAAACAGGTAGTATTGTATACGGTCTTAAAGGATTAAATGGAGTTAATGGAGAGATTATTCAAGAAATTATTAATAATCGTCCATATAGTGGAGTAGATGATTTTCAAGAGAAGGTTAAAGTTAAAAAGCCTGTATTAATTTCTCTTATTAAAAGTGGAGCATTTGATAAATTTGGTGACAGAGAACAAATTATGAAAGATTATATTTGGTCTATCTGTGAACCAAAAAAGAGAATTACACTTCAAAATTTTAATGGATTAATGGAAAGAAATCTCATTCCTGCAGAATTAAGTTTTGAAAAAAGATTGTTTGTTTATAATAAGGCTCTTCGTACTTATTGTAAGGTAGATGATTATTATCTTATTAAAGATAATTTTTATGATTTTTATGAAGAATTTTTTGATGTAGATTTACTTGAAGAATTTGAAGAAGGTCTTGCGATTAAAGAAACAGTTTGGAAAAAACTATATACAAAAGGTATGGATAAAGCTAGAGATTATTTTAAAGAACACCAACAAGAACTTCTTAATCAATTAAATAATACATTGTTCCAAGAAGTATGGAATAAATATGCGGAAGGTACACTTGCAACATGGGAAATGGATAGTTTAGGTTTTTATTATCATGAACATCCTCTAAAGGATATTAATAAAGAAATTTATAATATTAAAGCATACGCAAGTTTACCAGAAAATCCAGAAATTGAGAGGAAGTTTAAAAGGAATGGCGTAGATATTCCACTTTTTAAGACTTGCCGCATCATTGGTACTGTTGTTGCTAAAGAAGATAATAAATCTTGTATTAGTTTGCTAACACCAGAAAGTGGTGTAGTAACAGTTAAAATGAGTCGTGAGTATTATGCGAGAATTAATCGTCAAATTAGCGAAGTCCAAGTAGATGGGCATAAAAAAGTTATGGAAAAAGGTTGGACTTCAAAAGGTAATTTACTAATGGTAAATGGTTTTAAACGTAGTGGAATGTTCTTTACAAAAACTTATAGACATACCAAATCACATCAAGTTTATCATATTGATAAAATTAATGATGATGGTACATTAGAAGTAACACATTGTCGTTGGGGAGAAGAATCAGAAGAGTAGATTCTTCTCCTTTTTTTAAGGGCAAAAAATAATAAACGTATTTTTTAAAAAAACATTATATAATGTAACAAAAAATGATTTTATATAAAATGGATAGGAGATTTATGGTAACATTATTTTCAACTAATTGTCCTAGATGTAAAGTCTTAGAGCGAAAATTAACTACTGCGGGAATTGAATATGTAGTAAATTATGATATTCAAGAAGTAATTGATGCGGGTTTTAAATCTGCACCTATTTTAAAAGTAGATGATAAATATTATAATTTTAAAGAAGGAGTAGATTGGATTAATAATGAAAATTAATATTCGATTAAATAAAAATTTTCAAACTCAATTCAATAAAATGGTTGAGAAATATGGAGAAGAATTTTTAAAACTTCAAGGCTTTGATGAAGCAACGCTTAGCTTTACTGATTTTATTGAAGGTTTCATTGATTCTGATAATGTTGCAAATACTTCAATTGATGCAAATGCAAATATTGCACAAAAAGATATTGTAACTTTACTTTCAGAAATGTCTAAACCAGATCAAAAACTTCTTGTATTTAATAAACTTTATTATGAAATTAATAAAAAGTATGGATATAAAGTCGCGAATGAAGCCATGGAAGCAATGTGGTCATATGCTCTTTATATGCATGATTTTAATACTGCCACTTTAATTCCTTATTGCTTTGCCTATGATATTAAACCAATAGCAGAAAAAGGATTATTCTTTATTAAAGGATATAATGCTCAACCCGCAAAACATCTTGATAGTTTTGTTCAAATTTTAATGGAAGCAATTGCTTTCCTTAGCCGTAGACAATCTGGAGCTTGCGGCCTTCCTAATTTAATTCCTTATCTCTATTATTATTGGAGCAGAGATGTAAGAGATGGTTATTATACGAAAGACCCTGAGACATATAAGAGACAGCAAATTCAAGCGCTTATTCATCGTTTAAATCAACCTTGGGTTCGATCTGATCAAGCGGCTTTTACTAATGTAAGCGTCTTTGATCATCCTTATTTTGAAGCTATTTTTGGTGGAGCAGAATTCCCCGATGGTAGCTTTATGATTGATGAAGAAGAAGAAATTATTGAATTCCAAAAAGATTTTATTGATGTTGTAAACGAAATTAGAGAAGAAAATATTTTTACATTCCCCGTTCTTTCAGCTTCCCTTCTCTATCAAGATGGCAAATTTGTAGATGAAGAATTTGCAAAGTGGGCATGCGAGGCTTCCCGCAAGTGGAATCTATTTAATTTCTTTACAGATTCTACCGTAAATAGTCTTTCTAATTGTTGTCGTTTAAAGAGTGATATTACTGATCTATATTTCAACTCTATTGGAGGAACAGCTCTCGAGGTTGGTTCAGTAAAAGTATCTACTCTTAATATTGCTCGTCTTGCTTATCAAAGTGAAACCGAACAAGATTTCTTAGTTAGGCTTCGTGATTTAACTGAGCTTAATCTTAAAATTCTTGACGTTCAACGTCATATTATTAAGCGTAATGTTGAAAAAGGACTTCTTCCTAATATTTCTTGCGGCTTAATGAATTTAGATGCTATGTATTCTACTGTTGGAGTAAACGGTATCTTTGAAACAATGAAGACATTTGGATATACTCAAACAGATGATTTTGGCAACTATAGTTATACAAAAGAAGCATATGATCTTGGGCAAAAAATCTTTAAGATTATTCAAAATTGTATTGATAATTTTGTTTTAGATAAAGATTACAAGATTAACATTGAGCAAGTCCCCGCAGAGCAGGCCGCAGTTAAACTTCAAAAAGCAGACGAGTATCTTTATCCTGATTCTGTAGTTAAAGATCTTCCTCTATACGGTAATCAATGGATTCCTCTTGGAATTAAAGCTACCATCCAAGAGAGAACAAAAATCTGCGCGGCTTTCGATAGCTATTGTAATGGCGGTTCTATTGAGCATATTAATGTAGATGCTCCATTTACTAATTTTGATCAAGCTTGGAAAATGCTTAATTGGGTTGCTCAGCAAGGCGTAACTTATTTTGCTTTTAATGGCAAGGTAGCACAATGCAAGAATTATCATAGTTTTTATGGTAAGATTTGCCCTGTGTGCGGCGAGCCTGTGGAAACTGAGTATACCCGTATCGTAGGATTTTACACACCGACGAAGAGTTATTCTAAACAGCGTAAAGCTGAATTTGATTTAAGACAGTGGGATAATCTAAATGAAAATTAAAGGTATTATTATAGAAGATTTTATCAATTACAAAGAGCCTTCAATTGTAATTGAATTTCCATATTGCGATTGAAAGTGCGATAGAGAGTGTGGACAAAAGGTTTGTCAAAATAGTCATTTAGCTCATACATCTGGTTATGATATTTCATTTGAAAATATTGTAAAATATTATATGCAAAATGAAATTACAAAAGCAATTTGCTTTCAAGGTCTTGAGCCTTTTGATTCAAAGGAAGATTGGTTATCTTTAGTAGATATTTTTAGACAGTATACTCAAGATACTATTATTATTTATACTGGATATAACGAAGATGAGCTAACTGATAAGATAAATCAATTAAAACAATATAAAAATATCATTATTAAATTTGGTAGATTTATTCCAAATCAATCTTCTCGATATGACGAACTTCTAGGGGTTACTTTAGCTAGTAATAATCAATATGCAAAGCAAATTAGCTAAAAAAAATAAGGGCAGGTATTGCACAAAGCAATATCTGCCCATTTTTTTATATAGAAAATTCTTGACAAAAAAAATTTTTTATGATAAAATATTTTAAAAGATAAAATAAAGAGTTTAGATAGGAGAAATCATATGGAAGAAGAAAAAGAAAGTGTTCAAATGAATATGTCTTTATATGATTTAAATAAAAATATAATTTTTAATTTACCCCCACAAGATGAAAATATTTTAAATAAGAATTTTAGAAATATTAATTCTTGATTTTGTAAATATGATAACCCTTGATTTATGTTAATGTGTAAAGAGCGTAGTGATTTTACTTTAATTCATATTACTAAAGATAATTATTTTAAAGCAGTTCAAGAATTAAAAGAAATTCTTCAAGAAAGAGGAACTATATCAAGTTTACAATATAATCAAGATCAAGATGTTTGAGAAATTTGAGTAAAAGATGAAAAAGAAGCTTATATCTTTATGCTTTTTGAAGCTTCTTGGATGATTGTAGAAATTTAAGGAGATAAAATGCGAAAACTTATTGTTAAAGCTAATCCAGTTTTACCGTTTGAAGTTTTTGAAGTAGATGACGATCTTACAAATATTAATAAGATTTATCAATGTCAATGGTCTAGACAGGCTTTAGATTATCTTAAAGATTATGCTTGTCGGAAAAAAGAAGATATTAATATAAATTTTATAGGGCCGCAAAGTTATATTGGCCATTTTGTTGAAGAAGCAAATAAACTTGAATTTGTAAAAGCTACAGGAACTGGGGTGTAAAATGATTAAATATTTACTAAAGAATACGGCAGAAATCTTTGTAGATACAGAAGACGATGCAAATACTCTTCATAAAGAATATGAAGAGTATGCTCGTAATAATGACTATATTTTAAGTGCATGGTCTCAAACATATCACACTAAAAAAGAAAAAGGTGAAATTGTAAAAGAATGATGGGTTTGTAAATGCACTTTAATTTTTAATGATTCTAAAGAACCAGCTATTCCTTTAGAAAATATTGAATTTAAGATGCAAACTAAGATTCCTATTGACATGGTTTCTCCATGAGATGAGGTTTAATATGGCAGAATTAACTGATTTATTTCTTGATGCTTTATCTGTTGATTGACCGCAGGATGAAAATTCTATAGATAAAATTGTAGATGCAGCCATGAAAATATCAAAAACTGAAATGGAAGAGATTAAAGTTCGTTATCTTCCTGGCGCTCCTCATATCGAGCAATTTGGTTGAGGTAGCTGAATTGATTTATATACATATGAAGATGTAACTTTAAAGGCTGGTCAACGAGAATATATTTCTATGGGCGTAGCAATGCAGCTGCCGCAAGGATACGAAGCGATTCTCGCACCCCGCAGTTCAACTTTTAAACGTTACGGCCTTCTTCAAAGTAATTCAATTGGAGTAATTGATTCAACTTATAATGGTGATGACGATATTTGATGTATGCCAGTTGTAGCTACAAGAGATATTTATATTCCAAAAGGAACAAGAATTTGTCAATTTAGAATTCAAAAAGAACAGCCTAAAATTCATTTTGTTACTGTTTCTTCTCTTGGAAATGAAAATAGAAGTGGGTTTGGAAGTAGTGGTGTATAATGCGGCGAACGATGGCGGTTGATCAAAGCAGTCGAGTAACAGGCTGAGCTATTTATGATAATGAAAAGTTAACTGGTTGAGGTCATTTTTCAATTCCTGCTAATAAAACGATGGGACAAAGACTAAAAGCTTTTCATCAACATTTAGTTGAATTATTAGATTTTTATAATGTAGAACATTTATATTTTGAAGGTATACAATTACAAAACGGAAATGCAGAAACTTATAAGAAATTAGCTATGATACAGGCTATAATATTTTTTACTTGCCATATAAAAAATGTTCCATGCACAGAATTAACTCCTTCTCATTGAAGAAAGATTCTTAGTGAAAAATATAATTGAAAATTTGGTCGTAGTCGAGCTGAACAAAAACAAAAAGCAAAAGATCTTATAGAAGAACAATTTAATATTTATCCAACAGAAGATGAATGTGATGCTATTTGTTTAGGACTCGCGGGAATTCACGAAGAAAAAAAGAATAAATCAGCTTTTTAAATAAAAAAAATGGGGCACTCTATTAATTTAGAGTGCCCCTTTATTTGTTTATATTAATGAAGCAAAGCCAGTTATTACACAAGCTAAACTTACAAAAATACAAGCTTTTAGAATTAATTCTATACTATCATCACTACTATTCGTCACTATTAAAACTTCCCATCATTAAGTGCGCGCTGTAATGCCCTTGTAGTATACTTGCCTCACTTACCATCAAGGTAATATTCAGTTCCATAATACCCAAGTTTGCGAAGATACTTTTGTAATCCAAGAACAGAGTAATAACCAAAATCACCATCAAGGTAATATTCAGTTCCATAATATCCCTTAGCACGGAGATAACGTTGTAAAGCTAACTTAGAATAATAGCCAAAGTCACCATCAATTAGATAAGCGGTTGTGTAATAGCCTTTATTGCGAAGGACTTTTTGTAAATTAGTCGCAGTATGAGAACCAAAAATACCATCAACATATAGCTTATCAACAGTGGTGCTAGAAGAACTAGAGCTGCTGCTAGAAGAACTAGATTCAGCATCGTAGTTAGGACGGATAACACCAACAATACAGCCATAAGGACGAGTGCGGCGAGCAACCATGCCACTAACATTACCTTCAATAGTTTCTAAACTTGAACCAGTATTTCTTTCACAGAAACCTGTGTGGTCAGCATTTGAACTATAATATCCACCATAGCTTCAGTCAAATAGAACTACATCACCGGGTTTAGCTTCTGAAGGACGGAGAAGTTTGCCTGCACGACGAGCAGCCGCAAGTAAACCACTGGTACAAGCCGCAGTAGGACAACCTGTACAAGAAATGCCTAATTGAGCTAAACACCAAGAGACGAACATAGCACAGAAAGGAACTCCCGTTGTGCCAAAGTAAGGAGAATTAGTAACTTTAGCATATCAACGACCATATTTTGTTCCTTGTTCTGGATCATTATAACGGCTATAGCCAACTTCTTTCGCGGCTACTTGTAAGAGTGCTTTAGCAGTTTTCGCCATTTGCATCATCCTCTTCTTTATCTTCTAAAGCATGTTGAGCTTCAATTTCTAATTTTAAGGCTTCCCATGCTTCTGGATCTGGAAATTCTTTAACATCATATTCTAATACTTTTTCTTCTGCCATAAAAAACTCCAATCTATTGTTGTTACTCTACGGCTCTTTCTTCTTTAGTTAATCCATTTTTACTATGAAGAAGCATTTGATATCAAGCGGAGTCAGAAATTTCTGGATGAATCTCCGCAAAGATTTCAAGTAAAGACCATAGTTCCATTAATGTGAGAGAAACAGAAACGACCATTAAGACAGGTTGAAATCCAAGCTCAAGGCCACCGAGTAACATACCATCAACAACATCTGCCGCAATTATAATACCAAAGTTACTGATTTTACGAATAAGTCCCGCACGAAACTCATGGCTAGAAAAATCATGTTGAATAAAAATTGCATTAATTACTCCAAATAAAACGTCAAGAAGAGCTAGAATAAAAAGTGCAATAATAGCTATTTGAGCTTTTGGATCTTGAACTGGTTGTAAAAATACTTCTAATGGGTGCATTTTAATGCTCCTTTCTTAATAGAAGGGCGCATTTAATTTAATGCGCCCATTTTAAAATTCAAAATCCTTTTATCTCTTTTCATTATTAAATGGAAAACATAATATAAATATTATTTGTTTTTATCCAAATTTATGAACTTACTCATTCAACTGAAAGATTACCATTATCATTTCATAATCGTCATTTTCCGTCTGATGTTCCCTCAAAAGTTATACCATTTTTAAATAAACAATGTAATGTGTCTTCTAATGTTGCAGGACCGCCTATAGCAATTCCGTGACCATATCGAAGAAAATCCATTGTATAAAAAGCTGGAGAAAGTAATGTCTTTTTGGATGATTCATTGGTGGTGGAGCCATTATTATCTATTAATGTAACGGTTATATCCCAACTATTATTTATATTTAAATTTTCAATTCAAAAACTTGTAGTAGTAGAATTATTACTAGGAAGTGTGACAGTTCCTGTTGTTGTTGTCCCATTGGTTGTTTGATAACTATAACGCATAGCGCTAGGAGTGGTTTGTGTAGTTTCATTAAATCTACCATTTGTTCAATTAACAGTTATATATCCCACTGTTCCTTCATCTGCTGCAGCAGTTGCGGTCGAAGATTCAACTCTTATAGCTTTTATATTTGTGAGTGTAGCTGGAATATAATTTTGTTTTCATATTGCATATAGGGTTTTATTTTGATCTGGCGTATATGCGGTAACTGTTGCGGCAATAGTGGGGGTCGTAGCTGCAGAATTTGTATCTCATCCCAAAAGAGTATATCCTTCTCGATTAACTCCTGTGGGGATATTGACAGTTCCAGAAGTAGTATTTGAATTTCATTGAGCATACAAAGTTACAGCTGCATTTGCAGTATAGTTTCCACCACTTGCATATCCAGTACCGGTGCCTGCATTATTTGTATTTCACCTAGATGTGCCATCTTTTAAAGTGTATGTTATAATATTTTTTGCTATAATAGAAGTATCAGCATAACCTGCATCTGGAGCTTTAAAAGTTACTGTATATCCATTTTGTGTAGAACTTGATCTAGATGGGGTAACGGAAGAAAGTGTTAAAGTTTGTCCATAATATTTGGTTTGATTTCCTGGTGCTCCACTTCCTCCATTTGCATTATAAGATACAGTATAAGAAGTTAAGGCCCCTATTGTGTCATTCCCTGTTTGAGTAGTTGTTGAATAAAGTGAATTACCGGTATTGACTGCTTTAAATTTAATAGTTTGAGAACTTGTTGTCCTATTAATTTTTACAGTTTTATTACCAGTATTCGCTACATTGCTGTTATAGTCTAATGTTCCTGATGCTGAACCAAGAGAAACTCAATTACCATTATTTAAACTATAATAAATTGTAACAGTTACTCCATATTGACTAGCATAATAATATCCAGAGCCGTTACCAGATCGTGCATATGCATTTACTGTATATGTTACTTGACTATTATCGCTGCTCCATGTTACTTTTAAGTGATTTTGATGGTATCTAACAGAACTATCTGTAGTAGTATTAGTAGGACCTCATGAATCATAAAATGTACCGCTTGCCATTAATTCCTCCTTTTATTTCTTTATGTTCCAGATGTGGTTTCTGGTTTTGGTGTTCCAACTCATTTAAAAGCTATATTTCCATTTGAACGAGGAATTCATGCTCATTTATATTCTTTGTCTTGATCTTGAGATTCAATTGATTCTTTTGGAGTTTCTAAATATAAACTAGAATTTACTGTAATATTAGGAGTATAAAATCCATTTGTTCCAATATAGGCTGCTGTTATTGAATCTTTAATAAATTCAATTTGTTCACGAGTAATACGAAGACGATCTTCTTTATCTGATCCTAATTGAATTAAATTTGGAATAAATTGAGCAATTGTTTTTTCTTCGTCTCCTGTCTTTCCATTATAAATAGTCATACCAGAATATATACCATTATTATCTGGAATAGCGAGAATTGTTAAAAGTTTAGAATCAGCTTTGTAGAAATTCATTCCACTAGAATTTCAAGTTGTTTCATAATTAGATTCTGTATCTTTAACATGAGCACCATTTGTATCAGAATAGAAAAATTGATTTTGATTGCGCATTAATTCTTCAAGAGCTTTATTTTGATGATCTTCTATTATTTTATTTTCAGCAATTGAACTTTTAACAGAATCATAAACTACATCAGAATAAGTAATTGCACCATTTAAATATTTATATTCATAGCAATAATAATTATATGGATAATATTTTCATATTATTTCATTGTTATCCTCTTTTACAGTAATACAAAATTCTGTAACATCACGATTATTATTATAATTATCAGTTACTATATTATTTGAAATAGAATATCTACTTGGTGGACTATCAGGATTTATAACAATATAAGAATCTGAAACTTTAGATTTTCAATTATCATAATCTCCTGTATTGCTATTAAAAGGTTGTTCATCTGGTTTTTTGGGTATTTCTTTTTTATCTGTTATAAATCATCATTGATTTGTTTCAATAATTGCATTATCTGTAAGAGTTTCTTGGGTTTTAGTAATTTCGTTTGAAAGAGAAGTTAAAAGTGAATTGGCTGCGGTATGCTGTTTTCCTGTTTCATACCCTAAAGTGGTCCACCACTCCGCATCCAACGTCGGGGTCACAAGCGCGTCCACGTGCATGGAGAAGCTGGGAGAGGGTAGGGACGGGAGGTCTATCTTGCCGAGGGAGATGATCTGGGGCTCGGCGAGCGGGTAGAGCACGGTGACGGGGTTGCTTGCGAACCATTCATTGACAGCGGTCGTCGATGCCGCGCTCAACGCGCTTATCGGGATAACTGCGAAGCTGTAGCTCGAGTACAGCTCGAATGTGTACTCCGAGGCCGATTGCGCGGGCACATTCACTGGTGCGGAGGATACCGAGAACTTGTCAGCGTAGGTGTTCAACCTCGCATCCCAGCCAACCGTGGCTTGGTTCGGCAAGGGTATGTTCGCGCGGACGTTCGGCGAGTAGTTGGTGATGCCACTCGCCTTGACGTTCACGCCGTCGATTACAGCCACGCCCACCCTCTTCGTCAGCGTGACGTTCCCCTCGCCGTCCACTTCCAACGTGTCCCTCGTGCCGTCTGGCAATGAGCGGATGGCGTTGCCTTGGAGGTCGATGTCGGTGCGGTCTGAGCCTGTTACAAGCGTGATGGAGCCGTAGGGTTGGTAGCCGTGGGCGTTGGAGCCGCGTTCGAGCATTGGCTTCCATACGGCATCTGGTGCAGCGGTGTCTTTGTACACAGAGCAATAGGTGAGCACATACCCGCCACCGCTCGGAACGGTGAACTTTGCTCCGCTGCCGTAATCGTATGCACTTGCTGTAATTGTGCCGCCCGTTTGCGCCGAATAACACAATGCGCTGAGGTAATAAGTTTTCCCCGCGCCGCCCTGTGGGCATCCAGAAATGACGTAATCCCCTGCGGGAAGGTACTGACGCGGAGACAGCACTTGGCTATGAGACGGCGTTGCCGTTCCGCTGGCCGTAAACGTACCATCTTCGTTGGGGGTATAGGTAATCCCGTTAACAGTTCTGGTGCTGGTAAACAGCGGACTTTGGAGGTTGCGCGACTCCACGCTCCTAATCGGCACAGGATTGCTCGGACTCGGCGTGCCGTCCTGCACCGACTTGCCGTGGATGGTGAGGGACAGAGGGGGGAGGTTGGCGGCATCATTAGAAGTAATAATAGTTCCGCTACCTGAATTAGTTAATCGCATTCTTTCATTAAGATCATTAATATCTTTAGCGACTGTTCTTCCAATATAATCAATTTTACCATTTGTTCATGTAACTTTTGTTTGACTCCAAATATATTTTCCAGATTCTCATATTACCTCACCTTTAGGCTGCCAATTGGCATTATCCCCAGGACCTGGATGTGTTGAAGTATCGCTATCATCATAAGGCCATAGAATTTGTTGCTCTTCTATTGCACTTACTCCAATTCCATTGTCACCATAAGCACCGATTAAATGTGGTTGAGTTGATTCTGTACTAGTTGGATTTTGATAAGTAGTTACTTCATAGGTTCATAGATATTTATTAGTAGAATCTACAGTTGGAATAGGAGTATTACTGTTTGGAGTAATTCAATCATCATCAGTTGTAGCTGGTCTAGTCGCAGTTGTAGTTCTTTTATATTTATTTACTATAGATACAATACTTTTACCTTGAATTAAACTTCAAGTATAATTGCTATAAGTTAAAGAACTATCACTTTGAGTATTATTGATACAAATTCCAAGATAGGTCTTATTAGTAGATGAAGTTTTACTAAAATCAGTTTGCCCATTTGCACTATTAGCTCATGCGATATGAGTATAGCTACTTGTACCAGGCTGTCCATTTGTACCATTAGTACCAACATAGCTTTTATTTATGCTAGTTGAACCATTTGAATAAGTTGTTTTTACTCAAATTCATGTTCCTGTCCCTATTGATTGACTTGCCCAATCTGTTTCGTTATATCAATTACTTGGCTCAGTAGAAGCACTACTAGATTTTCCATATTTAATACTAGTAATAGTAACACTAGTACCATTTTTACCATCTTTACCATATGTTGCTACAATATGAGGAGCAATTGTTCTAGAATTACCATCTGTATATTCAGTTACTTCATAGTTTCATAAATATGGAATTGTTGCGGATATTTGAGCATCACTAAGAGAAGTCTTTCATCCACTAGAAGCCGTAGTAACTCCTGTAGAAGCAGTTGTTGCTAAATAATATTCAGCAACATTTGCAATTCCTTTTCCTGGTTGGATAAAAATAGCAGGATCAGATCAAGTATCAGTTACAATTATAGATGCACTTTGTGATACAGGATGGGTAGTTGCCATTCAACAAGGCATATAATCATTTTTAGAATTTCCACTAGTAACCGTTGCTGCAGTAACAGAGGTATATCAAGTAACTGATGGGCTTGCATTAGTTGCATAAGATGTAGTTAAACCACTAACTCCTGTAGAAAAAGTATAAGTAAAACTACTAAAAACAGGTTTAACTGGAGTATCAACTGATCTTCTATATAAGAAAATATCTGCTTGATTATAAGCATCTTCACCATCTTTACCATTACTTATTCATTCTACAGGACCACTTCATTCACTATGTTCAATAGTGTCTGTATTAGTATTACTACTAGCTACAGCAGTTATTACTCATACAGGAGTAGTATCTCCTTGATCACCTTTTGGGAAAGTAGTTTGTCATCCTAAATTATTTTCTCCAGTTCCTCAAGCAGTAGGAATGGTTAAAGTTTTTGAACTAAAATTATAAGTTGCACTATCACTCGTTGGTTTACTTGCGGTTGCCGCACGTTTATATAAATAAAGAGTTGCTTGATTTAAACCATTTTCAAATAAAGATCATGTAAATTGTTTATTAATTGTAACCCCAGCAGCAGTAACAGGAATAGTTAATATTCCTTTTTCATTATCAGTTGTTAATTGATTAGTTATAGTAATAATAACCTGTGTTGTTTTTGAATTGTTATTATTAACACTAGTTGAAATTTTTCCAGATATTTTACCAGTAATTTTTGTATTATCTATACTAGTATTAATTTGAGATATACCTTTATAAGCTGAAACATTAATTGTAATAGTGGTAGGTTTAGCAATTCCATTTTCAGTTGGTAAAGTAATATTATCATTATCTAAGTTTACAAATACTGAGTCTTCTAATATTTTTGTAGGAGCTGACCAATTTGAAATTCTTGCAGATGCATTTCGTGATACTGCAGTTCCACTTGTTACTCAACAAGGTTGTCCATTTGTAGCTGGAATTGTTTGACTTCAATTATTTTGTGGAGTGCTAAGTGGATTTGTTGCTCCAAAAGTATAAGTTAATTCTCCTGGCATAGAAGAAGTTGGAGCACTATCTGCTCGTTTGTATAAATCAATTGTTGCTTGATTAAATCCATCTTCACCTGGTTGCCCATTAATACCTTCCATTTGAACTGGGATACTTCAGTCATTTACCTCAATAGTATCTGTTGAATTTGTACTATTAGCAACTGCGGCAATCATTCAAAGAGTAGTATCAGTTGTGGGAATTTCTTGAGATCATCCATTTAATGAATTAGCAGGTGCTAATGTTTCAGTTTCAAAAGTGTATGTTAATTGACCGCTTGGCTTTGCATCTCCTTCTGTTGGAATGTTTTCTGCGCGTTTATAAAGATAAATAGTGGCTTTATTATAGCCATCTGTTCCATCTTTATTATATATTACAGGATCACTCCAAGAATCGATTACATCAGAATTTCCTTGAGAACGTGCAACGCCCACAGTAATTCAACAAGGCAATCCATTTGAAGCTGGTATCTGTTGAGATCATCCATTTAATGAACCAGTTATTTTATTGGTATTAAAAGTATATGTTAAGCTATTATTCGCGGGTTTAGTTGGTTGAGAGTCATAACGCTGATAGAGTTGAACAACAGTTTGATTATAGCCATTAGCTCCTGGCTGACCTTGTTGACCATCTACGCCCTCTATTTTTACAGGTGTACTTCATTCTGTTGAAGCAATTTCATCTGTTGAAGTAGTTGAGCTAGCTACGGCAAAAGTCATTCAAACTATTTTATCACCATCTGCCGCAGGTATTTTATTAATTGTTCAATTTTCTATTTTATCATCAGTAGCATCTGTAAAAGTCTTATTTGCAAAATTATATGTATGACTATTAGATGGTTTTGTTGGTTGAGTATTAGAATCAGAGCGTATATATAAATATACTGTGCTTTGGTTATAACCATTTATACCATTTTTACCACCACGAATTACAGGAATTGTTTCTGTATCTAAAACATTAGTGGTACTATTTGCCGTATATAATGTTGCTTTAAAAGAAGTTGCTGCAGTATTTACAGATGCAACAGACTGTGTTCAACTAGATGTATTTGAATTTCCATTTGTTGCAACAGCTGTCCATGTACTATTATTATTAGATCATTCTAGTTTAAAACGTCCAGCATAAGCTGCGGGAGTACTATTTCCATTTGTTCTAGTTGCAGATAATGTAATTGAAGTTGGAGCAAAAGCAGGAGTTGTTGCATTTTGATCAAGCATAATTACAGAAGGACTACAATGTAATTCATATAAATATGCATTAGAACCATTAGTACCTGTTTTTCCTACGCTATAACTTGTAACAGCTGAACCATCTGAATAATTTGTAGTAGTTTTTGTTCAAATATACCAACCAGGAGTAGTAGAAGGTGGAGTATTTTGTCATCCAGAAGTTGGAGTAGTAATGCTATTATTTGTAGCATATTCTATAGAACTACCAGTTACAGTAATTCCTTTTCCTTGTTTTGCAACAGAATAACTAGTTAAAGCATTTCCATCTGAATAAGTCACTCTAGTTCTAGTTCAAAGATAATTACCCTCTGTAACAGAAGGAACAGTAGTTTTTCACTGAGCATTGTCTGCAGGCGTAACTGTTCCACTATCAGATTCAATATAATGAATCTCTCTATTGGTAATACTAACACCTTCACCATCTGCACCATCACGAGTAAAAATTACTGGATCAGATCATCTATTAGAAGGTACGGCTATAGTTGTTTCTTGAGAAACAAGATTTACACTTGTAATTCAACAAGGTTCTTCATTTTCTGCTGCGTCAACTCCTAATTTTCAATTTCCAAGAGAATTAACAAAACCACTGTTTTCTTCTGAAAAATTATATGTATTATCTCCAGGTTTACTTGGTTTATCATTTTCAGTTTGAGGATTATAACGTTGGTATAAAGAAATTGTAGCATGATTATATGCGTTTAGTCCATTTTTACCATCTTTACCATTTTGAACAAAAACTACTGGACCATATCAATCGCTATTATCTTCGGCACTATCATCGTATCCTATACCTTTAATAACATCGGTAGCCTCTAAAGATGCAGCATTTGCAGAAATTAAATAGCAAGATCAACCAGGTGTTACCTGTGTCATATCAGGCATATTAACAGATCAACCTTCAAGTTTATCTGTCGGAGTTAATTCTTGAGTATTAAAAGTGTAAGTTAAATCTCCTTTAGGTTTACTTACTCCATTAGAATTGCCAATTTTATAAAGTTTAACATTACTAATATTAACTCCATTTTCTCCATCTGCCCCCGCAGGAATTAAAGACCATGAGAAATTTTTAACAAATGTTTGCTCAGATTCATTTACAGAAGCCGTTGCAGAAATAGAAAAGGTGCCACTATGAGAATAAGCAGTTGTTGTAAAGTTAGGATTAATACTAATAGTAAAAGTATTACCCGCATAAGTTGTAGTTAAAGCTCCTGCAGTTACGGCAGGAAGAGTAAGCGGGTCAGCTGAAATTCCTTCAATTGTGGCTTGTAATTCTTGTCCACCTTGATTTACAATAAACTGTGAAGAAACACTCGCTGTTACGGCTGCAGATGCAGTTGCGGCAAAACTGTGACTTTCATTAGTTAAATATGCAATTATTGCATCACTACCATCTTCACCATTTAAACCAGTTTCAATAATAGGAACAGTTTGACTGTCTAATTGAGTTGTTCCATCTACAGTAAAAAGAATACCTCTTACTAGAGTCGCCGCAATTGATGGTGTAATTTCAATTGATTGACTACCCATTAAACTTTTTTCTCGTAGTTGACGTCATATCCATTTTGAAGTTGAATTATCATAGACATATTCGCTAACTACAAGTTGTCCAGAATAACTTATGGGAGCATTATTTCCTTCTGTTTTAGTCGCAGAAAAAATAATGCTATTTGGATTATTTACTACTGGACTAGTATTTACATTTCGAGTTAAAGAAGTAACATCTGTAACTAAGTTATATGAATAAGCAGGACTTCCCGTAGTACCAGGGTCTCCTTGATCACCTTTATCACCTTTAGCACCATCTCGACCAGAGATACGAATAGGATCAGAATATGTGGGATTAGAAGCATTTCCTATAGTAAAACTTTTTGTTCTTTGTCAAATATCAAGACCAAATATATAAGGAAGAGCATCTGTGCTTCATTCACATTCAACATTAAATGTTTCTTCTCAATCATATGATGCTGCAGGAGTTACAGGAGGAGTTTCTGTAGAATCCATTGGTCAATAAATAAATTCAATATCTCCCACAATGGCAGCTTGAACCATATCCGATTCTACTTTATCAACTCTTTGAGCAACATTGTCAATAGCAATTGTGCTTGCAGATTCTACGTTATCAATTCTTATATTAAGATTTTCAAAAATTTCTTCACTAATTCCAGCAGTTTTTATTCAGCAACCAACAGTAGAAAAAGTACCATCTTGATTTTGTCTAGTATAGGTATCATATACAAATGTTACAACACTACCTGCACTTCAAGTTGGTTTAATATTAGTGTTTTGTTGAGCAAAAACAGGTTGCGCATTTGCTAGAGCTTCCCCTTTAGAGGGCGTATTATTTGAAGCAGAATTATTTTTAAAAAGTTGAAATGTAGGTAAAGAAGAAGTAACATCATTTTTATTCATAAATTTAATTGCTAAAAGCATACCTTTAGTAAATTCAATTCTACTTACATTTCTATTTTGAATGATTATTTCTTTGTTAACTTCATCTGCGGCAGTATAACAAACTCCATAAAAACTGGAAGAAATTACGTGTACTCCCGCATCGTTCCCTCCAGAGGAGGTAAGTCTTGAAATTACTTGTCCTGCCATAAAATCTCCTTTTACTCTTGATAATAAAATTCATTTCTTTTAAAATGAAAAATATATATCAAATTTAATTTAATTAGACCCTATCAAGCTTCTACTCGGTCAATATACATATTAAGATTTTTAGTAGTTGTTCGTTGAGTAGACGTACTTGCACTAGTATTATAATATCTATTTGTTGGTCTGTTTTTTATAGTATTTCCATCAATTCAAATATCTCAACCTTTTCATCAAACAAAAGTATTACTAGTGCCAGATTCTCCAATAAATAAATTAACATATTTTCCATTGGGATTATAAACACATACACTACCATATAAAGGAGTAGTACCTCCAATTTTAGAACAATAAAAAATTTTCATATGACTATAATTAGCTGCGGATGCTGATAATGTAATTGGAACTACGCTAGTTTGGCCACTAAAAAGAACATCTGGTCTTAAAGCCGTATGTCAAGCTTCTTTAGTTCTATTACCTAAAAGACCAATTTCTGGTCCTCCACTAGAATTTATGCTTAAAAGAAGTCCATTTTCTTTAAATGTTCCATCTTCCATTTTTCTTGTACCATAAATTCTCATTGATTGAGTACCACTTGTATAAAATCTTGATTCTATTTGTCCTATTGGAGTGTTTTCCATATCACTAAAAGTTAAAAATGTATTTCCACTTGTATTTGTTTCTATAGTAGTATTATTTGTTAAATTTGTAGATTTTAAATTAAAAGGCATTTGAATATCGATATAACCTGAATCAGTTGCGGTTTTTCCAATTGCTATACCTTGTTCTTGAGGAAGAAAACTTAATAATGTTGCCATATTTTTTATCACCACCTATCAAGCTTCTACCCTATATATATACACACTTAATTGCAATGCTGTCGTTCTTACAGTGGTAGTGGAACTTGTTGTATTCATATAATATTTTGGTTCAGAACCCGCAATTCTTATTTGCGTTCCACTAATATAAACTTGAGTATCTTGAGGATAGAAAAGTCCATTATCATTTCCAGTTCCTCCATTAAATAAGTCAACATTTTTATTATTAGGATTAAATACATCTACAGATGAACACACACCTGCGCTATTAGCATAATAAATTCTCATATGATTGTAATTAGCAGCAGACGAAGATAATGTGATTGGATAAACTTTAGAAAAAGCAGCATCATAATATAACTGATCTGGAGCTAAAGCATTTTGTCAAGCTTTTTTACAATCATTGTTATGCATTACAACAACAGGATTTCCATTAGAATTAACGCTTAAATAAAAACCATTATAATAATCTGTTTCATCAATTGTTCTTTGTGCAAAAAGAGATAATGCTTGATATTTATTTGAAAAAAAATGTTGTCCAACTCATCCAATAATATTTCCTTCTGAATCGCTAAAATTTAATTGAGCTTCTCCACTAAGTGCTTGTTCTGTTTTTTTATTTAAAAGATTGTTTGATTGTAAAGTTAATGAATTTGTAGAAATTATTTGATTAGAAACAGGATTTGATGTCCCTATTGAAATTCCATTATCAGATGAAAATTTTAATAATGTCGTACTCATATTAACCTCACCACTCATCATTTCAAGCTTCTACTCTAATGATTCTAATTCTTGATGTATCAGTTCCAGTAGTAAGAGTTCTTTTAGTAGTTGTCGAATCAGAAGTACAAAAAGAAGCTCGAGTTGTAATAGATGTTCCATTAATATATATATCTCTACCAGTTGGTCAATAAAGACCAGAATTATATCCTGCATATCCGAAAAATAAATTAACATATTTTCCATTAGGATTATATACTTCAACAGAACTTTCTGGAGTATTTGAATTCGGATATTTAAAATAAATTATCATATGATTGTAGTTAGCTGCAGAAGAAGATAAAGTAACATTAGTCTTTAAATCTCCACTAAATAAAACATCAGGTTGGAGTGCATTAACTCAAGCTCGTTTATCAGCAATTCTATCGAAACCAATGAATGGATTACCACTAGAATCAATTGCTAAATTAAAACCATTTCAATAAATTGTATTATCAATTTCTCTACGGCCAAAAATAGCCATCCGTTGTCTCCCATCAGATGATGTAAATGATGGTCGAATAAATCCAATACAACTATCTGCGGCATCTAAAAAATTTAATTGCGCTGAGCCTGTAATATTAGCCGAAGGAGTAGCCATATTATTAGTAATATTTGTAGATTGAATTTTTATAGGTAAAGCAGTTTCAATTTTATTTGGCTCACTAACATATTTACCAATAGCTATACCAGTTCCACCATTTAAAAACTGTAAAAATTTAAAACAAATAGGTATGCCGCCATAAGCAGTATCAGTTCCACTATGAGTATCTGTTAAAATTGCTTTTATTGAATAGCTTTTTTTAACATCAAAGTTACCATTAATTATTTGTTCAATGGTGCCAGAATTACTAGAAAGAGTAACACTAATAGCTGTTCCATAACTTGATGCAGAGGATTCTTTATAACTAATATCACATTTAGAACCTGCATAATTACTATCTGTACTTCACGTAATACTTACTTTTGCATAAGTTCCATCTGCTTGCTCTTGACCAGAACTATTACATCTAATTACAGTTACATTACCAATAGTGGGTTCAACATAATCTAAACTTCAAACAGCATATAAAGTTAAAGCAGCATTCCCCGTATATGTTGCACCAGAATTATAAGCTACAGTAGTAGAAGTTGAAGAAGTAGCTCAGCCTTTAAAAGTATAATTAGTTCTAGTTGGTTTTGTGGTAGAAAGCGTTAAATTTTGACCATAATATTTAGTCTGATTTGCGGGAGCGCCTGAACCGCCATTTGCATTATAAGATACAGTATAAGAAGTTAAAGCAGGAATATTAACAGTGGTTGTAGCAGTACTAGTACCATCTCTCCAACCAGAGTGATTATAAGTTACGACTTTTAAAGTAATAGTTTTTGCAGATGTTCCTCTTGCAATACTTTTACTAGTACTTGCCATTTGTTTTTGTACTGTAGCACCGCTCGCTGAGTAAAAACTATTGTTAGTAGTTTTCACAGAAGTTCCATCTATAGTAACTGTACAGTCTACATAACCAATATCAAAACCTCATGCTATGGACTCAAAACCGCCACTTAGACTAACACTAACTGCAGTATTAGACTGAGAAGTGCTGTAATTTCCATATGCTCTTCAGTGATCTACTGTATTACCATAAAACGCCATTTAAGCACCTCCTTATAACTCCTTTAATATATTAATCAATCCAATTTAAATTAAGATTGCTATCACTATCAACATTTCATTGTCATTTACTGCTCATAGATAAATTTCCTGTTAAATTCCCTCCAGAAAGCGGAAGATAAGTTCCAGAAAGACTTGGAATATCACTTGCGCTTAAAGTAGCTTTTTTACCTATTGCCCCACCGCCAAGAGCAGTTCAAGCTTCTGTAGCAGTAGTTTTTCCTGTACCGCCTTGTGCAATTGGAAGCGTACCAAAAGTAGGTTTAACATTTGTTCCTGTAGAATATAAGGCGCCACTCGCGGCTGCTACATTTTGAATCGCTCCAGTTGTAGTTGTGCCGCCAATTAAAACAGAATTTATTGTATTGCTTGTTACACCAGTGCCACCATGATTAACCGCTAAAGTTCCACTCATACTGCCTAAAGCGGTTGTATTTGTATCATTATCCCAAGAACTCGATTCAACTCAATTTGTTCCATCATACACAAAAAGAACAACCGCACCCGCAGTTCATGAAGTTGCTGCAGATGTGCTAGGCGCGGTTGTTCCATATCTCATAATTGATTTTTGAGCAATTAATGTAGTAGATCCTTTTGAAGGAGAAGCTGCAGTACCAATATTATTATATACAGTAATTTTTGGAGAAGCAACTCCATTTGCATTAGTAAATTTAACTGCTAATGTCATACCATTCACTAATGTAATTGCATCAGTAATTGCGGGATCATTAATAATGACCTCTTTTGCAGCAGTCGCAGCTGCTGTTGAGCATGTTCCATAGAAAGAGCTCGAGATTAAGTGCGTACCGCTACTTGCATTAACTTTTGTAATTACTTGTCCAGCCATTTAATCTCCTTTCTATGCAATTCCTGTAACAACTGTTATTGCAGTTGTTGTACCAGTTGTAGAATTAATT
>Ga0326514_10000563_pt1 | contig 25238 bp, 39 predicted proteins | sample 3_2548_0518_D_FD_203653 | JGI IMG/M metagenome (GOLD analysis project Ga0326514, IMG submission 203653) | Bovine rumen microbial communities from UC Davis, California, United States - 3_2548_0518 | ecosystem: Host-associated > Mammals > Digestive system > Stomach > Rumen | place: USA... | reverse complement strand
GTTAAGAGTTCCTCTCGCAGGCTTTGCGTGTTTTTGGACAGACAACAGAATAAGAAAGGCGGAACCATGGCGAAAACAACCAAGATGGTCGAAGTACCCGTGAGCGTCCTGAAGCCGTATGCGAATAACGCGAAGAAGCACGGCCAGGAGCAGCTCGAGAAGCTGAAAGCAAGCATCGAGGAGTTCGGATTCCTCACTCCGTGCGTCATCGACAGCGACTACAACCTCATCGCGGGCCACGGAAGAGTGATGGCGGCGCAGGAGATGGGCATCGAAGCCGTGCCATGCGTGTTTGTGGAGGGGCTGAGCGAAGAACAGCGGAAAGCCTACATCCTCGCAGATAACCGGCTGGGAGAGCTGGGCGAGTGGGACATGGATCTGGTGAACACAGAACTCCAAGCACTTGATGACGCGGGTTTCGATGCGTCGCTGACCGGGTTCGATTGGGACAGCGTAGCAACGATAGAGACCGTGGAAGACGGCTACACCGTGGAAGACGGCTACACCGTGGAAGACGTAGTGAAGTCAGGCGAGATATACCAGCTCGGCGAACACCGTCTTATGTGCGGCGACAGTTCCAGCCAGAAAGACATGGACGCACTGTTTGACGGTGAACCGGCGGACATGGTATTCACTGATCCGCCATACGGGGTTGCCATTGGGTCAAAGAATGCTGCAATCAATGCTGTCGAACCCGGGCGGGGGGGGGCGCATTGAGGAGAACATCGAAGGCGACACCCTCGACATCGAGAGCCTGTACGAACTCCTCGTTAGATGCTTTACCCAGCTCCGCGAACACTGCAAAGATACAGCGAGTTATTACGTCAGTTCACCACAGAACGGTGAGCTTGGCATGATGATGATGATGATGATGAAGGATGCGGGGCTCCCGGTTCGGCACATGCTGATCTGGGTGAAGAGCTCTGCGGCGTTCAGCATGGGCCGTCTGGACTACGACTATCGGCACGAACCGATCTTCTACACGTGGACAAAGGCGCACAACTTCCGCGGCGGGTATGACAACACGGTCATCGACGACAACCAGCGACTGGAAGATCTGAGCAAGCCAGAACTGAAAGATCTCGTCCATGCGCTAAAGGGAGACGGATCCACATCTGTGATCTACTGTGACAAGCCAACATCCAGCCGCCTACATCCCACGATGAAGCCGATCAAACTGGTGGCGAGGTTTGTCTACAACAGCAGTGAGGAAGGTGACGTCGTGGCGGATGTGTTCGGCGGATCGGGAACGACGCTAATCGCGTGCGAGCAGCTGAGACGCCGCTGCAGAATGATGGAAAAGGATCCACACTACGCGAGCGTCATTATTGACCGTTGGGAAAAATTTACAGGGCAGAAGGCTGTCCGCGTCAAATAACCCTACTGGGAGGAAGACGAAATGAAAAACATGACACTACAGCAGCAGGCCGATGAGGTCTTAAAGCAGGCCGAGGAACGCGGCGTCTCCAGCAACTTCTTCTTCGTGACGACCTTCAAGCGCTATCAGGTGCAGATGAAGATCCTCAGCGACCTTGAGAAGGCCATCGCAGAACATGGAGCGACGGTTACAAAAGAGTACGTGAAAGGCCGACAGAACCTTGTGGCCAACCCGGCGATCACGGAATATAACAAGACGGCAACGGCGGCGAACGGAACGGTCAGCACCCTGATCAACATCGTGAAATCATTCGCCAACGAGCCGGATGCCATGGATGCCCTGACGGAGTTCCTGAATGGATAACTACATCCTGGCATACTACCAGCAGATCAAAGACGGAACCGTTGTCGTTGGCCGATGGGTCCGTCTTTTGTATGAGTGGATCGTGAACGGCATCGAGGCCGAGACCTTCTACTTCGACCAGAAAAAAGCGAACAGGGCGATCAAGTTCATCGAGACGTTCTGCCGCCACAACAAGGGAAGATTAGCACCGGGACGGTTGGTTCTGTCGTTATGGCAGAAGGCAGCCGTCTCTTGCATTTACGGAATTGTCGACAAGGACGGAAAACGACAGTTCAAAGAGGTCGCCATGTTCGTGGGGCGGAAGTGCGGGAAGACCCTGCTGGCCGCCGCCATCATGGCCTACGAGGTTTACGTGGACGGGGAGTTCGGATCCGAAATCTACTGCGTGGCCCCGAAGCTCGACCAGAGCGATCTGGTCTATTCGGCCTTTGAGTTCACGAAGGACAAGAACCCGGAGTTCGCCCGCCGCACCCGAAAGCGGAAAAGCGACTACATCGTCGACCAGACGAACACCACCATCCGCAAGATCGCATTCAACGAAAAGAAGGCCGACGGCTACAGCCCGATGCTGACCATCGCGGACGAGATGAGCTCATGGCCAGCGGATCGAGGACTGAAGCAGTATGAGGTCATGGTCTCAGGCACCGGCGCACGGAAAGAGCCGATCACGCTGTCCATCAGTTCGGGCGGGTATGTCAACGACGGGATCTACGACGAGCTCTTCAAGCGCGGCACCCGCGTCCTGCTGGGGGAAGCCAAAGAAAAGCACCTCCTGCCGATCTTCTACACCATAGACGACATCGACAAGTGGGACGACATCAACGAGCTGCGGAAGAGCATCCCTGGGATGGGCGTGTCCGTCTCCGTGGAATTTATCCTGGACGAGATCGACGTCGCCCGGGAATCGCTGAGCAAGCGGGCAGAGTTCATCACGAAGTACGCCTGCCTGAAGCAGAACAGCTCCCTCGCCTGGCTCCCGGCCTCCGTCGTGGAGCGGGCCTCCGGGGATCCTCTGAACATCGAGGACTTCCGCCGTGGTTACGCGGTCGCCGGCATCGACCTGTCGCAGACGCGAGACCTGACGTCCGCCTGTGTCGTGATTGAGAAGGACGGGGAGCTGTACGTCTTCTCCCACTTCTGGCTGCCGGCGGAGAAGATCGACGAAGCCACGGCCCGGGACGGTGTACCCTACAACATCTACATCCAGCGCGGGCTGCTGTCGCCTTCGGGTGACAACTTCATCGACTACCACGACTGCTACAGATGGCTGACGGACATGATCGAGAAGTACAAGGTCATGCCGCTGAAGGTCGGCTACGACCGCTACAGTGCGCAGTACCTTGTCCAGGATCTGGAGGCCTACGGGTTCCAGTGCGATGACGTGTATCAGGGCGAGAACCTCTACGGCGTGATACAGGAGACACAAGGACTGCTGGAGGACGGACGGATCCACATCGGAGACAACGACCTCCTCAAGATGCACCTGCTCAACTCGGCGATCAAAATGTCAACCGAGCGAGGGCGCGGCAAACTCGTTAAGCTGTCGCCCTCTGTGCACATAGACGGCACCGCTGCCTTGCTGGACGCGATGACCGTCAGGCAAAAATGGGCTGCCGAGATCGGTCGGCAGCTGAAGAACGAGAGAATGGAGCAACGACAAAATGGGACTGCGTGATTTGCTTTTCGGGCACGCCCCGAAGCCAGACAAGAAGGCCAAGCAGACATTCCAGATGCTGAACGGGTACACACCGGTGTTCACCAACCACAGCGGCTCGATCTACGAGGCCGAGCTGATCCGGTCGGCGATCCACGCGAGGGCGACGAACGTCAGCAAGCTGAAGGTGGACGTCTTGGGGACTGCGAAGCCCGCACTTCGGAACAAGCTCAAGCACGGGCCGAACCAGTTCATGACCTGGTCGCAGTTTTTGTATCGCCTGTCGACGATCCTCGACATCGCGAACACGGCCTTCATCGTGCCGGTGTACGACGAGCTGGGCGAGATCTCGGGCATCTACCCGCCGAACACGCAGAAATGCGAGGTCGTGGAGTACGGCGGGGTGCTGTATCTCCGCTACAAGTTCGGGTGGGGTCAGACGGCGGCGATCGAGCTTGAAAGCTGCGCGATCATGACAAAGCACCAGTACCGGAGCGACTTTTTCGGCGAGGATAACAAGGCGCTGCTCCCGACGCTCGACCTGATCTCGATACAGGATCAGGGCATCAAGGAAGGCGTGAAGAGCGCAGCCACCTACCGCTTTATGGCGTCTGTGGCAAACTTCGCCGACCCGGAAGACCTCGCAGAGGAGCGCAAGCGGTTCACATCGCTCAACCTGTCGAAGGACGCGGAAGGCGGCGGCATCCTTCTGTTCCCGAACACCTACAAGGACATCCGTCAGGTTGACGTCAAGCCGTGGGTGGTCGACGCGGAGCAGATGAAGATCATCAACGACAACGTCTTCCGCTACTACGGCGTGAACGACGACGTCATCCAGAACAAGGCCTACGGCGACTCGTGGACGGCGTTCTACGAGGGCGCGGTGGAGCCCTTCTGCATCCAGTTCTCGGAAGTCATGACGAAGATGCTCTTCACCTTTCGGGAACAGTCACAGGGCAACGAGGTGATCGCCACATCGAACCGCCTTCAGTACATGAGCAACGCCGACAAGCTGAACGTGTCCTCGCAGATGCTCGACCGCGGGATCATTTCGATCAACGACGCCCGGGAGATCTGGAATCTCCCGCCGGTGGAAGGCGGGGATGTGCGGATCATCCGCGGCGAATACTACGACGCCAGCACGAAGGTGACAGAACAGGAGGAACCCGATGAATCAGAATCGTGAGTACAGAATGATGGAGCTGAGGGTCGCGCCTCAGGAAGAAAGTTACATGGTCGAAGGCTACGCCTCGACCTTTGAGCCCTACGTCCTCTTTTCAGAGGACGGCGTCGACTACAAGGAGCAGATCGAGCCTACGGCGTTCGACGAGGCCGATCTGACCGATGTAGTCTTCCGCGTTGACCATGAGGGCCGCGTCTACGCCCGCACATCCGCCGGCACGGTGGAGCTGTGGACGGACGACCACGGACTCGGCCAGCGCACAGATCTTAGTCGCACGGCAGCGGCCCGGGAATTGTTCGCGGATATTGAGGCGGGCAACTACCCGAAAATGTCGTTTGCCTTTATCGTCGCCGAAGACGATTACGACAAAAAGACCCATACCAGGACGATCAAGAAGATCTCGAAGGTGTTCGACGTCTCACCTGTGAGCTTCCCGGCGAATCCTGGCACGGAACTCTCAGTCTCAACCAGATCCTACTTCGACGGAGTGATCGAAGCAGAACGAGCGGAGCGACTCGAGGAAGAGCGGAGAGAGCAGCAGAAACAGAGAATCAGACTGTTGACGGAGGTATGAGAATGGACATCAAGACGATGACCGCCGAGGAGCTGATCGAACGCCGCGCACAGATCGCGGAAGCGATCGACGCTCCCGAAGCTGATCTCGATGCGCTGGAGGCAGAAGTGCGCTCCATCAACGACGAGATCGAAACCCGCAAGGCCGAAGAGGCCGCAAAAGCAGAGATCCGCGAGCAGATCGCTTCCGGATCCGGAGAAACAAAAGAAACGTTTGAAGAGGAGAAAAAGACCATGAACATCACCGAAATCCGCTCATCCGCTGAATACGCGGAAGCCTACAAGAAGTTCATCATGAGCGGCGACGACACCGAATGCCGCAACCTGCTGACCGTTCAGGCACCGCAGGCCGCTGTCGGTACGAAGACCGTGCCGGTGCCGACCGTGCTTGAGGAAGGCATCAAGACCGCGTGGGAAAGCAACGAGATCCTGTCCCGCGTGAACCGCACCTACATCCGCGGCAACCTTCGCGTAGCGTTCGAGCTGAGCGCAACCGAAGCCGCTGAGCACGGTGAAGGCCTCGCCGCCCCGGCTGAGGAAGAGCTGACCATCGGCGTTGTCGAGCTGGTCGCGAAGAACGTGAAGAAGTGGATCAAAATCTCCGACGAAGCCGCCGCCATGGGTGGCCCGGAGTTCATCCGCTACATCACGGGCGAGATCATGTACCAGATCGCGAAGAAGGAAGCCGCGCTCGTCATCGCCGACATCGTGGCCGCGCCGGCCACATCTGACGCTGACTCCATCGGTGTCCCGGTCGTCGAAGCCGCTCCCGGTGTTGTGACGCTGCCGACCGCCGCGACCCAGCTGTCCGAGAACGCGACCGACCTCGTGGTCATCCTGAACCGCCTGACTGAGGGCGATTTCCTCGCCGCACAGGCCGCCGCGTCCTTCGCGATGGATCCGTTCGCCGGTATGACGAAGGTGTACACCTCCGCGCTCCCGGCGTACAGCGCAGCCACCTCTGGCCAGACCTACGCGATCGTGGGCGACCTGAAGGGTGAGCAGATCAACTTCCCGGAAGGCGATGACATCGTGGTCAAGGTGGACGACCTGAGCCTCGCCGAGCTGGATCTGATCAAGGTCGTAGGCCGCCGCTACGAAGGCCACGGCGTGACCCGTCCGGGCATGTTCGTTAAGGTGGCGAAGGCCTGATGAAGGTCAAGCTCCTGCGCGACTCGCGCATCATGAGAAAGGCCGGGGAGATCGTTGAGGTCTCCCCGGAAGAGGCGTTCTTCCTTCTCTCCGTCCGCTCGGCTGAGCCGGTGGTGGAGACCGTAGCAGAGGAAGGACCCAAAAAGAAACCGGCAACCAAGACGAAGAGGTGAACATTGTGAGCTCTCTCATTGAATCGGCCAAGATGGCCCTGAGAATTACAACTGACGCATTCGACGACGAGATCATGGACCTGCTCGACGCGGGGACGAATGATCTCGGCCTTGCTGGCGTTGACGTGCCTGACGAGGATGATGCGCTGGTGAAAAGGGCACTGCTGACCTACGTCAAGATGAACTTCGGCCAGCCTGACGACTACGACAGGCTCAAGAGGTCATATGACGAACAGAAGGCGCAGCTGTCCATGGCCACCGGCTACACGACATGGAGGGCGAACAATGGACAGATCTGACGTCATCACACTGGTAGGTACGGCCTACGTCAAGAACGAGTACGGCGTACCCGTCGCAACCCCGACCAGCCGAGAAGTCTTCTGCCAGGTGAACTCCATCACCCGCGCAGAGTTCTTCGAGGCCGGGCGCAACGGGCTGAACCCGTCGCTCATGTTCTCGGTCTTCTTCGGAGACTACGCGGACGAGCCGACCCTGATCTACAAGGGCAAGGCCTACGGGATCTACCGCACCTACCTCTCACGGAACGACACACTCGAGCTCTACGCAGAGCGGAAGGGCGGGACGAATGGCCAAAGTGTATGACCTCGGCGCGGAGATCCGAAAGATACTCGACGACTACGAGGTGGAAGTGACCGACGGCATGAAGGCGGCGGTGAAGGCAGCGGCAAAGGCCGGTGTCAAGAAGGTAAAGGCGAACGCTAAGATCTTCGACGGAACCGGCGAGTACAAAAAGAGCTGGACGTCACGAGTAGAAGAAGAGCGGCTGAGCTCTCAGGGAGTGATCTACAGCAAGAAGCCCGGTCTTCCGCATCTGCTGGAGAACGGCCACGCCAAGAGAGGCGGCGGACGTGTCGCTGGTCGTGAACACATCAGACCCGTGCAGGATGAGATCGAGCAGGAGTTCATGCAAGAACTGGAGGCAAGGCTGTGACGTTCCAAGACATCAAAAACATGGTAGCGAACATCGGCTACCCCTACAGCTACAGAGCATTCCCCGAAGGCACAGAGCAGGCGACACCGTTCGTCTGCTTTTTCTTTACAGGGAGCGCGGACCTGTACGCCGACAATTGCAACTACCAAAAAATCGAGCACCTGGTGATCGAGCTGTACACCGACTACAAGGACTTCGCGAAAGAGGCGACCGTCGAGGCCGTCCTCGCGGCGAACGACATGACGTGGGTCAGATCGGAAGACGAGATCCCGTCCGAGCGGATGTACATGGTCACCTATGACATGGATGTGGTTATCACTTTAACGGAGGAATAAAACCATGGCAAACAAGATTAAGTATGGTCTGAAAAACGTCTACTACGCGGTGGCAACGATCGCGGCAGACGGTTCGGCCACCTACACCACCCCGGTGCGCATCCCCGGCGCGGTCAACCTGACCCTCGACGCTGCGGGCGACACTAACACCTTTTATGCGGACGACATCGCCTACTGGGAAGGAACGGCGAACAACGGCTACACCGGATCTCTGGAGATCGCTCGCGTCCCGGAAGACTTCGAAAAGGACGTCTTCGGTATGATCGAGGACGGAACCGGCGGCCTGATCGAGGACGCGGGCGCACCGACGGTGCACTTTGCCCTGCTGTTCGAGTTCCAGGGCGATGAATCCGCGACGCGGCACTGCATGTACAACTGCACGGCCACCCGCGCATCCGTCGCCGGCGCGACCAAGGGCGAGAGCATCGAGCCCCAGACGGAGACGTTGAACCTGACGGCCCGGACGATCTACAACGCCAAGCTCACGAAGGACATCGTCAAGATGAAGGCGGCGAGCACTCACAGCTCCTACGCGACGTGGTTCACTTCGGTCTATCAGCCGACAGCATAAAGGGAGGGAAAGATGCGACAGACTATCAACATCGGCGGACACGAAGTGGCGATGGCGGCAAATGCCGCCTCGCCTTTTTTGTATCGCAAGACCTTCGGCGAGGACTTTTTGCTTAAGTTCTACGCTGACGGCAACACGCTGAACGACCAGATCGCGCTGTTTGAGAAAATGGCATACATCATGCTCATGCAGGCAAAGGCGGAGAACGGCGAGATCGACAGGAAGAAGCTGTACGCGATCAAGGAAGAGGACTGCATCGAATGGCTGGCGAGCCTCGACGACCCGATGGCCATCGCCAACGCGATCACAGACCTCGCGAATCTTTACTTCAAGACAAACATCAACACATCGAAGGCAAAAAAAGCACAGGGCGGCGGTCGGAACGCCCGTACACGACAGGCCTCTACCTCCTAAGGTGCTCCGAATTAGGACTTCGACCCGATGACCTTCATGATCTCGAATACGGTATGGTCATCGACATGCTGACGGAGCGCAGCAACGACGCGGAGGAGTGGGACGACCTGCCGTCTCAGGAGGACTTCGACAGATTCTGAGGTGAAAAACATGGCAGGAAACAAAATCCGTGGAATTACCATAGAAATCGACGGCAACGCCACCAAACTCGATAAGGCCCTGAGCGGCGTCAACAAGACACTCCGCTCGACCCAGAGCGACCTGAGAGACATCGACAAACTGCTGAAACTGGATCCAGGCAACGTGGATCTGTTGAAGCAGAAGCAGGAAGCCCTTGAGAAGGCGACAGGCGCCACCAAGGAGAAGCTGGACAAGGAGAAGGAAGCCCTTGCGCAGCTGAAGAACGCCGACCAGACGCCCGAGGTCAAGTCACAGATGGAAGCCCTCGAGCGGCAGATCGTCTCAGACGAACAGGCCCTCCAGAAGCTGACGGATCAGGCCAAAGAGTTCGGATCCGTCAGCACCCAGCAGATCAAAGCCGCGGGCGAATCCATGCAGGAGTTCGGCGGGAAGGTCTCGGGCGTCGGCGATAAGATAGCCGGCGTCGGGCAGGGACTGACTACTGGCGTCACGGCTCCAATCGTTGCCGGATTCACGGCAGCGGTCAAGACCACGGCGGACTTTGACACATCAATGAGTCAGGTCGGCGCGGTTTCCGGAGCGACCGGCGAAGACCTGGAAAAGCTCAGAGACAAAGCCAAAGAGATGGGCGAGAAGACCAAGTTCTCCGCATCTCAGGCGGCGGACGCCCTGAACTACATGGCCATGGCCGGTTGGAAGACGGAAGACATGCTCGGCGGCATTGAGGGCATCATGTCCCTTGCTGCGGCATCCGGTGAAGACCTGGCAACAACGTCTGACATCGTGACGGACGCCATGACGGCCTTCGGCATGTCGGCGGACGAATCCGGGCACTTTGCGGACATCCTGGCAGCGGCATCGTCCAATGCGAACACAAACGTATCCATGCTGGGCGAGTCGTTCAAGTACGCTGCGCCCGTCATGGGCGCTCTTGGGTATTCGGCGGAGGATACGTCCATCGCCCTGGGCCTTATGGCAAACGCCGGTATCAAAGCATCGCAGGGCGGCATGTCGCTTCGGACGGCCATGCTGAACATGGCGAATCCATCGGAGAACATGAGCATCATCATGGATCGGCTGGGGTTGTCCCTGACAGACGTCGATGGGAACATGCTGTCGCTGCGCGAAGTCATGGATCAGCTGCGCGAAAAGGTATCTGCCGGATCTGACGCTTATGCCGAGAGCGCTTTGGACATGGCGACGTACACCGACCACGTTGCTGTCTCAAGGGAAGAAATCCTTGCCGCAGAGGGCGCAGAGAGAGAGAGACTTGCGACCATCGGTCTCGGCTCCGACGCGCTTGAATCGCTGACCACGGAAGAAGCGAAAGCTCTCGAGGTGCGAGCGCTCGGCGCGGAGATCACGGAAGACCGGGCCTACACCGACGAAGAATACATGAAGATGTGCGAGCAACTCGGCAAGGAACAGATGGAGCTGGGGACAGCACAGCAGACGGCAGCCGCCGCGACCTTGTTCGGCAAGAACGCCGTCGCTGGTATGCTTGCGGTGATCAACGCATCTGATGCGGACTACGAAAAGCTGACAGCCGCCATCGACGGATCCGCTGGGGCGGCGGAAAACATGGCCGCAACCATGCAGGACAACCTGAATGGACAGATCGAGATCCTGAAGTCCCAGATCGAGGCAGCGGCCATCTCCATCGGAGAAGCACTGATGCCGACGATCCGCGACGTTGTGAGCGTGATCCAGGAGTGGGTTGATAAGTTCAACTCACTGGACGAGAGCCAGCAGCAGACCATCATGACAATCGCGGGAGTGGTGGCGGCGGTCGGGCCTGTCCTTTTGATTGTCGGGAAAATGGTCACCGGCATCGGCGGGCTGATCACATCCGTCGGCACGATAACCACGGCGGCGGCTCCGCTTCTTGCGGCGCTCGCACCAATCGCCCCGGTGATCCTGGGCGTGGTTGCAGCCATCGCGGCGGCCATCGCCATCGGCGTCCTGCTGTACAAAAACTGGGACGAGATCATGGCTTGGGCGCAGAAGCTCAAGGAGCAGATCGCCGAAGTCTGGAACAACATCAAAGAAACGATCTCCCAGGTCTGGGAGGACATCAAGCAGAAGACCGAAGAGTTCAAGGCTGCCGTCAGCGAAAAGTGGAACGCTCTCAAGGACGGCATCAGCAGCAAGGCCGAGGAGATCAAGGCCGCCGCGTCGGAGAAGTGGGAAGCCATGAAGGGCGCACTCGGCACGGCGATGGAGAACATCAAAGGCAACGTCGAGAGCAACCTTGGACGCATCAAGGGAGCATTTGACGAAAACGGTGGCGGGATCCAGGGAGCGATGAGCGCAGCCATGGAAGGCGTCAAGATCCTGATGGAGAACCAGTTCAACATCATCGACCAGTTGACCGGCGGCAAACTGTCGGCGATCAAGGACAAGTTCACGCAGGCCTTCGACGGCGCGAGAGAGATCGTCCGTGGGGCGTTGGACACCATCAAAGGGTTCTTCAATTTCTCATGGGATCTTCCCCGGCTGAAGATGCCCCACCCGCGGATCAGCGGCAGGTTCTCCCTGAATCCGCCACAGGTGCCGACCTTCTCCATCGACTGGTACAAAAAGGCCTACACCAACCCCGTCATGTTCACTTCGCCTACGGTTCTCCCGACCGCGAGCGGGCTGAAGGGCTTCGGCGATGGCAGCGGGGCTGAGATCGTCATGAGCGACCGGATGCTCAAGCAGATGGCCGGGACGACCAACTACAACGTCACCGTCAACGCCGCGCCCGGCATGGACGTGCGTCAGCTGGCGGATGCGGTACAGCAGAGGCTGGCACAGGTCCAGAGACAGAAAGAGGCGGTCTATGCGTAACTACTTCACGTTCGCCGGTCACGACTCGCGTGACTACGGCGTTTACATCTCAGGTCATGGCACCTTCGACGCCCCCACGAGGGTGTACGAGCTGATCAGTGTCCCCGGCAGGTCCGGGGATCTGGTCGGCGCGGAACGAAGACTCGAGAACATCGAGCTGACCTACCCGGCGTTCGTCTACTCCGACTTCAACAACAAGATGGCGGCTCTCCGCGGGATGCTCCTGTCGCAGATCGGCTACCAGCGACTCGAGGACACATACCACCCGGACGAGTTCCGCAAGGCCCTCTACAGCGGCGGCCTGACGGTCGAGACGAACGGACGCAACGACGCGGGCGAGTTCGACATCACCTTCATCTGCAAGCCCCAGCGGTACCTCAAGACCGGCGAGACTGCCGTCACGGTGGCATCCGGTGACTCCATCACCAACCCGACCGACTTCGACAGCCAGCCGCTGATCGTAGTCACCGGCGCGGGCCAGCTGCAAATCGGCCAGACGACGATCACCATCGCGTCGGGGTTCACTTCGGTCACCATCGACTGCGAGATGATGGACTGCTACAGCGGCACCCAGAGCGCAAACGACAAGGTGACCTTCTCGGGCAACAACTTCCCGACACTCAAACCGGGGAGCAACGGGGTCGTGTACGGCTCCGGCATCACTAATGTCACAATCACACCGAGGTGGTGGCGCGTATGATCCCTATTCTTTTTCCCTCAACAGAGACATCTTTCACGACCAACGGCCTCGGGCGTCTGGCAGACTGTACCAGGTGCGAGGTAACCGAAGAGCGAAACGGGGTGTATGAGTGCGAGTTCGATTATCCGGTCAGCGGTAAACTCTACGACCAGATCGCGATCGGCACCTACATCGCCGTCACGCACGACGACAAGGGAGACATCCAGCCGTTTGAGATCTACATGCGCACGGCTCCGTTGAACGGCCTCGTGACCTTCAACGCCCGTCACATCTCCTACAAGCTCGGGACCATAGTCGCCAAGCCGTTCACCGCTTCCTCATGTGCGGCGGCTCTGGCGGCGATCCCCAACAACGCGATGACCTCCTGCCCGTTCACCTTCTGGACGGACAAGAGCGTCACCGCGTCTTTTGCGTTGACGAATCCCAAGACGATCCGCTCCATCCTCGGAGGCTCCGAAGGCTCCATCCTCGACGTGTTCGGCACGGCAGAGTATGAGTGGGACATGTTCACGGTCAAGCTACACCAGCACCGCGGGCAGGACTCCGGGGTCACTATCAGGTACGGCAAGAACCTCCTCGACCTGACGCAGACCGTGGACGCGGAGAATTTGTACAACGCGGCGGTCGGCTACTGGGAGAAGGACGGCGACACCCAGTACGGCGCAGTCACCAAGGGCACCGGCGTCACGGCGGCGGCCATCGCGGTCACGCTGGACTTCTCCGGGGACTTTGAGACGAAGCCGACCAAGGCCCAGCTGAACGCGAAGGCGAAGGCCTTCCTCGATGCGAATCAGCCGTGGATCCCGAAGGAGAATATCAAAGTAGACTTCGTACAGCTGTGGCAGACCGAAGACTACAAGGACGTCGCCGCCCTCCAGAGGGTGGGTCTGTGCGATACGGTGTCGGTGATCTACCCCGAATTAGGGGTGACGGCTGAGAACGTCAAGGTCATCGCGGTGACCTACGACACACTTCGCGACAGGTACAGCGAGATGGAGCTGGGCGAGGCGAAATCCTCGTTTGCGGAGGTCATCAGGGTCGAGACGGAGGCTCTCGTAGCTGACAAGCCCTCGATCTCAATGATGGACGCAGCCATCGCCCACGCGACCGAGCTCATCCGCGGCGGCCTCGGCGGGCATGTGGTGATCTCCACCAACGCCGACGGCGAGCCCGAAGAGATCCTGATCATGGACACGGACGACGTCAACACCGCCCAGAAGGTCTGGCGGTTTAACCTCGGCGGCCTTGGATACTCCTCGACGGGCGTGAGCGGCCCCTACGGTACAGCGATCACGCAGGACGGGGAGATTGTGGCGTCCTTCATCACCGCGGGCATAATGAACGCGAACGTGATCCGCGCCGGGGTGCTACAGGACCAGCAGGGCGCGAACTACTGGGACCTCGAGACCGGGGAGTTTCGGCTGTCCACCATGCCGACGATCAACCTTATGCCGTCGATCTACCGGCGGGAGTACCAAAGCCCAGCGGTCACCACATCCGACGGATGGACTTCTGGTGGTGTTAAGTGGAATGTTGATCCGCTTGGCAGGGTAACAGCAGAAGGTACGGCAACATCCAGCAATAGTTATTTCTTGTTTACTAGTGATGATCTGACAAATGTAATCCCTCGCCTTACTGTTGACCCTGGTAAAAAACACTTCTTACAGGGCTGCCCACAGGGAGGCTCGCCTGCGACATATTGTCTAATTGCAAAGGCATATGCTGGTGATGGGACTGCAATTACATCTTATATTGATTCAGGGAGTGGTGTTGTTATTCCTGATGGTGCGTCTTATTTGTACATATACGCACGAGTTTGGTCCGGAACTACTGTTAATATCACGTACCATCCAATGCTCTCCGAAGGCACCACAAGGAAATCCTACCAGAGTACCCACGGCGCAGAGGGGCAGATGAACGCCTCCATCAAGGTGAATGCTGACGGGATCGCGACAGAGGTCACCCAACGGACAAACGCGGACGGTGCGCTCCAGTCCCAGATCACCCAGAATGCCGGGCAGATCGCGCTGAAGGTCAACACTTCGGACTACACCGCGACCAATATCGTGAACAAGATCAACGGATCCTCGCTGACGATCGACCCTGACAACATCAGCCTCGTCGGGAAGACGATCAACCTGACGTCGGACAACATCGCCATCAACTCGACCAACTTCTCGGTGACGAAAGCGGGCAAGGTGACGGCGACATCTGGAGAGATCGGGCCGTGGAACTTCAGTGGGAGCAACTTCTGGCGCGGAGAAGAAAAGGTGAACGGTCGTCAGGGAGACGGCACGCACGCCGCCATCGTCCCGGATGGCATCACGTTTGCAAGATACTTTTGGCTGACACCATACACAGAAGTGGCGGCGCGGCGCATCCTTGCAGATGACTGGGGTGTTTACCTTCAGGTCGGCGTTCCGAGCACAACACCGTCAGACCCTGCAACCTACTCGGGGCCGTGGACGTGGACGACAATATCTTCGTACACGTTCGATACGGTCAGCCCAACGACCGGGAGCATCAACGACTACATCTCCCGCGCCAACATCACCAAAATTACTGCGGGAGACATCGCAACGGGCAAACTGCTGACGACAGGGCAGGCGCGGCTGTTCAACTCAAGCGGCGTGTGGAGAGCGAACGCGACTCCGCAGTTCTGGTTCTGGCGGAGCGACTCGACGACACAGGCGAACACGCTCGCGCTACTCTTTGCGAACACGCAGACGGTCAACGGCAAGGCGTGCATGGAGCGGTTCTACATCAGAGAATACTCCTACGATGCCTCGACCGGCGACCAGAAGAACAACTGGGAGAACTACTACCTCCCGACCGTGAACGCAGGACGAACGACGAACGCGAGCTACCAGATACTGACCACCAAGACGGTGGCGAAGAACACCGTCACCTACAGCGCGACGGTCAACTTCGCGGCCAACGAGACCAAGAACATCACCCTCACCGGCACGCTCCCGAGCGGATACGCAGTGACGGATGTTGCGGGGATTATCGCACAGAACACCGGCGACGGCAACGTGGTCTTTGTCACGATCTCTCAGCCGAACACGGCGACGTCAATGGGCGTCGCCTGTCGGAACTTTTCAAGCGCGGCGGCGAACAACTGCACCGTGAGCGTCACCTATCGGTTAATCAAAGGATTGTAAGGAGCAGACAAATGGAGTGGATTCCATGGAGCATCAGCGGCGTCTCATTACTCTTCGTCATCCTGACCTTCGCCAGAACCTGGAAGAAGGACGGGAAGGCGGAGGACGCGGAAGAGAACGCCAAATTTGACAGCATCAAAGAGGGACTGGTGAAGGCGAACATGAAGCTCGACCAAGTCTGCGCGACAACCACAGAGCTGCGGTCGGACGTAAAGTCAATGAACCACGAGCTGAAGCAGTACAGCGAGCGGCTAATCATCGTGGAGCGCGACCTGAAGACCGCCTTCAGGCAGATCGACGACCTTCGGGATCAGATGAGAGGAGTGAAGGAATGAAGATTGACAAGAGATGGTGGAAGGCAGCGGGCATCCGTGCGGTAAAGACCATCGCGCAGACGGCGATCGCGACCATCGGCACGGCGGCGGTCATGGGCGAGGTCAACTGGCTCGGCGTGGGCTCGGCTGCCTTGCTGGCGGGGATTCTGTCCTTGCTGACGAGCGTGGCGGGGCTGCCGGAACTGGAGGGCGAAGATTATGAGTAAATGGATCATCGGATCGGCAAGAGGAGACGAGCGCGGCAGGGCATCCGGCGGGGCAGCGGGCGATCAGAAGCAGCGCGATCTGTGGGACTTCCGCGGGGAGGTATCGCTGGAAGAATACTACACCCATCCTAAAGGCTGGGTCGTTCTCCGGGCCAAGAAGGACGCCCACGCCAACAGGATCGCCGACGCCATGTGCCGCGCCTGCCTGAATGAGAAGATCGGATATGACCAGAGCAACCGCTTGGGGATCATCAAGCACGGCATCAACACCACCACGAAGACGGAGTGCGACTGCTCCTCCCTTGTGCGTCAGTGCGTCCGGGAGGGCACCGGCTTCGACCCCGGCAACTTCACGACGTGGAACGAGGTCAACGTCCTGATGTCCACAGGGCTGTTTGACCGGATCGACTACCATTGGTGGGTTCGGCTCAAGACCGGCGACATTCTGGTGACCAAAACCAAGGGCCACACCGTGGTGGTGGTCGTAGGTGATCCGCGGGCGGTGATCTATCCAAAATACACGGGCAACTCGCCCAGCATTGTGGTCGCCCTTCGGGCCGTTGGGGAGATGGACATCACCTTCACCAACCGGGCAAGGATCGCACAGGCGAACGGGATCCGGGACTACACCGGGACGGCTGCACAGAACACGGAGATGGTCAATCGGCTGAAGGCCGGGACGCTGATCAAACCTTAATTTGGACACGACAGCCCACAAACAGCATAAAATCAAAGAGTGTGATGGGTTCGAATCCCATATGCTCCAGACACGAAAAACCGCGTAACTACGGGACATTCCCATGGTTGCGCGGTTTTTTGCTGTTCAAAATTCCACGTTCATGGAATATTTTCCACGTTTTTGGAATCTATTTGGACACGAACTTGGACAGCGATTTGGACACGAGCTCGGCAGCTTCATCCTGGTGCATCGTGTGGACATAGTTTTGCATCGTGAACGTCGTTTTGTGGCCCGTGATGGCTTGGATCTGCGGATCCGACAGCTTGAGGACCGTCTTGCAATACGAAACGAAGAAATGACGGAGATCGTGCAGCCGATAATGGGGCAGGCCGTTGGATGTCAAGAGGCGGTTCCATGCTTTGCTGAAGGCCATGGGCGTCAATTCCGGCATTCCCTCCCGAATCAGGTCGGCAAGATCGTCGTCAATGGTCACCCAGCGGTTGGAGGTGTAGGTTTTCGTGGTCTTGATGATCACGTCGCCATATTCGTCCTGCACCGCCGCCTTGTGGACGTGGATCCGGTTGCCCACCAGGTCATCAGAGGTGAGGGCGCAGATCTCAGACCTTCGGAGCCCGTAGGTGGCCAGGCGAACAGGAATCTCCATCCGCGTCCCTTCCGCCAGCTTCAGGATCAGGCGGACAGTGTCTTCTTCCGGGATCTGGATCTGCGGGCGCTCCATCTGTGGAAGGGAGACGTGCGGGAACTCCCGGTCGTAAAAGCGGAAGGCAGCGGACAAAAGGGCGACGTAGTTCCTTACGGTTTTCGGCGTGTGATCGCGGGACAGATCGTTCACCAGGCGCTGAGCCGTTGGCTTGTCGATGTCGGCCTGGGCACAGAAGGCGGCATGTTTGCCCGACAGCGTGGACGCCAGGGATTTGTAGCCAGCAATGGTGGACGGGGAGAGGACTGGTTCCTTCGCGGCGATGAATCCATCCAGCATCGTCTGGACCGTGGGGTTGTCGGCGACGAACTCAAACTCGGCCACCTTCCGCCGCACGATCTCCCGCGTCTTGCCGGTGATGGACTTCCGGCGGTATTTCCCATCTGGTGCCTTGTACGAGATGCGGGCCCGGTAGGATCCCGATGGTAATTTCTCGATTTTCATGGTATAATAATTAGACCTCCTATCTGCAAAGGTGGATATAGGGCGACTCGGGGTTTGCACACCTCCCCGGGCCGCCCGCTTTTTGTGCTACCGAAACTTAACGATCAGGAAGACCCCGAGCGCGATCCCAATCAGGCCGACGATCGGTTCCGCGATCAGCAGAAGCGCACTCATGGCGATCAAGAGTACCGCAAGGATGCGGAGGAATACCAGGAGGCCCCTCTTGAGCTTCGGCGGCTGTTCTGGCGTCGGCGGTTCCGGAACAACAACCGGCGCTGCGGTCTCTGGCACCGGCTCTTCCTGCCCTGTCGTGATGCTGACGCGGGCCCAGAAGGGCATCTCGTCACGCTCCACCGTCAGCCGGTCGTCGTCCTCCAGCACGTCCTTGTACTTCCCACCGCCGATCTCGACGCTGACGCGGGCATCGCCCTGCGCGAGGAGGTTCTTCACGTGGGTACAGTTCCCCTTCTTGATGTAACCGATCTTTTCACCATCAACGAGCACCATGACGGCGTTCTGGTCGTACTCGTTCTCCGGTTCAGGGATCAGCTCGACCTTCGACGGAAAGAACTCATACTGGAAGATACGGTCGCCGTCGCCGTACTCCTGCTTGATCTCGGCGTTTGAGAGGTCGTAGTCGTCGTTCTTCTCCCCGATCGCGAGAAAGGCCTTCGTGTAGTTTGAAACGCCGGCAACTTTGAAATTTTCAGTTTTCATGCTTTTCTCCTTTCAGTGCTTCGCTGTACGCCTTCAGACGGCGCACCATGTCGGCCACCGACTGGCGGTCTTCTTCTCGCAGTGCGTAGATATCCTCTGCAATCTTCAACGTTTCCTCGTCGAGCTGATACTCTTTCCCGGCTTCGTCGGTCACGCCCGGAATTGTGCCGGTCGCGAAGTACTCAACGGGCACGCCGAGCACAGAGGCGATCTTCTGTAGCTTATCGTACTTCGGGGTCGATTTCCCCTTCTTCCATTCCGAGAACACACTCGGCAACACGCCGGCGGCCCTCGCGACATCGGCGTGCGTCAGGCCGCGCTCTTTCCTCAGCTTGTCATAGTGTTCGAACTCCATAGGGCCTCCAAAACTGAAAATTGGAAAAATCCAAAAATAGTGCTTGACATTGGAAAAGCACAAGGTTAGAATAGCCCTATGATTTGGAATATTCCAAGTCACGGAGCATAAATTTGGGTTTCCAAAATTCGAAAACCCCATTCCCAAATACCAGTATATCGAGTTTTCGAAGGACGGGCAACCGCAAGATGTGGAAGAAAGGAGGACAGATGTACGCTAAATATGCGCAGCTCCGCGATGCGAAGGGACTGACCGACGCGATGGTGTCGGCATCGACTGGAATCAGCCAGGACGCCTTCAGCAAGTGGAAGAAGCGGAGCGAGACCAACCCGTGGGCGTGTCTGGCGTTCGACTCGATGCTCAAGGTATGCGAGGTTCTGGACGTTGACATCCTGACATTTGAGCGAAAGGAGGACAAATGAGCGACAGAGTAATCGAGAACGTGATCGAGTGGATCGACGGCCAGAAGACGGCAACGGTCACACTGTCGTCCCGGCGGCAGATCACGAAGGTCAAGAAGCTGGCGGAGAAGCACCCCGATCTGGTGCAGATCGACTGGGAGAACAAGGACGGGAGCATCGTGGCGCACATGCCGGTGTCGGCCATCAAGTTTAGCATCTACTCGGTCAGCGAGGAGGAGCGCGAACGGCGCAGGGAAATTGGAAAAAAGAACGCATGGGCAATAAAACCATCGGACGAGTGATTTTGGCAAAGATTTGCCGATGATTTCACGGCAATTTTATCGCAAGGAGTGGCACATGAGAAGAGACGATAAGACCCGCGAGCGACTGTTCGCGAACCGTAACCTGTCAGCTCTCGCCAGATCGGCAGGGATGACGCACTCGACGATCTACAACCGGCGGGCCAACCCAGGCAAGATCACACTCGACGAACTGGTGGGGCTGACGAAGGACTGGGACGACTTAGAAGCAATAGGGAGATTGATAGCAGACAGGAGGTAAACATGATTGAAGTAACTGGGGCACGTTGCCCGCTGGTATTTGAGGACGTGCGGGCGCTGTGCATCGAGCACCGATGGTTCACGAACGGCGACAACGAGCAGTTCGAGAAACTCTACGACATGATCCGCGAGGGCGCCAGCCTTGACGAGGTGGCACTGGTGATCTGGATCTGCTCCACGGAAGCGACCCGCGAGTTCATCCGCACGATGCTGGAGGCAAAAGTGATGAAGAAAGGAGTAATGGCATGAGAATCATCGAAGAAGCTCTGATGGTGATGTTTGGCTTCGCCACGGCCCTGCTGGTGTGCTGTCTGGATTCGGATTTCCTCCCGGGATGGTTCTTCCCGGCGCTCCTGATCAGCGCAGCCCTGACGATCCTCTTCGGATGGCTGTGGAGCAGATGGGAGGTGTGGGATGAATAAGGTCTACATCGACTACGACAAACTCATGGCGGCGGTCTACAAGAAGGGGATCAGCCGGGAAATGTTCGTCAGCGGTCTGGCCTACTCGGAATCATGGCTCGGATCGGTCAAGAAGCGCGGCTGGATCCATGAGGACGACCGGGACAACATCTGGAAGAAGTTCCAGATCAACCCCGACGACTACGAAATCCGCCCCATGACTCCGCAGGAAGCGGCGCAGATCCTCCATTGGATCTGGGAAGACCAGTATCGGAACACGCTGTCGAGATACGAAGAGGGATTGATCTATGCGATCAACTATCTCAGGAAGGAGGGAAAAGATGTGGGAGAGGCATGACGCGGATCTGGCCGCTGCCGAAGCAGGCGACACCAGAAAGGTGTGGAACAGTGAGGTTTGCGAGTGCTGTGGGGAGTACATCCGCGAAGGTGACGAAGTGGTCATTGGTGACGACATGTTCTGGCACTTCGACTGTCTGGACGCACTGCCGACGCGGCAGATGCTTGTGGAACTCGGGTTCGAGATTAAGGAGGTGTAAATGAGCAGGAAGAATATGGTCATGATCGACGGGGACAAGCTCATGGCCCAGCTGGGCAAGAAGGGCATCGACCCGCTGGATCTGAGCGAGGAACTGGGGCACAGCCGGGACTACATGCAGGCAGCCTACAGAAACGGACGGCTCGGACGGCCTGAAGCCGTGACACTGGAAAAGGTCTACGGGATCCCGCTGAGTGCCTATGAGTGGGTCGAAAACGAACAGAAAGAGCTGCCGATCTTGGCGGAGGGCAGCCCTTCAAAAGAAGCAGATATCAAAGATATCCTGACCGAATTGTATCAGACGATCAAGGCAGCGGTCAAGGACGCGATCAGAGAGGAGAAGGAAGAACGTGAATAAATTCAGACTGCTTAGAGCGGACGAGATCGAGTGCCGCGTGAGCACTATCAACGAAAAGGGGCTGACCCTGCTGCTGTACAAGGACGCCCGCTGTGACATGAACATCCTGGACGAGACCGTCGGCCCGATGGACTGGGCCCGCGAGCATACGCTGATTGACGGCCAGCTCTTCTGCCGGGTCGGGATCCGGGAGCGCGAGGAGAATTATGTCGGGCCCTTCGTCTGGAAGGAAGACGTCGGCACGGAATCCTACACCGAGAAGGAGAAGGGCCGGGCGTCCGACTCATTCAAGAGAGCGTGTTTCAACTGGGGCATCGGCAGAGAGCTGTACACGGCTCCGTTCATCTGGATCCCGGCGAGCGAGTACAACGGCAAACAGGACCCGAAGACGAACAGGTTTTCAACCTACGACCGCTTCAAGGTGGTGCAGATCGGCTACGACGGACGCAAGATCGACTCGCTGGTGATCATCAACGAGAGGACCGGGCGGACGGTCTACGAGCTGACACCGACCTCCGGGACGATCGAGCCGAAGAAGGCCGCGACCCTTCGGAACCTGTGCAAGAACCACAACATGCCCGAAGAGGTTCTCGCGGCCCGGTACGGCAAGAAGACCATCGAGGAGCTGACCGTCGCCAACTGGGTGGACTTCGGCAAGACCGGCAGCGCATTTGTGGAGGCGTGGGATGCTGAACATAAGAGCGACAATTAAGTCCATCCTTCCTCTCCGAAACGGGCGGACAGCGGTCACGTTTGAGGCCGCTGTCAACCCGGAGAACATCGAGGAACTTGGCGAGGATGTAGCGATCTCCCTGAAGAAGTGGCACAAGCAGCGCACGAAGGGCCAGAACGCCTACTTCTGGGCGTGCGTGAGCGACATCGCGGCGGCGCAGAAGCAGTCCGTCAAGGAAGTCCACGACAAGGAGATCATGGAGCACGGCGTCGGTCAGTACCTCCAGCTGCACAAGGTGGCGGTGGAGGACTTCAAGAAACGCTGGGGAGAGCCGGTCAGGGTACTGAGCGAGAAGGACGGCATGGTGGAGGTGTTCGCCTACTACGGCTCCGCGACCTACGACACAGCAGAAATGTCCCGGCTGATCGACGGCACGATACAGGACATGCAGGCCCTCGGGCTTCACGTACCAGCGAAGGAGGATTGGTTTTGAGTGGTAACACATCACGCAACAAAGGAGCGAACGCCGAGCGCGAGCTGTGGCACCTTCTCCGCGACTACTACGGCTTCGAGGTACGCCGGGGCCAGTGCTTCAACGGTGAGGCGGATCTGGTCGGCCTTCCTGGCATCCATCCAGAGGTGAAGCGCACCGAGAAGGCGTCGCCGTGGGCATGGATCGAGCAGGCCACCGAGGAGATGAGGCGGAAGAAGGACGGCGAGCACATCTCGATCTTCTTCAGGCGGAACAGGAGCCCGTGGTTCGTGATCGTTCCGCTGGACCTGTGGGCGGATATGTACGCCGCATGGAAGGGAGAGCAAGGTGGCGGTAGATAAGAGCAACGTGCTTCTCTACGGAGACTGGCTCGAACAGCTCGAAGCCATGAGCGACGAGAGCGCGGCGGAGCTGATCAAGGCCATCGCGGCGTTTGTCCTCCGTAGAGAAGAGCATGAGATCAAGAGCGAGGCTGCGCGGATCTCGTTCATCTACATGAAGCGCAGAATCCTGATCGACACGGAGAAGTACATCGGCGTCACGGAGAAGCGGCGGAAAGCTGCCGAGAAACGATGGGAAACAAAGCAAACGGATGCAAATGGTATGCAAATGGATGCAAATGGTATGCAAATGGATACTGAACAGGTACAGGATCAGGAACAGGAACAGGTACAGGATAGAGTTATTAAAAAGAGTAGGGCGTTCCGCCCGCCCTCTCTACAGGACGTGCGCGACTACTGCATCGAGAGGAAGAACAACGTAGACCCCGAACAGTGGTACGCCTTCTACGAGAGCAAGGGCTGGATGATCGGCAAGAACAAGATGAAGGACTGGAAGGCAGCTGTCAGGACTTGGGAGATGCGAGAAACCGACAAACCGAAGAAGCAGACCGGGCAGTTCTACCAGTTCCAGCAAGGCACATACGACTACGCAGAGATCGAGAGGAGGCTGAGGGAGAATTGAAGGACTACACGCCCTGCTTCCTCTGCGGCGCCACCGCCACGGAGATCCACCACATGATCCACGGCCCGGACCGAAAGAAGGCCGAAGAAGACGGGCTGGTGGTTCCTCTCTGCCGAGTATGCCACAGCAAGGTGCACTTCGGCGGCGGAGGACTCGACCGGGAACTGAAGCGGACAGCCCAGCTCTGGTACGAGGAAGAGCACACAAGAGACGAATGGATGAAGAGATACGGGAGGAACTATCTATGCTGAAGGAAATTTCGATGGAGCAGGCCTTCGAAGCCTACAAGCGCAACCAGACCGTGGTGGTGCTGCATGGCGGCCTGGTGAAGAGCTTCACCGACCTGATGAACGACATGCGGTTCCTGGTCGACCAGCAGCCTGGGACGACCCAGAAGGTGGAGGTTCCTGCGAAACGATCCAAGGAGCAGGATATCCTTGCCGCATGGAAGGGCGGGGAGCGGAGCGTGAAGGAGATCATGGACATCACGGGGTGCTCATACGCTACGGTGCGGAAGTACATCCCGGCGGAGAGTGAGGTGGACTGATGGAGACCGTGACAAAGATCATCGAGGACGTCATCGCGGAGGTCTGCGACAAGATCTGCAGCTACACGCACGAACCGCCGCCGGAGGGCAAGGACGACAACTGGCTCTTGGAGGACGACAGTCCGTGCCACGAGTGTCCGCTGAATAAGTTGGGAGGGGCATGACAGCAGACGAAGCAAGGGCGAACCAGGAGCGGGTCGCTGAGACGTTCGACCTCGGCTGGTGGTACGGAGTGCAGTGCGAAAAGTGCTGCGGAGTCTTCCCGAGGCTCATCGTCCCGGACGGAACGACCGGGCGGTGCTACTACCAGTGCGAGGTCTGCGGACGGCGGACAGCCGAGTGCGAGATGCCGTGGATCGCTGAGGAAAAGTGGAACAATCACGAGTGGACGGACGAAGGACAATTCAGTCTGTTCTGAGAGGAGGAAAGATGGAACTGAAGAACTGCCCATTCTGTGGGCGTGAAGTGGTGATGAAGGGCTGCGCAACCCTATGGGATTTTTGCCCGAACTGCGGCGCTGATATGAGAGGTGAGAAAGATGGATGATTTAATCAGCAGGCAGGCGGCGATTGAGGCGGTAGATATTAAGAACCTACATCGTGGTATCGTTGATGCACTGCAGAACATCTTATCGGAGCTGCCATCCGCACAGCCAGAACCTCTATCCGATGCCTATACGAAAGCAGTATGGACATGGTTGCTTGAGTACCAGATCAAGGCGGCGGAACTAAAAGGCAGATATACACCGTATGAGGTGCTGTCGTGGGTGGCGAACGATTGGAGGAAAGAGCATGGACGATTTAATCAGCCGACAGGCGGCGATTGATTACATAGATGCAGGACGGCTTGGCAATCCAAACGAGCCAAGATGGAGCGATAACGAAATTGTAAACTTTCTAAAAAGCAGACCATCCGCACAGCCAGAGCGTGACATCCCTGTTAAGCCGACAGAAACAACTGACAAGGCGTGGGGGATACCGCTCAGACAAGCGGTCTGCCCGAAGTGTGACTACTATCTGGGACATGTGGCTTTTCTCGGCGATTACAAAGGCAAGCGAATAACATACTGTGAAACCTGTGGACAAGCGATTGATTGGGAAGGGTGGGATTTTGATGAGTGATTTAATCAGCCGACAGGCGGCGATTGACGCGTACTGCGAACTTTGCGGAGACATAGATTTGTGCAAGAGCATCTATTTTGGTATTCCATGTGATTATGTAAAAGCACTAGAACAGTTGCCATC
>Ga0326514_10000562_pt1 | contig 25251 bp, 17 predicted proteins | sample 3_2548_0518_D_FD_203653 | JGI IMG/M metagenome (GOLD analysis project Ga0326514, IMG submission 203653) | Bovine rumen microbial communities from UC Davis, California, United States - 3_2548_0518 | ecosystem: Host-associated > Mammals > Digestive system > Stomach > Rumen | place: USA... | reverse complement strand
GCAAACATCTGTTCTATTTCAGTCAGGCGCTGCTTTATTTGTTGTTCATTACCATTATCCCCTTGCAGAGTCTGTTTAACCTGTGGCAACAAATCTGCTTGCAAGAACTTCTGTATCTCGTCACGTTTCTGATTCATGATGCGATAGATGCCAAAATCTAATTCAGCATGATCCATCATGAAGATTTCTTGTAGTTTGGCGACAAACTTGTCGTAGTAATTGATTGCCATATTTTGTTTTCTTTTATTATTTCACTTTAAATCTGATTACAAAGAGGTCGTGGCTCTCTGTTGCTTTAACCATGCGTTGCTCCAATTCTGTTATCATCTTCTTGCGCTGTTGGCTTACTTCCTCCTCTCGATCTTCCAAATCATTGCGCAGGCGACGACGCTTACGCTTCATCTCCTCCACCTTCTTTTCAAGGTCCAGCTTCTCAGCAACGGACTGTGCATTTCGGGCATCACGTTCTGCCACAAGAATATTCTTCTTCAATGTACTGATTTCATCTTCAATACCATCGATAATATCATGCTCCCATTGGTAGATACGCGTTTCCTCCTGTTGGAAGAATTTCAGGTTGCGAGCATCAATTTCTTTCAGTTTAGCGGTAGCGTGCTGGGCGATGTCATTTTGAAGACGTTCTCTTATGGACTCAGATATTCCATCTGTCTGTATCTCATACCCTCCGTTCAAAAAGAGTTTCTCACAGTCTTCTTGCGATAGAGCAGTACCATCTCCCTGATAAGCATTGAACAGCAGATATTGCTCATCGCTTAGAGCCGATACGCCTAAAGAGGCTAATACAAGATAACCCTCACTACCATGAAGATAGTCGGGCAGATTGGCATTTATAGACAATGCCTGCTGGTCAAAGATAATCTCTGCATGATCACTCAAAGACAATGACAAAGCCGTATTGATAACATGCTGCGCCAAAGGACTACTCAGACGATAAGGTGTGGCATCATCTATGTTCTTCAGCATGGCGTATTTGCCAGTTCGCTGTCCTGCTACAGGAGTACGCAAAACAAAGGTGTGCTGTTCGTCATTGAATACAGCATCTTTGCTTAGGATATATTTCGTAAGTTCCCAGAAGATGTGTTCATAGCGGTTGAGGAATGTGCCAGTATTGTCTTTCGTCATACGAAGATGCTCCTGCACATTGATATCGAAGTTCTCCAGCACTTGCGAACGTACTTCTGTCATACGTTCGTCAATCTGCTGTTGCATCTCGTTTTGTAATTGCTCAAAAGCCTGATTGATTTCTTCCTCGCTACGACATTGTTGGTAGATTTCCCAAATGCGCGATTCTATATCAAGCGTATCAGCTTGGCCAAGCACTTCATCGCTGGCTCCAAACACATCATCGAATAGTTTGAATTTTGTAGAAAGCAGATTGAACACGCGAATATCAGCATAGTTTCGCATATTCAAGAAATTGACTACTACTACGTCATACTTCTGTCCGTAACGATGGCATCTGCCAATACGCTGTTCTATACGCTGAGGGTTCCAAGGCAGATCGTAATTGATGACCAACGAACAGAACTGGAGGTTCAAACCTTCAGCAGCAGCCTCAGTAGCAATCATAATATCTGCCTGATGGGCAAAAAAGTCAACAGCAGCAGCCCTGCGGTCAGCAGCCTTAATACCACTCACGCTATCTGGATGCTCAATACACCACTTTTTATATATTTCGTTAGTCTGCGGCTCACTGGCTTTACCATTGAATAGAACAATACGACCAGCATAGCCATGTGCTTCGAGATATTCTTTCAGGAATGTCTGAGTTCTCGTAGATTCTGTAAATATGAGCGCCTTACGTTCTGCGCCTTGCATTCCCGACGTTCCGTCGCCTACTCGTTGCCTTTCAGCCAGTTTCTTGAAAGCCTCTTTCAAAGCTTTAGTCAATGCTTTTGCCTTCGATTCAGTTTTGATACTCTTAGCCTTCTCAATAAAACCTGTAATGGTAGCTATCTCTGCTTTTAGTCGTGGGATGTCAATCCCATCGGCATCGAATAGTCCGTCTTCATCCTCAGGCAACTCCTCGTATTCATCCAAGTTCCAGTCATCCTCATCCACCAAGTCATCCACATTAAAACGTTCTTGTTTTTCATTCTTCAGCATACGCCCCAAACGTTCTTTGATATGTTCAAGCGTATAAACAAGGGCGTATGTTGATGATGCAAGAATCTTGCGGACAATCATAGTAGTGAGCTTCCGTTGGGCTGCTGGTACACTATAGATGTCTTTACGGCGTAAGAAATCGCTGATATCCTGATAGAGCGTTTGTTCTTCGTCAGTGGCCTTGAACTTTTGAGTCAATGGCAAACGATGGGTGTAGTTGATGTATTCGCGTACGTCCTTACGGAGCGTTCTGGTATAGAGTTTCTGTATGCGCTGTCTCAATTCAATCAGATTTTCGCCTTTCCCATACTGCTTGCGGAAGGACTTCTCACTACCAAACAAACGGTCGTCAATAATACTTGTTAGTCCATATAATTCCATCAAAGAATTCTGAAATGGAGTTGCTGTCAGCAAAAGCTTACGCACCCCTGTTAGTGCATCGCGTACTTCAGCAGAAGTTTTAGCCGAAGATCGATATACATTACGCATCTTATGAGCTTCATCGATAATGGCTAAATCAAAAGCATGAAGAAGAATATGTTCTTTGTGTTTGGCTGCAAAATTGTAGCTACAGATGATGGCACGCTTTGGACTCAATGGATTCTTACCCTCACGCTGATATGCATTGTAATTTTTTGTGTCAAGGATTTCGCTGGGTATGCCGAACTTATCAAGTAATTCCGCTTCCCATTGTTTTCTCAAGGATGCAGGACAGACAATGACTATCTTGCGCTTGCCTGTGGCCCAATACTGGCAAATGACCAGACCTGCTTCAATCGTTTTTCCAAGTCCGACTTCATCAGCTAATACCACACCTTTGGATAATGGACTACTAAAGGCAAACAGAGCGGCGTCGATTTGGTGTGGGTTGATGTCAACTGTAGAGCTTAGTAGTGACTGCGACAAAGAGCCAAGGTCGCCATTGGCCTGCTGCTGAGTAAGCAGGGCTGCATAATAACGTGCATGAAAACGTGTGATGCCTGTTGTCACCGTCTGTCTTTTGTGCGGCCAGGCTCCAAAGGGCTGCGAGGTTAGTAATTAGTATTACATCAAAGAACATAAAAAACGTGGAGCCAGTCCTATTGCCCGTTCCACGTGTTGAGGCCTTCGCATTGCCCAGTTTGTCGAAACGAGCAACGCTGAAAGCCCCACGCAGAATGTTATAGTAATACCCATACGCCATGAAATGGCTCTATGAACCATCCATATACAATATGGGCTGTCTATAAACATCCCAAGGGGCGTTCTCGTTGCTTTGTTTTTGACAAACTGTTCGAGTTTGCGAAGTTCCAACACGTCAAAACCAAAGCGTTCAGAAAACGCCTATGTCCATGATGTCAGTCCCCATTCCTTCCGCCAGGCCTTGGCCAGGCTTCTGCGTGGGAACAATTGCAAAAGTACTAATTTTTTCTGATATTGATTATAATGAGGTAGAATTTAAATCAATTTTAACCAATGGAGTTCTGTTTATTTCAAAAGTTGGAATCGTGATGCGTAAAGTTAGGGTAGGGAATGCAGGAAGATTGTAATAGTAGCATCGCGTTTCTACATAACTATACCGTTATTTCTTGTAAGCGACCTATATTTTTTTGTAGGAGAAAAAAGTATTGGAGTAATAAACATTTGCTTTTTGCAGTTACAAACATTTAGGTACAAAAATCGAAAATCTTGATTTTTTTATTGAAATCATAGGATTTTTTGTATTTTTGCAGCCAAGATATTTTTGATATGGGAGTTACAATTAACGATACAACAAAAAAGTTTGTGTTCGATTTCGAACACGATGGAACTGAAGATATTGTCAGTCATCATTCGTCAGCAGAACGTGTTGGTAATTGATGATGTTACCACAAGTGGATCGACTTTAAAAGAGGTCCTTCGCACGCTTCGAATACTTAATGAAGACAATAAATTACTATCTTCAGTCTCATTGGTCGTAAAGACTTGATGGCGGAATCGTATTAGCCATTTTTTCCCTGCGTTCAATCATTTTTGGAGGGAAATGGTGTGATGCCATCAGTAGTCGAATGACGAACCACCAAGGAACTCGCGAAGTAGGGATGTAGGCGGAATCTGGTCCTCGGAGATAGGACGGATATAGCTTAAGAACTTGCGCAGACGGTATGCCTCGGCATATTCGGGACAGCTCTCGGGCACCTGTTCCAGAAGTGGCTCGGCCTGACGCTTGATGACTGCGAGCTCGAATAGCATAGCCGTATTAAACATCTGATCGGCATGTTCCTGATACGGGAATATCCATTTGTTCTCCCCCCTTCGCACGGATGGCCAACGGCGGATGGTCTCCTGAGCAGAGACGCCACGGTACTTGTAATCGCGAATGATGCGTCGCAACAGTCGGTTGTCGGTGGTGGGGATATAGTTGTGATTGTCCAGTAGCAACGTGGTGAGCGCCGAAGCATAGACACGATATTTCTGTTCGTCGGGAATCTCAGCCGTCAGCTCTGGATTCAATGCGTGGATACCTTCGACCACCAGTAGCTCGTCATCGTGCAAACGCAATTTCTTACCACTCCACTCGCTTTTCCCCTTTTGGAAATTATAGCGTGGCAACGCTATCTCCTCACCACGGAAGAGAGCCTGCAACTGCTCGTTGAGCAGCGGGATGTTCAGGGCGTGGATGCTCTCGAAGTCGTAGTCGCCCGATGCATCGCGAGGTGTATCCTCCCGGTTCACGAAATAGTCGTCCAGCGAGATGGGTACAGGCTTGATGCCGTTGGTCAGTAGCTGAACAGACAAACGCTTGCATGTCGTGGTCTTGCCACTGGACGACGGACCGGCAATGAGCACCATTCGCACGCCTTTCTTGCGGGCAATCTCATCGGCTATCCTGCCAATTTTCTTCTCTTGCAAGGCCTCGCTGACCTGTATCAGCAGATTGGTATTGCCACTCTCAATGGCCTCGTTCAGGTCGCCGATGGTGCGCATACCTAAGATGTCCTGCCAGCGGTGGTGCTCCTTGAAGATGCCGAACATCTTGTCCTGCATCACCATTTCACCCAGTTCCTCGGGTGTCTGCTGAGAGGGAATGCGCAACAGCAGTCCGTCGTAGTATTTCTCCAGTCCGAAAAGATACAACTGCGATGTGTTGGTCAGCAATGAACCATAAAAATAGTCGTAATAGCCGTCAATATCATAAACGGTGGTATAGAGCGTGCCGACGCTCTTCAACAGCTTCACCTTCGAGTGGGTGTGCAGTGTGGTGAACATCTTGATGGCATCCTGTGTGGTCACTTCATGCCGATGCACAGGTACCGCAGCGTTGATGATCTCCTGCATACGTAGGCGGATGTTGCGTGCATCGTCAAGCGTTACGGGGCGTCCGATATTCAGATTGACATAGTAGCCATTGGACACGGGAATGTCGATGGCCACCTTGGCTGGATGGTAAAGGTCGTGTACGGCCTTGCATAGCACGAAGAACAGCGTGCGGGTATAGGCACGGAGACCGCTGTTGGAAGTGATATCGAGAAACTCCACGTCCTTCGGCTTGTAGATACGGAAGTGCATCCCCTCTACTTTGTTGTTGACATGCGCGTTGATAGGCCCATGTATCATGTTGAGGCCTGTTTGCTGAAATGCCTCTTCCAAGGTTGCGCCCATAGGCACGTAGAGTTCCGTATCGTTATTAGTGCAGCGAATCTTTATTGTCTGTTCCATAATTGAAGTAGTTAAAGGATAATAGTATTGTGAAGAAAGATCACCTTTTTCCTGCCAGCTCCATGCGAACGGCAGGTGGGGTTGTCGGAGCGACAATGTCGGCAGTCTTCACCGTCTTGTGATTGCCGTCCATGTAGAACGCTACTGAAGCACCGTCAGCACGTACATCTATCGTCACGGGAGCACCTAACACCAACGGCAGGTTCACGTCGCCATGACCAGCAGGGAAGCCGCAGAGCAGGGGGATGTTGTATTTCACGATATATTGATGGAGCATCTGCTCCACACTGTCATAGGCGAACTCGCTCCCACAGTTGGTAAACTCGCCGAGGATGACACCACGACAACGTTCCAATACACCATTCATTTCGAGCATCTTGAACTGGCGGTCGATGTTGTGCATCGATTCTCCTGTTTCCTCAAAGAAGAGGATAATGTTTCTGCTCAGGGTGGCATCGGCCTGTGTACCAATATTGGGAGCAATCGTGCAGAGATTTCCTCCCACGAGGAAACCAGAGGCTTCTCCCTCAATATTCTCAGCATGGGCAGGTAGCTCATAGCGAGGTACCTGTCCCATGAGCAAGTCGCGCATCAAGGTGCTCGACTCGTCCTGTCCGCCTTTGGCAAGGAAAGTGCTCATGGTGCCGTGGATGCTCATCACGCCGGCACGGTTCAGCAGACCGTGGATGGTGGAGAAGTCGCTGAAGCCCACAAACCACTTCGGCTTTGCGCCCCATTCCTGCAATGACAGTTGGTCAATGAGCTGGATGGCACCATATCCACCTCGGTTGCAGATGATGGCCTTGACATCAGGATCGTTGAGTGCCCAGCGGATGTCGCTGACTCGGTCTTCGACGGTCCCGGCATATTTGCCAGCTTCAACCTTGCCCACATTAGGTCCAATCAGCGGCACCAACCCCCATGAGCGTAGCAGTTCGCCCGTCTTGGTGACACTTTCCATCGGTGCGTAATAGGATGGCGAAATCAGAGCCACCTTGTCGCCGGCCTTCAGATAATCGGGTGCAACGCAGCGCAGCCTTATCGAGTTGTCTCCGGGTGTTATTGGTCCTTCCTCTCCGTCAATATCTTTACAAGAGGTCATTGTGCCGCATAAAAGGATAGCGGTAAACATCCAAATGAGTTGATTTTTCATCTCTTTCATAATACTTGGTAGCATGTGAATACTAATATTCGTCGGCAAAGATACTCAAAATTATTTAAAAAATAAAACATCTATCCATGATTTACTTTGTAATTTAAAATAAAATAGTTAAATTTGCAACCGAGAATGCTATAATACAAAATTATTATGTTAGTTATTTTTAAACTTTTAGGTTCACTCGCCCTTTTGATGTTCGGTATGAAGTCTATGAGTGATGCCTTGCAGAAAATGGCAGGTCCCCAATTGCGACACGCCCTCGGAGCGATGACCACGAATCGGTTTACTGGCTTGCTGACAGGTACGTTTGTGACGGCCTCAGTCCAATCGTCAACAGCCACCACAGTGATGACCGTCTCGTTTGTCAACGCTGGACTCCTCACGCTGGCACAGGCTATCTCGGTCATCATGGGTGCGAATATTGGAACCACGCTCACGGCGTGGATTATGGCAGCCGGTATGTCGTTCAACATCACCGATGCCATCTATCCAGCCTTCTTCCTCGGAATCATTCTCATCTACATGAAGAAGTACCGTTTCATCGGTGATTTCCTCTTCGGCCTGTCGTTTCTGCTGCTCGGTTTGGGCACGCTGCGTATCACGGGTCAGGAGATGGACTTAGGCAACAACCAGTCGGTCATCAGCTTCTTCGCATCTTTCGACCCCGATTCGTTCCTCACTACCATCACATTCCTGTTGTTGGGCGGCGTACTCACCTTCTGCGTACAGTCATCGGCAGCGGTCATGGCCATCACCATGATATTGTGCTCCAGCGGTGCCTTGCCCATCTATCAGGGTATTGCGCTTGTCTTAGGTGAGAATATCGGAACGACCGTCACTTCCAACCTTGCTGCCCTGTCGGCCAACTCGCAAGCCCGGCGTGCGGCACTGGCCCACATGTTCTTCAACGTGTTCGGCGTCATTTGGATCTTGATAATCTTCCGTCCCTTCATCGACTTTGTCACCGATGTCGTTGTCATCCAAGGTGCTTCCCTTTTCGGTGTGGACATGGCGCATACGCCCATCGACAAGAAGCTCACCATCACCTTGGCAGCCTTCCATACCAGCTTCAACATCATCAATGCCAGCATTCTCATCTGGTTTATTCCCCAGATTGAGAAGTTTGTGTGCTGGGTCATCAAGCCCAAGAAGCAGGACGAGGAAGAGGACTTCCGCCTGCACTTCATTACGGCTGGCTTCATGAAGACCCCGGAACTCTCGGTGCTCGAGGCACAGAAGGAAATACAGGATTTCGGTATCCGTATGCAGCGCATGTTCGGTATGGTGCAGGAGTTGCTCGACCTCTCTTCCACCAAGAATAGTACAGGCAAGGAGAAGGACAAGCATGAGCAGGAGTTTGTGAAGCTCTACACCCGTATCGAGAAGTATGAGAGCATCTCTGACAACATGGAACTGGAGATTGCCAAGTACCTGGAGAACGTTTCGGATGCCCATCTCAGTGACGATACGAAGGGCAAGATCCGCGCCATGCTGCGTGAGATTTCCGAGCTGGAGTCAATCGGTGATGCCTGCTTCAACATGGGCCGTACCATCAACCGCAAGTTCCAGACCAAGCAGGATCACTTCAACGAGCAGCAATACAATCACCTGCACCAGATGATGAACCTGACCGACCAGTCGCTCACCCAGATGAACCAGCTGATGGGCGGACGCAAGGAGTCTTTCGACGTCAACAAGACTTTCAACATCGAGAACGAAATCAACAACTATCGCAATCAACTGAAGTCGCAGAATATCAACTCCGTGAACAACCACGAGTACACCTATGCCGAGGGTACGGTCTACATGGACTTGGTCAACGAGTGCGAGAAGCTTGGCGACTACGTGGTCAACGTGGTCGAGGCCCGTATGGGCACCCGTCAGCGCGGCAATTAAGCCAAAGCGACAACATGAAGAAGGCACTGGCCATATTGCTACTGCTGCTGGCGAGCCTTACCGACTCGCTGGCGCAGTATGATTTACTTTCAGCAAAGAAAGGGGTCGTGGCCGATGGCTACGACTTCTGGGTCTATACCCCCGAAGACTATTATTACACCATGGAGCAGACCCCGCTCATCATCTTCCTCCATGGCGCCAGCCGTTGTGGGCGCGATATGACCCGCTGTCTGCGTTACGGCCCCGTGGATGCCGTGAAGCGGGGACGCGACATCCCCGCCCTGATTGTCACGCCGCAGAACCCTGGCGGCTCGTGGAGCCCTAAAAAGCTCAACAACATCCTCGAATGGATGAGGGACAACTACCAGTTTGACTATCGCCGTGTCTATGTCTTAGGCATGAGCCTTGGCGGCTATGGCACCCTTGATTTCGTGGGTACCTATCCAGAGAAGATTGCTGCAGCCATTGCCCTCTGTGGCGGTACCACCCTGAAAGATTTCTCTGGTCTGGGTGAACTGCCCTTGTGGATTGTTCACGGCACCGCCGACCGTGCCGTCTCTGTGCGTGAGTCACAGCGGATTGTTGAGGGCATGAAGAGCCAGGGCATCACCAGTCGGCTGCGCTATGAATGGATGAAAGGCGCCTCGCATGGTGCCCTTGCCCGATTCTTCTATTCCGGCAAGACCTACGACTGGCTTTTCCAGCACAGTCTTAGCGATCCTCACCGTCAGGTCAACACCGTGATTGATATTACGAAGAGCGACCTCAGCAATGTCTACCGAGACATCCAGCGGCGTGCCGATGAGCTGGAGTTGGAACTGGACGACGAACAATAATACACGTTAAAACCTTATAACTAAAAAATTAAACTGTGAAACAAACATCTAAGACATCATCAAGCAGACCCGCCATCACGCTGTTGTTGACCGTCTTCACGGTGATCATTTCCATTACCGCCATTGCCATCTTCGCCTTCTATATAGGCCTGAAGGCGGAGACCCACGCCCGCTATGTGGGCCTCATGAATCTGGCCTCCGAGAAGATAGCCAAGACCGCATGGGGCGTGGAGATGAATGCCAACAACGTGTTTGATGAGGTGGGCAAGCATTTGGAATCCCCCGACGCCGTGGTTCGTGCGTTGGAGAGCAAGGCCAGCCTGAACCCCGAGGTGAGAGGCTATTTTGCAGCCTTCGTACCCGAGTATTTCCCGCAGAAAGGCATGTGGTTTGAACCATACGTTCACCAGAACGACAGTGGCCTGTTTGAGGTGACTATGGTGGGGTCGGCCCGTCACGACTACACCAAGTCCGAGTGGTATTTACGCGCCAACAAGACGCACGGCAGTTTCTGGTCAGACCCCTATTACTATTACGATGGCACCAATATCAGCGGCCACTATTGCACCTTCGTCAAGCCGATCTTCAATGCCGAAGGCTCCCTGTCGTGTGTGTGTGGAGCCGACATGACCTTTGAGTGGCTGGCAAACGGTTTGAAGAAAATAGACCAGAAAGTCAAGGACGACAGGCTGTGGAATCAGTATCTCTTAGGCAGGGAGCTCGATTTCTTTCTGGTGGTGCTCAACAACGACGGCACCTGCATCGCCAGTCCCGAGGGGAAGCAAGTCGCGGTGACCGACGAGGACGTCATCACCGATCTCTCCCAGAACAAGAGTGGCGTGGCCGATTTGGAGGTCAACGGGATGCCCTGTACCGTGTACTATGGTCCTATCGACCACGTCAACTGGTCGGTGGCCGTTGTCGTTCCTACCGATACGATATGGCAGATGTTAAACCGCGTGGAGCTTACCCTTTTGGTGGTAGTCTTCATCGCATTGTTGATGATATGGATGATTTATAGGAGGACCCGCTATGCAGAAACTGATTAAGTCTATCTTTACCCCGTCAGACCGTCTGAACCGGATTGTGATATGCGGGGTCGTGACGCTGCTCGTCGCCTCATTGGTGATGATGTTTCTGGTCTCACATCGTGCATTGAAGCGTGAGGCCCGTCTTAATGCCGAACAGACATTAGAGGCTACCGTGCAGCATGTGGACAACATCCTGCTCAGCGTCGAGCAGTCCACAGGCAATATCTATAGTGAGATGGTCAACTATCTTGACCAGCCCGACGTCCTCACCACCTATTGTCGCCAGCTCATCCAGTGCAACCCCCATATCGTGGGCTGTGCCATCTGTTTCAAGCCCGACTATTTCCCCGGGCGCCACCTCTATATGATCTACGTACACCCCAAGGGTGGTGGCAAGAAGAAAGCACAGGGCGCCCCTCTCATCGTGTCAGATAAGTTTGGCTCACGCCCCTATACCGAGCACCTGTGGTATAGTGTCCCCATGACCAAGGGAAAGGCATGCTGGACCGACCCCCTGCCCGAAGAGGAAGACGAGGGAGTGACCCTCTCTTTCTGCCTGCCCATCTACGACAAGCAGCATGAGTGTGTGGGCGTCCTCGCCGCCGACCTCTCCGTTGACCAGCTCTCGCAGAACGTCCTTACCAGCAACGTCTCATCCCACGGCTATAGCGTGTTGCTGGCCAGCAACGGCTCGTTCATCGTCCACCCCGACCAGGCTATGCGCAGTGGCAAGACCATCTTTACGCAAGAAGAGTATGGCGGCAATTCCACCATCCTCCATGCGGCCAAGGTCATGCTGGCCGGCGAGGAAGGCTCCATGCCCTTCCGACAGAGAGACCAGGACTGGATCGTCTTCTTCAAGCCCTTCATCCAGACAGATGTGCCAGGCCGCTCTATGGAGCAGATCAGTTGGAGCATCGGCGTGGTCTATTCCGAAGACCAGATCTTCGACACCTACAACACCCTGCTATTCTACGTGGTCGCCATCTCCATCATTGGCCTGCTGGTGTTCTACCTCCTATGCCGCTTCGTCATTCGCCGACAGATGCGTTCACTCCAGCGACTGACCCATGCGGCGCAGCGTGTGTCCGAGGGCCACTACGACGACCCCATGCCCCCGCTGCGGCGTGAGGACGAGATAGGCCTGCTATATCAGAATTTTGAAGCCATGAAGCAGTCACTTGACAACCACGTCAAGGAGCTGACCGACCTGACAAGAACATTGAAGAGGCGCCGTGAGGTCACCCGCGAGATCTATGCCAAGGAGCAAAGCGTCGACCGCATGAAGTCCTTCTTCCTCTATTTTGTGACCAATCAGATGATTGCCCCTGCCGAGGACATCGAGCGCTATGTGAAGACCCTCAGCAGCAACTACCACGATCTCTCCCCAACGGAAGTCAGCCAGATCGTGGGCACCATCGACATGAAAAGCAACACCATCATAGAAATGATCAACGACATACTCAACGCCGCCGACGATGAGACAGGAAAGGAGGTCGACCATGCATAAACCCCGTTATACACTCTCCCGCAAGCTGGGCCTTGGCATCATCCTCACCGCCACCCCCATCTTCATTTTGTCCTTGGGCGTCTTCTTCTTCTTCTCCCACAATCTCATCCATGAGGAGGCGTCGGAGCGCACCGCCAGCACGCTCAACACCAACATGCAGCGTGTGATCAACTATATGAATGCCGTGAAGACGGCCGCCACCTCCAATGCGTGGCTGCTCGAAGCCAATTTCACTCCCGACTCCCTCGAGTCCATCTCCCGCCGTATCGTCACCCGCAACCGCAGCATCTTTAGCTGCTCCGTGGGCACCGAGCCCAACACCTTCCCCCAGTACGGCCGCAAGTTCTCCGTCTTCTCGGTCAACAATGGCGACACCATCCTCACCGGACGTGAGCCCGACTATGAGTATTTCAACAAGATGTGGTACAAGACGACGCGCAGCATCGACAAGCCCTGCTGGATCAACCCGTTCAGCGACCATGTCGAAGCCCCCTTCGACCACGACGATGCCGTTGCCTCCTTCTGTGTGCCCCTGCATGCCTCCGACGGCCATGTGGTCGGTATCGTAGCCACCGACTTCTCGTTCTCCATCCTCACCCGCATCATCACCTCCAGCAAGCTCCCCTATCCCGATGCCTACTACATGCTCCTTGGGGGCGATGGCCGCTACCTCGTCCATCCCAATGCCAACTTTGTCTTCAAGAAGACCATCTTCACCGGCACCAACACGTCAGAGCACTCCGACCTCATCACCCTGGGCCATCAGATGACCGCAGGCAAGACAGGCTCCATGCACGTCACCATTGGCGGCCATCGCTGCCACGTCAGCTTCAGCAGCATCCCCGACACCGACTGGAGCCTCGCCCTTGTCGTCCCCGCCGCCCAGCTGATGCGTCCCTACCGCTATCTGGTCTATTCCGTGCTCACCCTTATCCTCTTCGGCCTGCTCATCATCCTGTGGCTGTCACAGCGAGCCGTCCGTCAGACCATCGCCCCCATCTACGAGCTACAGGCCATGACCAAGGAGATAGCCAACGGTCACTATGACCAGACCATCCCCCTCTCCCACCGCAACGATGCCGTTTCGAAGCTGCAAAACAGCTTTGTCGCCATGCAGCAGGCCATCAAGAGACAAGTGGAGAGTATCGAGCACACCGTACAGGAGATCAGCAAGTACAATGTGGAGCAGAGAGACGAGATGCAGCAGGCAGAGGCATCCATCGAGCGCAAGGACCAGTTTATCTCCCATGTGCTCTATCAGATCAAGCGCCCCATCAGCGTCATTCAGGAGTGTGCCGTCGAACTGCGTGAGAGTCCCGCCATTCCCAAGCCCCAGCTGGCCAACATCGCGTATAAGATGCGCTACAACTCCACCAATCTTATCCGTATGCTGCTCATGCTCTTCGACAGTTCCGACGCCCGCACCAACGACAGCTCGATGTATGAGAAGGGCGACACCGTCTATTGCAACAAGCTGGCCCACGACTGTATTGAGTTTGTCGAGAAGCAGTTCCTTGACGTGAAGATCCATTTCGAGACCGAGGTATCCGACGACACCCATCTGCAGTCCAACTACCTCTATCTCATGCGTACCGTCAGGGAGATACTCTACAATGCCGCCAAGCACACCGGCGGCGAGCATATACTGTTTCGCATCGCGCAGACGCCCGACAAGATGCAGTTCATCATTGAGGACCGCGGCCCCGGCTTGCCCGACAACCCCCACGACCTGTTGTTCATGCCCTTCATGAAGAGCGACAGCCAGTCCGAAGGCTTCGGACTGGGCCTGCCCCTGAGCAAGCGTCATGCCGTTGCCCTTGGTGGCGACCTTATCTACGACGCCACCTATAAGGAGGGCTGCCGTTTTATTGTAGAGATGCCGCGATAGGCTTGGGCTTTCCCGGGCCTATCGCTCCCGCTACTCTATGCAGAAGACCACCGAATGCAGGCAGGGCAGCGACTGTGGACAGGTAATGTTGAGACCTTCAGATGACTGTTTCCATTTCAGTTTTCCTTGATAGCCAAGCAAGGCTACGTTCTTCACCTTCTGTGTGCCTTTAGCCAGACTTCCGATGGTAATGGTCTGCCCTGGTTGGGGAACGGCCATACAGAAAGCATAAAGCGCATTGTCCTTACCCACGGTGAATCGGATGTCCTGAGGCGAGAATTTGCACATGGTCACGCAAGCATCCTCGATGGAGCCATCCGGACGCATGGGGATGTTCAGTGCTACATTGGTAGTCCATAGCCCATTTCTGTGTTGTAGCCCCTTCTGGCAGCTTGTTTTGTAGCGGTGCTGCAGGAGCATCGCAGACATGCTTATCTCCAAATCCCGTCCAGAACCCGTCAGAATAGGTGAGACCAAGGATGACGTCATTGTTGCTGTCGTCCATTGTCAGTGTTCCGTCATCCTCAAGGGTGAAGTCAAGTTCGTTGGGGACGGTCTTGGAGATGATATAGGAGATGCTGTCAGGTTTTTCGTCAATCACTTCTTTCACCATGCGGCTGGCATAGAAGCCATATTTCACGCCATCGTATTCCTCGATCATGACGAGCTGTGGCATTTTTGCCGTATAGCGGTTATCGCCTTTATAGTCCAGTTTCAGGTAGTTCAGCGTAGAGTTGCCACCTGTCACGCACAGCAGATAGAGGTTACCGTCGGCCCCCTTCACATAGTTGGTCATGACGCCAGTGTCATCACCGGTGTAGGTCACTGTGCTGCCTAATCTGTAGAAGACTGTTGACGTGCGCACGGTTTCCACTTTTTGTCCAGAAGGATTGGTTATCAGTTGGCTTTCGTCGTAGACAGGGGTATCACCCTCATTGCCGCTACCTCCTTGTTCACCACTTCCGTCATCATCAGCAGTCCATGCTATTTCGGACTTATAGGTCGTGTCTCCATCGTGGTAGATGGCCTGAGCGCCAAGGCGTTTGAACCCGCTCCAGTAGTAATAGAAGCTTGTCGTACCATCGTTGCTCCAAATATCATAGTATTGAGTGTCAGTGTATCCGTAGGGTATTTCGACCATATCCTCATGGATATATGCCCATGTTGCCTTGTCGATGGTCACAGGACTATTGTCGCTATCTACATATACGCAGAAGAACAGTTTTGCAGCGTCAAGGCTGATGCCATTCTGGTCGGTCAAGGAGAGTGTAACTGTAAATGTGGTACCATCGTCAGAGACTGTTGGCTTGACCAACTGTATTTGGGCACTCATCGAAAGTGCCATCAACGAAAACAGGGAAGCGACTCCCCAACGCGTAAAAATCTTTTTCATGTTCTACCCATTTTTTTAATGATTTCTGTGACAAAGGTAGCCATTAGGGTATGGGTACAAAAGAAATAATTCGCCAACCGTGTCTATTCGGGTCGCGAATTATTGTTTTTAGGGTGTGAAGTTAGTTCGGCTACAGGCTATCGCTTCCCGCCATACCAATCGAGGAAGTCGTCCTTGCGTGCTGCACTGACCACTACCGTCTCATGATCGTCTCCAGCGCTGATCGTGACGTTGAGGCGCCCCTTAAACCATTTGCTCACCTTGCTGATGGCCGTGATGTTGGTGATGATATTGCGTGAAAGCTGGAAGAAGCGATAGGGGTCAACGCATTGTTCCACTTCATTCAGGTTTTGGAAATCCGTGATGCGTCGTTTCCCATTGGTCAGCACGGCAGTCACATATTTGTCGTCGCGTAGGAAATAGGCGATGTCGTTCATGCCCACATTCGAATAGTTGTCACCCACTTTGATGAGGATACGGTCTCGTAGGGGATGGGACGTAGGGGTGATATTCCTGAAACAATCGACCAACCGTGCATAGTCGGGGACGACAGCCGCAGGAGTATGCAGCATCTCAAACTTCTCAATGGCCCTCTGCAACTCCCTGTCTGAGATGGGCTTCAGCAGATAGTCGATACTATTCACCTTGAATGCCTGGATGGCGTAGTCGTCGTAGGCAGTGGTGAAGATGATGGGGGTAGAGACTTTCACCTGCTGGAATATCTGGAAGCAGTTGCCGTCAGTCAGTTCGATATCCATGAAGATCAGGTCGAGCTGCGTATGAGCCTGCAACTGTGTAATGGTATCCTCGACCGACTCAGCCGTAAAGACAAGCAGATAGTCGGGTCTCAGTTCCTCTACGGAGCGTCGCATATTCAGCAACGCCAGTTCCTCATTTTCTACGATGGCATATCTCATAACACACAGATTATTATAAATAGGGTATAATGGCAGTAAAGGTCCGCCCGTCGTTTTCCACACGAAAATCCTTTCCAAACGACTGGTAGAGCCTTGTCAGGTAAGTCAGTCCGAAGTACGAACTTGTGGTGGCTGGGCGAGGTATGACGGGGTTGCTGACCCTGATATCCTCCGGCCCGATCTCAATCAGTATGCCTATATGCTGATGCGAAGAGATCACATTGTGCTTTGTCACATTCTCTATGAGCAGTTGCATGGTGTAAGGCACAATCCGCTTGGAAGTCGCATCGGCAGTATTCTTCACTTCCACACTCAGTTGCTGGCTATAACGCATGCGAAGCACGCTTACGTAGTCATCCAGAAAAGCCATTTCTTCCGACAGCAGCACGCTCTGGCTCCCCTGTTGCGAGACGATGTAGCGGTACATGCCCGATAGGGAGAGGATGAAGTCGCACGACTTGTCGGAGCCCATCTTCACCATGGAATAGAGGATGTTGAGCGAGTTGAAGAGGAAATGGGGGTTCACCTGCGCCATCATCACCTCATAGCGTTTCTGTAGCAGCTCACGCTGATGACGCTCCTCCTGTAGCTCTACTTCTCGTGCCCGTTTCGAGTAGATGACAAATTCAATAAACACGAAAATCATCACGAAGTTGAAAGCAGTTCCACCCCAGTTCACCCTGAGCCCAGTGACGAGGGGAAACAGCCAGTTGAGCAGGATAGCGACGGGCAAAGAGCCGAGCAGGTCGGTGAGACATTTCGCGACGACACTCTTCATGTGCAGCGTCCTTGTGGCTACCAGCCATACGGAGAAAGCTATCACCAGCATCGGGATATAGTTGAGCAGGATAGATTGGAAGAAGCTCCCGAAGTCCGCATCGGGTACCGGACTACCCGTGTACATCCACGCATAGCACAACTGAAACAGGATGGCGTATGCGGCTACTAATCCAAGGAATAGCAGCCCCTGACGTAGCCATGCAATACTCTTTGTAGGTAGTGTCACTATTTTCATTCCCCCCAAGGTGTGATAAGGAGTTTTTTTACTCTTTCCACTTAAACGTCATTTTCTGCAGAATATTGTCTGAGGCATTACCGATGAGGGCCTCGTAGGTACCTGGCTCAGCTTGCCAGTCGTGGATGGTCTCATCGTAGAAGGAGAGGGCTTCGATGCCAATGGTCAGCTTGACGTCGCGGGTCTCGCCTGGCTGCAGGTACACCTTCTGAAAGGCTTTCAGCTCCTTCTGTGGACGATCGACGGCAGGCCGCTTTGCGTGCACGTATAGCTGGACCACCTCAGCACCTGCCCGCTCACCTGTGTTGGTGACGGGAACGGTGATGGTGATGGGCGTGACGGAGGTCATCGCATGGCTGGAGGCCACGGGATGGCCTATCTGAAAGGTGGTGTAGGATTGGCCGTGGCCGAAGGCGAACAGGGGCTTGACTCGCTCCTTGTCGGTCCATCGGTAGCCCACGTAGATGTCTTCACCGTAGGTCTCGTCGATGATAGCGTGATCTGCACGCCACGTGCCGGGATAGCTGCCGGTGGCATGGGCGCCACACTGGCTGAGGTCGGCATACCAGGTGAAGGGGAGCTTGCCCGATGGGTTGACTTCGCCTGTCAGCACGCTGGCAAGGGCGCTGCCTGCCTCTGACCCTAAGTACCAGCCCTGCACGATGGCGGGCACCTTGTCGGCCCACGGCATGGCTACGCAGTTGCCTGAGATGTTGACGCAGACGAGGCGGGGATTGGCTTCGGCCAGCGCCGTGATCAGGGCGTCTTGTCCGTAGGGCAGCCCATATTGCTTCCGATCGTGGCCTTCGCAGTCCTGACCATCGCTCTTGTTGAGACCGCCCACGAAGATGACGACGTCGGCCTGACGGGCCTTCTCGACCGCTTCGGCGAGAAGTTCGCTGGCCGTACGGGTGTCGTAGAGGCTGCGACCCACGGTGACGCCGTTGTAGCTCTGCACGGTGTCGCCGACATAGCCGCGGGCATAGGAGAGCTGCACCTCCGACCCCCATACGCCGGCAAGGGATCGTGCGAGGCCGTCGAGAGGGAGGATTTCGCGCTGCACCTTAAGGGAGGAGGAACCGCCGCCGACGGTCATCATCTTGATGGCGTTCTCGCCGACAACGAGGATGTTGGCCCCACCTACGGCCATCAAAAGGCTACGGGTAGGCGAGCAAGGCTCGGGAATGGGGGCTTCATTTGAAATGCGAGCTTCATGAAATGCTTTCAGCTTCTCTACAGTCAAGGGCAGCAGCGGTAATGGCTCCTCCCTCAGGGGGGAGGATGGGGCTATTCTTCAACAGGACAATGCCCTCCTGGGCGATCTGCAGGGCGGCGGCGTAGTGGCTTTCGGAGCAGAGGAAGCCGACAGGGCGGGGACGCTGACTGTCGGCGGGGAGGGGCACGTAGGGACGCATGGTGGTGCGGTAGAAGAGACGCAGCACCCGCCGCACCTTCTCGTCGAGCTCACGGGTGGTGTACCTGCCCTGCTGAATGTGCTTCTTGTAGGGGGCTGCCAAGTAATAGTTGTCGTAGGCATTGGTGGCGCCCATCGTCAGTCCGTCGGTCCATGTGCCGAACTCCAAATCCAACCCGTTGACAACGGCTTCGTCGGTATCGTGACAACCGCCCCAGTCGCTGATGACTACGCCGTCGAAGCCCCAGTCGTGCTTCAGGATCTTGTTGAGCATGGTGGCATTGTGACAGTTGTGCTGGCCCTGATAGAGGTTGTAGGCTCCCATGATGCTCCATGCCCCGCCCTCTTGCACGGCGGCCTTGAAGGCGGGCAGATAGATCTCATGCAGGGCACGGTCGCTGACGATGACGTTGACCTGATGGCGGTACTCCTCATCGTTGTTGAGCGCATAGTGCTTGACGCAGGCGGCCACGCCCTTCGACTGCAACCCCTGGACATAGGGCACCACCATGCGTGAGGCCAACCAAGGGTCTTCGCCCATATACTCGAAGTTGCGGCCGTTGAGGGGCGTGCGGAAGATGTTGACGCCGGGGCCCAGCATCACATGCTTGCCCCTGTGGAGGGCCTCCTCGCCCAAGCTCTCGCCATAGAGGCGCGACAGATGGGGAGCCCACGTTGCGGCCAGACAGGTGAGGGCAGGGAAGGCCACGCATGAGTCGTTGGTCTGCCCAGCCTGTTCCCATTCGTCCCACAGCACGTCGGGGCGCACCCCGTGGGGGCCGTCATCAGTCCATAGGTCGGGGAAGCCGAGGCGCTTCACGCCGGGGCTGGAGAACTTGCTCTGTGCGTGGATGACCGCGATCTTCTCGTCGAGCGTCATACGGCTCAGGGCATCGTCGATGCGCTGCTCCAGGGATTGCGTCTCGTCAAGATAGACGGGCTTGTCCTGAGCTTGTAGCGGGCTCAGGCATGCCCAGCCCGCTATGATGACAGGGATGAAACGTCGCATGGCCTACTGCTTTTGGAACACACGGACGTAGTCTATCTCCATCGTGGCTGGCAATGCCGACTCGTCAACGCCGCCATGAGCAGCACCCCAGCTGCCGCCCCATGCCAAGTTGAGGATGACGTAGAAGGGGTCGTCGTAGGGCCAGTCGTCACGGCCCAGGCCGCGATTGTCGTAGGAGAGCTGCACCTGACCGTCCACATAGGTGGTGATATTGTGCTCCGTCCATAGGATGGCGTAGGTGTGGAAGCCATCCTCGGCACCCTCGCACAGCATCTCATGGGTCACCTGTGTGCCTGCGGTGTGGACGTGAGCATTGGCGTGCAGGCTGCTGGAGACGTAGTTGGGGTGGCCGCCCACCTCCTCCATGATGTCTATCTCACCATCGGCGGGCCACGACTTGAAGTTGACTGGCATCATCCAGAAGGCAGGCCATGTGCCCTTGCCCTTTGGCAACTTGATGCTGGCCTCAATATATCCGTAGGTCCAACCGCTGTTCACCTTGGCATAGACACGTCCGGAGTAGACCTTGCCGTTCTCCTTGAAGCAGTTGATGCGCAACGCCCCATCCTTGATCTCGGTCACCGCCTTGCCGTCGGGTGAGAGGTGGTTGACATAGTACTGCAGCTCGTCGTTGACCGTACCCTTGCCCCACACCTCGTGGGTCCAATCATCGGCACGAAGCTCCGTGCCCGTGTTGAACTCGTCGTGCCACACCAGCTCGTAGCCTTCGGGAGCCGTATAGGGGTTGCTGGCAGCAGCCTGCGACAAGGGGATGTGTTTGCGGGCCGTACCCGACATGACGATCACCTCGCTGGAGAGCACCTTCTCCACGCCGTTCTCCGGAACCGTCACGGTGACGGTACCAGAGGACGAAACGGTGTTGTCGCAAGCCACCTGCAGCCATGAGTCGATGGCATAGGCACTCCATTCGGAGGCTGTCGTGCCCACCGTGATCTGGTAGACACCGCCCTCGGCAGGTGCGTTAATACTCTCCACGCTTGTGGTAATGGTGGCGTTGGGCTCTGCTTCGCCTGGCATATTATATTTGTCGCCCTCGCAACAGGCGAACAGTGAGCCGCTGGCTATCAATAGCGAATATATAAACATTTTCTTCATTTTGTTATTCTTTTTTAAAATCTAATATCCCTCCCCCCAAGGGGCCTTTCTATTTACCCTCCCCCCAAGGGGGGAGCTGGAGGGGGGCCGGGGGCTTGTTCTTATTCTTTTATCAACGTAATATTACTAATCTCCACGACTGTACCAACAGGTGAACCACCGAAGTCGAAGAATAGCGAGAGCGCATGTGCATCGTTGAGGGGTAGTGAGACCCCCGTCACGGTATAGACATAAGGCTCATCCGCTTTCACGTCGTGACGCTCCGCAAAGTAGAAGTTGCTGTCGTGCTTCGTTCCATCGGCATCGTCGCTCTCCACCAGCTTGATGGTGATACCCTCACAGTCATTATCGGCTGTCAGCGTGCAAGAGAAGCTATACTTGTCCGACTGCTTGGTGGCGATGGTGGTGTTGATGGGGAACTGTCCCTGCCACTGCAGGCCACCCATCTCGGCTGGCAGCGTGACGCTCCACACATTGCCCTTGTGCGACCACTCGGGGTCGGCAATCTGTGCCCATGAGCCATTGGCAAACCACGGGGTGATGCTGACAAAGGCCTCACCGTTGTCGACGGCCTTCCAGAGGTTGTTGGCATCGTCATAGTTGAGCGAGTTACCGCCGTCGCCTTCCGAGCCCTCGGCATGCTTCTGGATGATGATGTCGCTCATGGCAAACTCGAAGCCTACGGGAGCACCGCCCAGATCGACAAACAGCTTGGCGGTGGTCATGGCCTTGTCCTCACCATGCTGCTGCGCCTTCACGCCAACAAACTCCACGTAGTTCTCACCGGCCTCCAAGGTCAGGCTGCCGTTGTAGACCAGCACATTGTCGTCGTCGCTCTCCTCGCAAATCTTAAAGGTGAAGCGTCCTAAGTTGTCGCTGGCCTCGATCTTGGCGCGTACGTCGTAGAGTTGTCCAGCCTCAAGATTGACGGTGGCATTGTGGATGGAGCACTGTCCCTGCCACTCGTTGCCGCCATTCTCCGTGGCCACGATGGTATAGACACCGTTGGCGAAGGAGAATTGAGGATTGCCAATCTGCGACCAGCTGCCATCGGCCCACCAGAACTCCATGCTGCCAATCCTGTTGAAGTCGGCACCGAGGTTGTCGGCAGCGTTGACGTCCACCCATTTCACCGTGGGCGTGTCGGGGTCATCACCATGGGGAGGCACCGTGCCGTCATCGTCGGCATGATTCTTCAGCACGATGCTGCTGATGTTGATCACCGTTGCGGCCTGACAGCCACCGAAGTCGAAGAACAGGTTGACGCGCTCCATGTCAATACCCGGCATGTCGCTCTTCCAGAAGATATAATCCTCGCCCGCCTTCAGGTCGATGCGGTCGGTGAAGTAGAACACGTTGTCATCGCCGTCCATCACCAGCTTGACGGTGGCGCCATTGAGGTCCTTGTCGCTGTTGATGATGCAGGAGAAGTCATAGTTGATAGCAGCGGAGGTCGAGATATTCGTGGTCTTAAAGGCCATCTGAGCCTGCCACTGGTCGGTGGTTGCCTCGGGCAGGGTGACGGTATAGTCGTTGCCATTGGCCACAAACTCGGGGTCGGCAATCTGTGCCCATCCTGGAGCGTACCAGAAGAACATGCTGTAGTTCACGCTTTTCCATAGGTTGAACTGGCTGTCGGCATCAAATCCTGCCCACTCCTTCTCAGCCTCTTCGCTGGTGAAGATGAAACGCCAGGCGATGGAACGGTCGGGAGCCTCATAGACGAGCACCAGCTTCTTGGCCGTCAGGGTCTCGATGCGGAACTTTGGATCCTCATACTGCGCATCGCTGCTGATGTAGGGGAAGACCGTGTTGGCAGCCAACTGTATATAAGTCTGCTTGCTGACATTACCCTCGGCATCGGTCCAGTCGTACACCTCAAAACTCCAGGTTGAGGTCTGGTCGCCTATGGTAGCATCCCAGTCGGCATCCTGATGTCCCCATTTCGAGGTACCCGTGTTGACGTATGTCAGTCCGTCGGCACCGGCATGATAGGTGAAGGCACCCCCCTTGCGGGTATCGGCGGTAAAGCTGATGCGGTCATCATACAAGCCCGTGCCCGCCTTGTCATCGGCCTTGGCCGACCACCACTCTGTACCTGCTGTTCCGGCAGGGCCACAGGCCAAGTGAGCAACCTCCTTGTTGGCGATACGCCACTCCTTACCCGTCATCTTGCGGAACTCGGAGGAGTAGTTGATTTTCGTCTCGTTGAAAGTGAACGTTTTCGTCAGTGTGCCCTGGCTGATACCGTTGCGGTTGCCTAATTTCAGGCCCACCGTATGCGTGCCCGCTTCCGTATTCTTATAGCCCACCTCTTGCAATGTGGAGTAGGAGGTGCCATCCACGACCCAGATAGGATAAGTGCCCGGCGCAGGCGTATAGGTGGCCACCATCTGGTTGGTTTCCTGATCGACGGTCATCTGGAAGTCAGCCCCGTTGACGGTGGGAATGCCATAGGGGTCAGCACCGTCAAAGCTGTCGGGTGAGCAGGCGGAGAGAAGTCCTCCTCCGACTCCCCCAATGGGGAGAGCAGTCACCAAGTAAACAGAATATTTAATGATATTTCTTTTCATAATCATATTATTCTTTTATTATTATATTTAAGTTTCGGAAGGTATAAAATGAAGTTAATACTCATTCTGCTTCAAAGTTGGGTCGGCATCAAGTTCGCTCTGAGCCAGAGGAATATGTTTTTTTGAGGCAGTCCAGGCGTTGGTGCGATAGCCATAGGCGTCGGGCACCAGCACGGTAGAGGCTTTCTGGGAAGCACCTGCAATACCTTCGGCCCGCACAAGGTCGAAGTAACGCTTGCCCTCACCGCAGAACTCCAGATGACGCTCGGTGAAGATGTCATCGATGGTCACCCCATTCAGTGCAGGCAGCCCGGCACGCTGTCTGACCTCGTTCACATAGCCTGTAGCCTCAGAGACGCTGCCACCCGTCTGCAACAGCAGTTCTGCAGCGTTGAGCAAGGTCTCGGCATAGCGGTAGATGCGCTTATTATTGTTGTAGTTCAGGTTCTTCGATGTCGGACAGTCCTTATTGTTGGCCGACTGTGGACGGTACTTGCCGTGCCAGATATGAGTGTCCTGATAGCGCTCGGTGTAGCTGTAGGCACGCAGATCCCAGCAGGTGACATTGCGGCGCAGGTCGCTCTCAGCATACATATTGTAGGTCTCTATCCTCATGGGTAGGAATCCCCAGCCGTCGTTACCGCTGTCCCAGCCTTCGCCACCGCCCCAGCCGTTGGGCGAGCAGAGCGTCGGGAATACTGAGCCTCCAGCATTCAGAGCAGCCTCACCCCAGTCGCGCTGAGCCTGGTCATCGTTGTAGTTGATTTCGAAGATGCTCTCCTCGCACCATTCTCCGCTCTCTTCCCACAGGGCAGCAAAACTCGGATTGAGCGAATAGTTGTCATCGTCAATGATCTTCTTCATATATTCGAGAGCCGTTGGGTAGCGAGCACTGTCGTTCTGGTACATCACCATCTCGGCATAGAGCATATAGGCGAAAGCCTGCGACACCCGTCCGCTCTTTGCGGTTTCCCAGCGCATGGGCAACACGTTGGAGGCGATGATCTCCTCCAGCTCAGGCAGCAACTGGTTATAGATTTCGTCAGCCGAGATCTGCGGAGCGGTATAAGGCATCGAAAGGTTCTCGAGATAGAAGGGCACATTGCCATAATAGTGCCACAGGATGTTGTAATAGTACACACGAAGCAGACGAGCCTGCATCTCCATCGAGCGGCAGAAGGTGGCGCTGGCTTTATTCTCCCATCCGGCATACTTGATGGCGTCGTTGCAACGCTTGATACCGCTGAAGAAGTCGCCCCAAAGGGTGGCAAGCGTGTTATTGCCATCGGCGGCAAAGTTGAATAGTCGGTGCCAGTGCTGGTTGTCGGTATTGTCGCTACCGCCCACCCAGAAGTCGTCGCCCATGATTTCGGCATCAACGGTGAGGTCGTTATAGGCAGCATTGTCCCAGTCGGGCCAGTGCAGGGGTGCGTATGCAGAGGAGAGCGCCTCGTTGAGAGTCTCCTCGGTGGAGTAATATTCTTCAAGAGGCTCACCGTCTGGCTTAGTCACCTCAAGGAAGTCGTCACTGCAGGCGGAGAGAAGTCCTCCTCCGATTCCCCCAATGGGAAGAGCAGTCACGAAGTAAACAGCATATTTAATGATATTTCTTTTCATAATCATATTATTCTTCTTATTATTATATTCTATATTCTAATATATTTTTTCTATCCTTTCCCCCCCTCGGAT
>Ga0326514_10000561_pt1 | contig 25257 bp, 20 predicted proteins | sample 3_2548_0518_D_FD_203653 | JGI IMG/M metagenome (GOLD analysis project Ga0326514, IMG submission 203653) | Bovine rumen microbial communities from UC Davis, California, United States - 3_2548_0518 | ecosystem: Host-associated > Mammals > Digestive system > Stomach > Rumen | place: USA... | reverse complement strand
TTCTCATGCGGGCACGGAAACCGTGAACGCGCTTGCGCTTGATGACGGAAGGATGGAACGTGCTGTTCATTCTTGAAACTCCCATTGAAAAATTACAAAAACCCGATCAGCCGGGATGCATTTTCCGCCGGGCGGAAAGCGCATTCAGCTCTTCAGGCACATTTGCGTGATTTTACTCACAGGGAGCAGATTTTTCAACTTTAAAATGCGCAGAGCGGCATTTTCCGCGGCGCTGCGCGCCGTCACCTGGCGTGCCTTCCGTGTTTCAGATGATAAATTGCACAGAGAGGACCGGTTATGACATTTCAGCGGACAATCAGATTTGAACTCCGGCATGTCGCCCGGTATCATCATATCCGCGAGCTGAGCTGAGGGGTTCGGGATGAGAGGATGCCAGTGAGCACCATCATGCACAGGCATACGGCAGAATATCAACAGATATTGCGCCATAGAGTGGATAATTTCCGGAATTCCGGCCTTTTCCTGCAGGTTTTGTGGATAACTGAGCAAAAACCGTGGGCGCCTGCAAATTGTTTTCACAATTCTCCGGCTGACTGTGGAAAACAAGGCGGCCTGCGTGGTAAAATGGGGTTTATTTTTCACTGCCTGCGGCAGTGCGGCTGACTGAGAGGAGCGGTAAAGAAAATGACGGGCGGGATCTGGGATCTCTGCAAGGCAGAGCTTCAGAAAAGTCTTTCTCCGGGGACATACTCCCTCTGGATTGCGCCTCTTAACGTAACCTATGCGGACAATACCCTTACGGTCAGGTGCCCCACGAGGGTCATCGAGGCCTACTTCAGCAGGATGCTTGTCTCCAAGGTGGCAGAGGCCGCCTCGCGCGTGGCAGGCACGGAGATAACTGTCGTCACCGAGTGCCCTAAGAGGCAGAAGAGAATGGCCCAGGCCGCTCCCGCTGCCCCCAGGCCAGCCTATGCTCCTGAGCCCGCTGCAGCTGCTCCTGCGCCGTCCCAGGATGACGGGTACAGGCAGACTGACTCCGGAGAGGGCTTCGAGATCCCCTTCGGGGAGCAGGCATCCGAGGAGATCGCCTCTGAGACTCCCTATCAGGAAGGCGCTGCCCTGGACTCAGGCGAGGACGGCGTGCCCATCATGCGCATCAGCGTCAACCCGAACCAGACCTTCGACAACTATATTTCCGGCCCGTCGAACCGTGAGGCAATCTACGCCGCCAATATCGTCATAGACAGCATTACGAACGGCGTCTACAACGGCAGCGTCAACATCAACCCTCTTTATATCTACGGAGGCTCCGGGCTCGGGAAGTCGCACCTGCTCAACGCCATGGCCAACAAGCTCAGGGCACAGGTGCCTGACATCCGCCTCGCGATTGTTGACGCGAGGGTCTTCGTCGACACGCTCATCGAGGCGTTCAGGGTCGTGCAGACCAATCCGGGGAAGCTTCAGTCGCTCAAGGACTATTTCAGGAAGCTCGACATCCTGATGTTCGACGACATTCAGTTCCTCTCCGGCAAGAAGCAGTGCCAGGAGGAGTTCTTCAACATCTTCAACCAGCTCTTCGGCGATCACCACCAGATTGTCGTAACGAGCGATGTCTACTCGAAGAAGGTGTCTCTCCCTGACCGTCTCAAGACCAGGCTGTCGCAGGGCGCCACCTATGAGATCAAGCCCCCTGAGTTCGAGACCAGGCAGCAGATTTTCCTGTCGAAGGCCGAGCAGGCGCACCTGCGCCTCACGAAGGACGTCGCGTTCTTCGTTGCCCAGAACATCCAGTCGAACGTGAGGGAGCTTGAGGCTGCTGTCAACAAGCTCAGCGTCTACGGAGCCTCGAAGAGGGAGAAGTGCCGCGAGGAGGGGCGCCCGGTGAAGCAGCAGCTTGACGTAAATGACGCCAAGACCGCCCTTCACGACATCCTGCAGAACCTGGCGAGCTCCATTACGGTTGAGAGCATCATCAAGGTTGTGGCGGACTACTACCATCTCAAGATTGAGGATTTCAGGTCAAAGCGCCAGTACCGCAAGGTCGCGCGCCCGAGGCAGATTGCCATGACGCTCGCCCGCGAGCTGACGAGGACCAGCTTCCCGCAGATCGGGGAGTGCTTCGGCGGCAGGGATCACTCGACAGTTGTCCATGCCTGCAAGAACATCCAGAATCTCTGCGAGAAGGATCAGACCGTCAGGACAGACTACGAGAATATCAAGGCCGCAATCCTGAGCTGCTAGCGAGGGAGTGGCCAGCCATTGAAAAGAGGAGGATGACAGCAGCGCTGTCAGATTGAGATATGAAGTTTACGGTAAAAAAAGATGTGTTTGTAAAGCCTCTGCAGCTGGTGTCCACTCCGGCCACAGGCCCGGCAGGAGCAAATCCTGCCCCGGTGTACTCGAACGTGCTTCTTGACGTCAGGCAGGATCACCTCCGCATGGTCTGCGTCGACGAGCGCACCGAGATGGAGGTAACCGTAGGGCAGATCTCCGGCGTAGAGCCGGGCGCCACCACGGTGAACGCCAAGATGCTCCTTGACTCCTGCAAGACCGCGGACAAGGGCGAGGTTATCGCCTTCGAGCAGAAGGACGGCGATCCGCAGGTCAGGGTCAGCTCCGGAAACGCCTCCGTTACCCTGGTATCCATTGACGCGGATCATTTCCCCAACGTCAAGAACATCAAGCAGATCGCCTCGTTCAGCATCAGCGAGTCTGTCTTCAGGCAGGTAATCAACTCAATTTCCTTCTCCATGGGCGACAAGGACATGAGGACCTTCCTCAACGGCATGATGCTCGGCATGAGCGGCGATCAGCTGATCCTGGCCACGACCGACGCGCACCGCCTCTCCTGCAGGACACTGAAGCTCGACGAGCCGGTCTCCATGGTGCAGAACGCCTCTGTTGAGAGCGGCGACTCTAACCCCGGCGACGGGAAGACCGATCTTCAGGTCATCATTCCCCGCCAGAGCGTCCTTGAGCTCAGCAGGCTCCTCAGCGACAGCAAGGAGAAGATCCAGGTAATCGTCGGCCTCAACAACATCAAGATCGTAACTCCGGAGTTCAGCTACGTAACGAGGCTCGTTGACGCGAAGTTCCCGGTATTCGCGCAGCTCTTCCCGAGGGACTCGGATCTGCTCTGCGAGGTTCTGGTGCCCTGCGACCTCCTCAGGTCCGCCATCCAGAAGGTTGCGGTAATCAACTCAGACAACAAGGTTACCAACGCCAGGGCCTCCTGCTACCTCACTCCCGGAAAGTTTGAGATCATGTTCGAGAACAACAGGCGCGAGACCGCCAGGGACTCCTTCCAGATTGCCTATCAGGGAGACAACAGGCAGTTCAGCATCAACTACAATTTCGTGCAGCAGATCCTCGGGAGCTGCAGCCAGTCCTACATGAACCTGAGGCTTGCCGAGAAGAGCGCCGTATTCGAGAGTCCTGACAACAAGCCGGGGAGCGAGCTCAGGTACCTCGTAATGCTCATCAAGAACTGATAGGCCCTCTCTCTCCTGTTCATGATAAAAGCCGGATCCCTGATCCGGCTTTTGCGTTCGTAACTCCTGAAAACACTCATCCGAACATCCTGTTTCCTGACGATCATCAGTGTCATCCAGGGAGCGTCCTGCGCCCTTTTGAAAGTGACAGTTAATTACGGATAACAGCTTTCCGGAGAGCCTTCCCGGCAAGCCGGAAATCGGGCTCCTGAACAGCCGTTTTTGTCCGTAGAATAAGCCTTTAAGGGCCATTTTCAGGTATAAAAAAATGGCGTTTTCTGCTATAATCTGAAAGGTTTTAGAGGTGATTTCGGCTGATGACAATTGAGCTTCTCCGGCTGACAGATTTCAGGAATTTCAGAGACGCTGAAATCAGGCCGGGACCGGGAGTGAATCTCATCACCGGACCCAACGGCTCCGGGAAAACCAGCCTTATCGAGGCAGTCGGCTTTCTCTCAAACGGCAGATCCTTCAGAACTCCCCTCGTGCAGAGGGTCGTAAGCTACGGCTGTGAGTCACTTACGGTTTACGCAGAGCTCTGCAGCGGGGATGACAGGAAGAGAATAGGCATCTCCCGGGGAAAGAGCAGGGACACCGAGATCCGAATCAACGGCGAGAGCGTGAGGCGCCTTGCCGAGCTCAGCAGGGAGCTGCCGCTTCAGATCCTGAACCCGGAGTCCATGTCCCTTCTGGGGGACGGCGGGCCGGAGCTCAGGCGCAGCTTCATAGACTGGGGATGCTTCTTCTCCGATGAGAGCTTCTTCGGGAACTGGGCGAGGTTCAGAAACGTGCTGAAGCAGCGCAATGCCGCCCTCCGCACTGCCGGCTCCTATCAGTCAGTCGCCTACTGGGACAGAGAGCTGGTGAGGTACTCTGAGGCCGTGTCAGAGGTGCGTGAGAGGTACTGCTCGGCCATCAGGGATGATCTCATGAGGTACCTCAGCGAGTTCCTGCCTGATTTCACCTTCAGCATCGACTATTACCGGGGCTGGGAAAGGGATGCGGATCTCGCCGGGCTCCTCGAGCGCAGCTTCCCCCGGGACCGCGAGGCGGGCTACACCATGAGCGGCGCTCAGCGCGCCGACCTCAGGATTAAGGCTGATGGCATTCCCGCAAGGGACATTCTTTCACGCGGCCAGCTCAAGCTTGCCGTATGCGCCATGAAGCTCTCCCAGGGGCTCCATCTTGAGCAGTCATCAGGAAGGCCCTGCACGTTCCTGATAGATGACTTCGCCTCTGAGCTCGATGCGGCGAGGCGGATGCTTCTCTCTGAGAAGCTCTCCGGCGTCAGGGGACAGATTTTTGTAACAGCCGTTGATGACAGCGCGGAGGAGTTCTCCGGCATCGCCGGCGGCGCACTTAAGAGATTTCGGATAAGGGACGGCATCATCACGGAGACCGGAGAGACCGGCAGCCGTACCTTCGGGGTTTTGAGTAACGGGGCTACGGACGGCAGTGCCGCCGTGACCTCTCGCTGAGGGTGTTATGACAGAAAATACTTATGACGGATCCAGCATCAAGGTTCTCAAGGGACTGGATGCCGTACGCAAGAGACCTGGTATGTACATCGGCGACACCGATGACGGATCGGGGCTTCACCACATGGTCTACGAGGTCGTGGACAACTCCATTGATGAGGCGCTGGCCGGCTACTGCAAGGACATTGACGTCAGGATCCACAAGGACGGCTCTGTCAGCGTTAAGGATGACGGGCGCGGCATTCCGGTTGACATCCATCCGGAGGAAGGCGTCTCGACAGCCCAGGTCATCATGACCGTGCTCCACGCAGGCGGCAAGTTCGACAACAACTCCTACAAGGTGTCGGGAGGACTGCACGGCGTCGGCGTCTCTGTCGTCAACGCACTCTCTGACAGGCTTGAGCTCACCATCTGGCGTGACGGCCACGAGTGGTACCAGGTCTATCTCAACGGCGGTACTCCGGAGGCTCCCCTGAAGCAGGTCGGCGATTCGGACAGGACCGGAACAATGGTCAGGTTCTGGCCCAGCAAGACGGTGTTCTCCGACACCACCTTCCATTACGACATCCTCCTTACGAGGCTCCGCGAGCTCTCGTTCCTCAACTCAGGCGTCAGGATCACCATCGAGGACGAGCTCAACGGCAAGTCAGAGGTATTCCACTATGAGGGCGGAATCAGGGAGTTCGTAAAGTACCTCAACCTCAACAAGACCGTTATCCACAAGAACGTCATCTACTTCGACCAGTCGATTGAGGGAATCGACGTTGAGGTGGCAATGCAGTGGAACGACACCTACACCGGCAATATCCTTTGCTTCACCAACAACATACCCCAGCGCGACGGCGGCACCCATCTTACCGGATTCAAGTCCGCCCTCACCAAGACCCTCAATGACTTCCTTGACACACGTGCCGAGGGCAAGAAGCTGCACAAGGATCTCGAGACTACCGGTGATGACGCGAGAGAGGGACTCGTCGCGGTAATTTCCGTAAAGCTGCCTGATCCCAAGTTCTCCTCCCAGACCAAGGACAAGCTCGTCTCCTCTGAGGTCCGCCCTGTCGTTGAGTCGGCTGTCTCCCAGCACCTCCTTGAGTTCCTCGAGGAGAACCCCGAGGACGCCAATGTCATCCTTGAGAAGATGACCGAGGCGGCGAGGGCCAGGGACGCTGCGAGAAGGGCCCGCGACCTGAGCCGCAAGAAGGGACAGGTCCTCAACGGACTGCCCGGAAAGCTCGCTGACTGCACCTCAAAGGATCCGGTAAGGAACGAGGTCTTCATCGTCGAGGGAGACTCCGCAGGCGGCTCAGCCAAGCAGGGACGCGACCGCACGACCCAGGCCATTCTGCCCCTTCGCGGCAAGATTCTGAATGTCGAGAAGGCCAGGGTCGAGAAGATGCTCAGCTCCCAGGAAATCGTCACCATGATCAAGGCCTTCGGCGTTGGTGTCGGCGAGGACTACAATCCTGACAACATGCGCTACCACAAGGTGGTCATCATGACCGATGCCGATGTGGACGGTGCCCATATCAGGACCCTGCTCCTGACCTTCTTCTACCGCCAGATGCCTGAGCTTATCGAGCGAGGATATGTCTATATTGCTCAGCCTCCTCTCTACAAGATGACGGTCGGCAAGCAGCAGCAGTTCATCCTGTCTGACAAGGAGCTCGAGGATGCCCAGGTCAGCATGTGCATCAGCGGCGCTGAGCTTCATGTCAACAATGAGGCTCCCGGAATCAGCGGCGAGGCTCTCGAGAAGATCGTCTATGAGTACATGGGCTTCGAGAAAGTTATCAGTGAGCTCTCGAAGAACTATCCCCAGAAGATGCTCAGGCAGCTGCTCTCCATGCCTCCCCTTGACTCCTCTGTAACTTCGTCTGAGTCTGCCTGCGCCGCTTGGTGCAGCTCGCTCAAGAAGGTCCTTGATGCCCAGGGAGACTATGTAACCAGGTTCAATATCCTGCCCGTGAAGGACGAGTCAGCCGGCGAGTACTTCCCCCAGGTTGAGATGATAGAGCACGGCAACAGCACGATGTTTGTCCTCAACCATCAGTTCATCGACTCTGAGGACTACAAGCATATCTGCAGGGTCGGCTCAATCGTCAACAACCTGGTTGAGGATACCGGCTACGTCCGCCGCCAGGGAAGCCCTGACCACCCTGTGAAGTCCTTCGTCGAGGCCTATGACTGGCTCAAGTCTGAGGGACTCAGGAAGGTTGAGATTCAGCGCTACAAGGGACTTGGCGAGATGAACCCTGATCAGCTCGAGGAGACCACCATGAATCCTGAGACCAGATCCATGCTTCAGGTTACCCTTGAGGACGCGGTGGCGGCAGATCAGTGGTTCACGACTCTCATGGGTGACAATGTGGAGCCTCGCAGAGATTTCATAGTGGAGAACTGCTTCGACGCCAACATCGACGTCTGATCCTGAATTTCTGCTCCATCATGGCACCGAGCTCTTTTTTGTGATGGAGACTTTTTTATTCATCACCGGGCTGCATTCGCAGCCCTTTTTTATTGCCTTTTCTTATCATGTTCCACGTGGAACATACTCCAAATAACATCTGCTGAATATCTTAGAGCCTTCGGCAGAATTGATGCGATGTCCCTCACTTCCCTGCAGCAGACAGGCAGTGTTTCCGGCCAATGGGGAAGATTTTCCGGCTGCTCCAAGATGTAATCCACGGCAGGTACAGGACATTTTTCCCAGCGAGAGTCTCCTATGATGCCCTGTTTTTCTTCTGCCCTTGTGACAACAGTTCCTTTATTTCAGCTGCCTGCTGCAGCAATGAGATCAGCCAGATGCAGCCTCACAAATGTGCTGCCTGATGATACCTTGCCATGGAGTAAAAGCACCGTACAGACGCGCTGCAGCGCCTGGCAGAAATCAAGGTGGCAATCCCAGATGATTTCGGCATTAACGGTCTAATCCCTGCAGATCAGTTTTCTACCGGATCTTTCAGAAACATGAACACACCTGCTGCTGGTCATCTGCTAAAAGTACAGTCCTCAGGTGTTTCGTCATCTGATTAAAAAGGCACTCAGGCCGATGGATTTGCCGATCGTCTGATCCATCCTGATACCTGGATCAGGCTGAGCGGTGACTTGTTAGGAAGAGAGCCAGCCGAAGGTTGGAGATTACTGGCCGATTCGTCGAATTCTGTAAACAGGCCGGCTGACGGCAGGATCATGAACACATTCCGGTCTGATCGAACTGACAGGTATAGGATGGACTGATCGAAGAGCCGGAATGGAGATCAGTGTTAGAAAACAGACCGCATGCATTCTTCCTAAGGATTATTGTAGAAGTGAGATGTATCACTCAGTTTCATTAAAACATCCTGCAAATTAAAGAGACACCATTCTGATGTTCCACGTGGAACATATTAGTCATAGAAGTCTGTCTGTCATCTGCTGAATGTTTCACGTGAAACATTCAGGAGGACGGCAATTTCACCAGGTCCATGCGCTTGATTCTGACAGGCGCCTGCAATCTGCCTATCCCAACTCAGGAGCACTGCAATGGACTCTCAGCAGTAGATGCTGACAATACATATCTCATCGACGCTGATGAGCTGTCAGAGTAATTCTTATTATGATTCTGAAGAGCTTATTCATTTTGCATTATCAGGAGACTCTGCTTCAGTGTTCCACGTGAAACATCAGCTGTGCTTTGAACTTCGATCCTGCATCGTTATGCTGTTCCACGTGGAACATGCGGTTATCGCTATGACTGTTTCAGTACCTGCGTCGGGAGCAGATTTGATTAACCGCAGACCTGGTCCTGCCTGACTTAAGACCGCCCTTCCCTTTTCATGCACGCATAACTGGTTTCAACGAAGTACTTCATCCATTCATGGCCGAGCGCTATGAGAAGCGATGCGAACTCACCGTTCAGGTTCACTACTGACCATTCACCTGTGCATCTGTTGAGCACCAGTGATGTGTCAAGGAACGATATATAGCTGAGCAGAAAATTTCCGGTCGGACTGGTGTTGACTCTGCGCTCCGGACCGGTAAGGCTCAGATTCTTCTCCTTCATCACCTTCCTTGCCAGATATTCAGTTGCGGCATAGACGAGAAGTGCTGTGTCCATCAGAAACAGCAGGACTTCAATCCTGCTGCTGTCTTCCAGGTACATGCTGTCGACTGTTATTTCCGGACGCTGGCAGCATCTCCAGCTTCCTTTTGCCGGCAGCCTTTTCCTGCTTACTGACTGGAGCTTCGGGAACTTCTTCCTTAGCTCCGGAAGGCAGGAGCTGGCCTTATCGAATTCTGATCTTTTCTCACCTGCTGAGTCATCGCTCTTTATGATTCCAATTGGGATTCTGCTTAAGCTGTCGACAAGCACTATATCTGATGCGTGATTCAGCTCCGTATTCTCTCGCCCGCAGCGCTGATTCAGAATCAGCTGACTGCTGTCATACTCGCTTTCATAATCGCTGTAGTAAAAACCGGATGACTCGATTTGAGCTTCCTGTGGTTCTATGCCCAGCCTGTCGAACACCTGCCTTGAAAGTGAGTCGAAGAGTTCTTCAGTGCCGAAAATGCTGATCGCGTCAAGCAGCTTTGCAATATCTGCGCGGCAGGCCTGCTCAGGCTTAATCTCATTCCCATTCCCATTCCCAAGAATCACCTCACTGGGTATGCTCTCCATGAACAACGATGTGTCTGAGAGCATCTGGTGGGGTACATTCAGAAGCTGCATTGTCAGAAGTTTTATCAGCGCGCCGCAGTTCTGCCTGCCATCAGCTGTTTTGCCCAGCAGATCATTTATCTGGCTTTCGAGCCTGAGATAGTCGAAAGTTCCAGCGATGAGTGCTGGATTCCCAAGGTCGTAAACGCTCCTGCCCTCTCCATTCTCATGGATTTTCTTTAAAATCTTCTTGAGTATTTCCTGCGTGCTTTCCTGGCTGCTGTTCGCAATGGCTTCTTTGTCTTCGCTCATATTCCCTCAACTGTATTCCGTCTGATGCTCTTCAGGCACTGTTCCACGTGGAACAAAGCCGCCGTTCAACTTTATGTATTCTGTCCCATGATGTTAAAACTTCAGGAAGAACAGCGGCGATATAGCATCATCAAGAACCCTGAAACCGGCTTTCAGTCTTCTACTGGTTTCCGAGAGTGTCAATGACGCAGGTAGCGGTTCGAGACCAACTGCCCTGAGCATATCATCGATGGTTTTTCGCCTGGACAGCCTGCCGTTTACTCTCATCATTATCTCCTGCGGCTTGGCAGCTATAAGGACAATGTCATCGATTTTTTTTACCTTCTTCAGCATTCAGAAGGACGACTGCCGCGTTCCTCAGGCATTCTGGAATTTCGCTGATGTGGTAATAGCAGCCATGCGTTGTGAGCTTCTGCTGGAGGAGACGGAGCAGGATTGTAGATAACCTTGTAAGAGCATCGTTATCAAGCCTGGACATGTAATTGGGGCGTCGCTTGTTTTTAATCGGCATTAAAAGGCTTGCAGTGTTGTATCTGTCTCCAAGCACGCTTTTGATCCATATAATCAGCTTATTCTCGTTGTCTTCAAGAAAATTGAAGGTCTGTTCAAAGTCATCGTAATACATATTACCAACCGAATTCCCCAGAAAACTGTCCCGATCAATCAGGCCATATTCTTCAGAATCAGGCAGAATCGCCTTGCAGAAGCACATGTACTCCGCTGCGCTGTTCAAATCAAACCTGAGCTCCTTCCTTGTTTTCTTGAGCTCTTTGATTTTTTGGTCGAGCTGCAGATCATCTTCCCAAAGGCGTTTCAGTACGTAATTGCAGTACATTAGGGTAATTACCTGGGAACTTTTTTCTTGCTCAGAATCCTCTGCTTTTGCTGACTCGGCCTTAAACTCAATTATTTCCTTCTGCTTCGCAGTTTCTTTATCTGCTTGTTTCTCTCTCTCCATTTGGTATTTGTCTCAGAGCTCCTCATAAGAGTCTGGATTGTCCCTTATCAGAGCTTCATAGCGGCCGAGGCTCTTTATTGTCCTGACGGAGAGAATGCCCTTCTCATTACGGTATGACTCCATGAGCTTTAAGCAGCTGTACTTCCCTGATTTATTCTTCTCTGTGTACATTGGCAATCCATTGAATGGTTTACGCTGTTTTCTCTGATTCTGCCTTCGAGCGGCGTCAAAGTAAGTTTGGCAAATGATATCAGTCTGGCTGTCAAATACAAACCAGAACAGTGAAATCGGCTTCATGAAGCTGCATTGTTTCACGTGGAACACCGAATATTTTCGATAATTCGTACGTAATCTTTCCTGACAGCAGAGCATGGCGATCATTGCAGACAGTGTTCAGCAGTTAAGAATCCCAGTGATCTCATGGGATGCTTAGGTGCCGGACTCATTTTCCACGTGGAACATTAGAGTGAAGATTGGGCTAACGTTCTGCAGCTTCATATCCTGCGGTTTCAGCATCGGGCGGTAATTTGATGCTTCAGAACCTTAAGCTTTCTGATCCTGTCGGTTAAGTACACCGCCCTGTCCGGAATGCACTCTGAATCTCCGGATGGCACTCAAGAAGGATTTCCCTTTGACGTGCTGCGGGAAACTGAGCTGCCAATTTTGCAAAGCGGTTAGCTTCACCTGAATGTTCCACGTGGAACGTCGAAAGCGTCTATCTGTAAGAGCAGGCCATTTTCCGAACGTTGCACCGGGATCCCCCTCAGCAGAAATCCAGCCAGGACTTCTCAGGAAGTACTTCGATTTTACCTTACGGCTTTACCCTCATCTCTGACTCGCTTATGGTTCAGCAAGTATCTGGAGCCGCAGTTATTGCCCTATTCTGCAATTTGTTCTCCTTTGTTCAGGCAATCTGAACAGCTTGTGTTTTCCGGTGATCCTGAATAAGGAACTTTCCCGTGCAGTTCAGCCGTGTTTAACAGGATACCTGGCAGCTTCACTGGTTAGACTGTGTTGGAAATTCCCTTCCTTGTCCTGTTCGCTTGCGATTAGATGCTGGCCTCCATATTCCTCCTTGACCATCATGAGCTATTTTTGTGACCTGAGTTTCTGGGAATATCAGTCATATGCGTTGGAAGAAGATGCCATGCTTCTCTTTGGGAGACATCTGTACTCCGTGGTGTTCCCTGATGATTAACATGGCATGCAAGGATCCTTGTCCTGCTGTAATCGTCGGCCCGCATCTCAGACAGCTGATAATCAGGTAATTATTCTGTTGCTCAATCCCATCAGTCTGTATGTTCCACGTGAAACATCAGAGCAAGATTGACGCAGCCCTCAGCATGGCAGATGATTAATCATGAGCAACGCATTCCAGGATTATTTGTCTGGCATGTTTGTCAGCCGCAAATTGAGATGATTTACTGACAGGTTATCGCTGATTGCCCTGTCATCGTGTCTGTTCGATGTTCCACGTGAAACACTTTTGTTATTGCTCCTGGACGTGAGTTTCCATGTTCCTTACCTGCTGTGCTCATCGGTCCTGACTCCATCAATTGGCAATCAGATAATTCTGTTGTGCCCAATCGCATCAGGCTGAATGTTTCACGTGAAACATCAGAATAATATTCGGCTGTCTGCAGATTGCAGATGTAGACAGTGAGTATCAACACCCAGTCTGATTTGCCAGCCTTTGTGCGGTATCCGATACTGTAATAGCGTAAAGTCAGTTAACCCTGACTGCCCTGACTTTATGTCAGTCAGATGTTCCACGTGAAACGTCATAATTGATGGAGGATTTCAGACATCAAATCTTCTCCTGATGCCCGGGTGCTGATCAATGTTCACCATGAAAAGATTCACGGAAATGTCCATATGACTGCGGCCAATGTTTCACGTGAAACATTTGGAGAGTTTTACCGATGTCTTCACTCAGATGTTCAATATGAAACGTAGGCTGAAACAGCGCAAGGTCCGTATACAAGGTTTTATCCTGGATCATCAGTTCACTGTTAATTTGAGTTGATCAGACGGTTCCTGTGATGTTCCACGTGAAACATTAGAGCAGATTCCCGAATTTCTTCGGCTTATGTTTCACGTGAAACATAAACTAAATACCATAAGGGCTGCTCTGGTTTATGCTGCGTCGAAATAATTTGTCCGTGAGTTGAGCAATAGGTTCAGTGCTGGTATTGTTCACCTGATCCAAAATATGAGGAAATGCTGATATGTGCACTCTGATGCAAAAGGACGTATTAATCGAAAATCTGGCAGAGACTTCAGCCTTTATCGGAATGAGGTTTAAGGGAGTGGAGCATATTCCTCTTGAGTTCAGCATGTGTGGCCTTCTGATGTATTTCATACTGCCACATGATGCTCTCTCTCAGCAGAAACATCTCCTGTTGATGCAAATCACTTTGAAAACCGGCTTTATGGTTTGCCACAGGCTCTGGCTGAGCCTTAAAATCAGATCTTTCAGCAGAGCAATTGTCTTTACAGCAGGCTGGATCCTGCCTGTCTGCAGCCTCATTCGGATGGGTGCCTGGCCGGAATTGCCCTGTTTTTCTGCAGAAATTCTGCATTCCCGGCCTGAAAATCCTTAATTCAGCCTTCATTATTCTGATGTTCCACGTGGAACATTGGTGATGTTGCGGGAAAAATGCATAATTGCCAGCATCTGAAGCTAAGGAATGGATAGGCCGATTTAACGGATGTGAGCTCTGAAAAGCGGAACAGGGCAGCCGCGGTTTCCGCAGCTGCCCTGTTCTGAAGGCAAAAATTGCAGCAGATGCTTGCTGATTAGCGCTCCTTATCTCAGGACTTCTGCAGCTTTTCCAGCGTAAGGTGCCTGACCTGGACTACCTTGTTGTAGTCCCTGAATCTCTTCGCGAGCTGCTCGGCGGTATACACTGAGCGGTGGTAGCCTCCTGTGCATCCCAGCGCCACGGTGAGATAGCTCCTGCTGCTTCTCTCAATCATCGGCAGCCAGTTCCTGAGGAAGGTGAAAATCTGGTTGATGTAGGCTGAGACCTCCTCCTGCGCTCCAAGGTAGTCTATGACCGGCTGGTCGAGCCCGGAGTAGGGACGGAGCTCAGGTATCCAGTAAGGATTGGGCAGGAACCTGGTGTCGAAGATAAAGTCAGCGTCATGCGGAACTCCGTATTTGAAGCCGAACGACTCGAATACCATGACGATATCCTTCTCGACTTTGCCCTGAAGCCTCTCGATGATGATCTTGGTGAGGTCGTGGATGCTCAGTGTCCCGGTGTCTATCCTGAGGTCAGTGTTGGATGAGAGGGGGGCCAGCAGGCTGGTCTCATGCTTTATGGCCTGCTCAAGCGTCAGGTTTCCCCTCTGGGTAAGCGGATGGATTCTCCTGGTGTCGCTGTAGCGCTTTATAAGGATGTCATCATCAGCGTCAAGGAACATGATGGTGATGTGGACCTTGAACGTTGCCTTTATGCCGTTGAGTATCTGAGTGATGGACAGCCCGTCAGCAGGAAGGTTTCTCACGTCGATGCTTACGGCGATCTTCTTGAACTTGCTGATGCATTCAGCGATAAGCGAGGAGAGCATGGCCACAGGGAGATTGTCCACGCAGTAGTACCCTATGTCCTCCATTGCCCTGAGCGCGACTGACTTTCCTGCTCCCGAACGGCCGCTTACGATTACCAGCTCCATTTGCTGCTCTCCTTTGAGTCCTGACAGGTCAGGATTCGGCGGCAGGTGATTCCGCGCTGCTGCCTTCGCCAAACTGAGACTTAATTATATTGTATAAATCCTGGTCTGTTTCCGGTTTTTGTATGGCCTTCAGGAACTCATTGTCCAGGATCCTTCCGGCGATTTCCTTCAGCTCTTCCGCTGAATCGGACTGATCCTTCTTTTTGGGAGAGAAATAGGCGAAGACGACATTGGCCATCTGCCCAGGCCCGCCGAACTCAAACGGACGGTCGAAAGTGAGGAATACGCCAGCCGGGCTGCCGTTCTTGTCTGACTCAAAGGTGCCGTGCGGAATGGCCACGCCTTTTCCGCAGTAGGTGGTGCCGAGCTTCTCTCTCTGGAAAAGGGCATCAAGGAGTTCGTCTGCCGGGACATCAAGCCTTGCTGACGCCAGGCCGCTGATGAGCTCAAACAGTTTTTTCTTGCTTGCGCAGCTGATCTTGTTCTTTACTGTATCCAGTGAAATTATCTTTGAAATATCCATATCATGCTCCCCTGCCTGAGTTGCTGCAGAGGCCATCGTTTCTGTTCCCGCTCAGCTCCGGCTGCCTGAGCTGGAAATGGTCATTTTACATAACGGCTGTCAGCGATATGAAAAACAGTCTGTTCAGCTTTGGGGTGAACAGATATTCTGCCGGATCGGGCTGACAGTAAAACTGCCCTATTTTAGCAAAAATAAACTATGCTGATTAGTGTGGCTGTTTTTTGTTCAGACAGTATCTGACATCCTGCAATAATGTCTGCCGGAGGACTTTTCCAGGAGCTTTTCAGATCACCATGCTGCATCAGGAAGTGATTTCTTACCGTGAAATCCGCGGGCACTCACTGTCATTTCCCTCTGAGAATTCGCGAGAATGCGCTGCCCTGCTGGTTTCTGCTTATGCGTGATATTATCTTTTATACATGAACTAAATTCATGCTGTTTGGTGAAATGTCAGGTAAAACTTAAATTATTATGTCTACTGTAAGATAAATTCCATTCTAAGATATGATTGCATACATATCTGTATCAGAAATGATCTGAACTAGCGAAAACGCTTAATCTGACATACAGCATCATAAAAACGGGGATCTGGATTCCTCCTGCGATCGCGGCTCATTTACGGCCGGAAAAATAAAGCCCCGGCATCTGCCGGGGCTCATCTCAGTCAGTGTTCTGACTCAAAGTGCTGACGGTATTGATTACTTTCCGGAAAGCTTTTCCTTGTGGCTGACAATGATGCGGTCAACCTTGTCCTCGAGCAGGTCGATGGCAGCGTACATATTCTCGTTGCTCTCCTCGCAGTGCAGAGGGGCGCCCGGGACAATCACATTGGCCTCAGCCTTCTGGACCAGCTTCTCTACTGAAAGCGTTACCTGAATCTCTGAGACCAGTGAAGAATGGCGCTCAAGCTTGCCGAACTTGTTGTTGACGTAGTCAGTGAGAGCGGCGGTTAACTCCACTCCCTTACCTTTAACGGATATCTTCATAAATACCGTCCTTTGTTATTATTTTCAGCCAGCGCGGAGCACCTGGCCCCGCGTTCTCTCAGGCGGGCCTCTGGCACCGCCTGAAGAGAATTATAACTGCTCCATATGCCAATTAAACGGCGCCGCTCTCACAATTCAGAAATAAATGCCTCTGAGCCCGCCTTCGTGACGGATCAGGCACTGACTGGGCTGAACTCAGTATCTGGCTGCGTTTATATAGGGAACATAAGGAGAGCCTGCGGCATGAGGAGCCGCAGGCAGGGTGTCAGCAGATTTCCTTCCGCTGGCTTGATGAGGGGATGGAGAGGGACTCGCGGTACTTGGCGACCGTCCTTCTTGCGACCATGATGCCGGTGTCGCAGAGCATCTTCGCGATGGCGCTGTCTGAGAGCGGCTTCGCCCGGTTCTCCGACTCGATGATCTTCTTGATCTTCGCCCTGATCGCCGTAGAGGAGCACTCTCCGCCGGAGTTTGTGCTCACATGGCTCGAGAAGAAGAACTTGAGCTCATAGATGCCGTGCGGGGTGAGCATGTATTTCTGCGTCGTCACGCGGGAGATGGTTGACTCGTGCATCTCGATGGAGTCGGCGATCTCCGAGAGGATCATGGGCTTCATCTCCTCTGCGCCGCCCTCAAAGAAGTCGCGCTGCTTCTCCACTATGCAGCGGGCAACCTTGAGGAGCGTGTCATTCCTGGTCTCGAGGCTCTTGATGATCCACTTGGCCTCCTGCAGGTTGTTCCTCACGTACTGCCGCTCGTTGGTGGTGCCGCTCTTCGCTATCTTGGCGTAGCGCTGGTTGATGCCGAGCTTTCTCGTAAGCGCCGGGTTGAGGAAGGCCTGCCAGACGCCGTTTACCTTCCTGACGATTACGTCAGGATCAACGTACTGGCTGCGGTCATGCTCGAAGGCTGAGCCCGGGTGGGGATCCAGCGTCTTGAGTACTGCCAGGGCGTCCCGGAACTCCTCATCGCTGAGCCCGGTCTTCCGGAGAAGCGTCCTGATATCCTTCTGCGCGAGGAGATCCGAGTAGCCAGAGAGTATTCTCTCGGCATCGCCCACGGCCTTTCCGGGATCCGGGATCTCACGGAGCTGGGCGAGGAGGCACTCCTCCACGGTCCTGGAGCCTGCTCCAATCGGATCAAAGTGCCTGATGCGCTTCAGGACCACGGCAATCTCGTCAGGCTCGATGTCAGTGCTCTCTATCGCGCTGCGGTACTCCTCGTTGGAGAGGAGCTTTCCGGTCTTCTCCTCGCTCTTCTCGACGAGGATCTTGGCGGCAGCCTCGGCGATGTCATCATCGCTCTGCTTCAGGTAGCCGTTGTCGTCGATTCCGTCAATGACGGCTCTCGCTATCGCCTCGTCGCGTTCGGTAAAAGGCGAGAGCGTGAGCTGCCAGATGAGATGCTCCTTCAGGGTCTCCTCGGTATGCCCCTCAGACTCGAACTCCTCGTCGTCAACGAGGGATGATGAGGTGTGGTGGGCCTTTGTGGCTCCCTCATCGTAGGTGCTCTCCCAGGTCGTGTCGAGAGGGGACTCGCTGTCATCGGGAATGCGGTCGGTGTCCATGGCCTGATCTGACGCGGAGGCCTCGGTAATCTCCGGAGCAGGCTCCTTCTCAGACTCCATGGCCTTCTCGATCTTCTCGTCGAAGGACTCCGCTCCGAGCTCTGAGGGATCAGCCTCGCTGTCTGGCTTCTGATCCTCCACCTCCAGCAGGGGGTTTGACTCAAGCGCATTGTCGATTTCCTGCTGGAGCTCCACGGTCGAGAGCTGCAGCAGCCTGATGGCCTGCTGCAGCTGCGGCGTCATGGAGAGTGTCTGGGTTGTTCTTAGTGATAACGTCTGCTGAGGCATTTGCTACATCCTGAAGTCTTCACCGAGATAGACCTTCCGGACTGTCTCATTGTTCATGACCTGGTCCGAGGTTCCTTCAGCAATCACATTGCCGTGGCTTACTATGTAGGCCTTTTCGCATACCTCGAGTGTTTCCCTTACATTGTGGTCGGTAATGAGGATCCCGATGCCCCTGTCGCGGAGATGGCGGATGATTTTCTTGATCTCTATGACGCTGATCGGGTCGACTCCGGCGAACGGCTCATCGAGGAGGATGAACTTGGGCGAGGCGGCAAGCGCGCGGGCAATCTCCACGCGCCTTCTCTCGCCTCCGGAGAGGCTCATTCCGTAGGACTTCCTGAGCCTTCCCAGCTGGAACTCGTCAAGGAGCAGGTTGACAAGGTCAGTCCTGTCCTTCCTGCTGACGGACTCGTTGAGCTGCACGATGCCCATCAGGTTGTCGAATACGGTGAGCTTCCTGAATACGGAAGGCTCCTGCGGCAGGTAGCCGATGCCGGCCTTCGCCCGCTCGTGGATGGGGAGCGAGGTGATCTCACGGTCATCGATGAACACATGCCCGTCCGTCGCCTCGACAAGGCCGACAATCATGTAGAAGGAGGTGGTCTTGCCGGCTCCGTTAGGCCCAAGGAGCCCTACGATCTGGCCGGTCTCGACCTGCAGGGAGACTGACTCCACCACAGGGTTGCCGTGGTACTCCTTCCTGAGGTTTTTGGCGCTTAAGACGGTCATGCTACTTGCCCTTCTTCTCGGAGTTCATTTCCTTGGGGTCTATGACGGCAGTAACGCGCTGGGTCTTGCCGCAGCCGGAGCCGCCCTTGCAGTTGGCGGTGAGGTGCCCCTTCTCGAGCCCGTAGGTGAGGTTCTCCGCGTTGATCTGGCTGTTGAGCTGCTTTACCTGGCCGTCTCCGGTGATGTTGATGAGCTTCTGGTCGACATCGTAGGCGAGCTTCTTCCCAAGAGCGTCAACCGGCTTGCCGTCGTCCTGGATCTGATGGAAGGTCGCGGGCTTGCCGTAGGCGATGATGTGGGTGGTCTGCTTCTTCTCCGGAACGGCCTTGTAGACCTCAACACGGTCGGCGTGGATCTCGATGGAGCCCTGGATGATGACAACGTCGCCCGTGAAAATGGCGATGTTGTTGTTCAGATCCGCCTCCTGTGTCGCGGAGGTGATGTTGATGGGCTGATCCGAGTCGGACTGCAGCGCCGCCGCAGTTCCCGCGGAAAGAAGCCCCATTGCGAGGAGAAGGCTAACGCGGAGTTTTTGGATTGATGATTGCATGGCAGTCCCTGAAAAAGTTGTAAATGCCTGAGCCGACATCGCCGTCCAGTCCGGTGCAGTCGTCGGAGTTCTGGTAAATGTCGGTATACACGACGCGGGCATTGGTCCTCACGTGCCTGTCGTCGAAGTCATACTCGAGATAGTCCGTCCGGAGCCGGCCGTTGATCGTGCCCTGTTCGTCATACCTGAGCCCGAGGACGTTGTCGGTGAGGGTCAGCATGTCGCCGGTATTGTAGACGCCGGTGTCGCCGCGGAGGAAAAAGCTCTTTATCCCGGTCTTCTCATTATAGAAGTCAGCAGACGGATTGACAAAGCTGGTGGAGTCGGTGACGGTGAAGTACTCGGCGTAGTCGCTCTTCAGGTCATAGAGCTTCTTCCCGTCAGCGGCGAACACCACTGAGCTGCCGCCGGTCATGGTGAAGTTCGGCACCACCTTCTTGAGCTCCTCCCTGGCCTGCCCGATGTCGGAGAGGACTATGTACCACACCATGGCCGATACGATGAGCACCGGCAGGATGACGAGGACCGTAAGCTTCAGGACTGTTTTAAGGAGGCTGGCGCTTCCGCTCATAATGACGCTCCCGCACGGTCTCCCGCTGCTCCCCTTGCCTGCAGGATGGCGTCGCAGAACTCGCGCACCGCACCGTGCCCGCCCGCAAGCGACGAGACGAAGTCCGCGGCGGCCAGCACCTCAGGGTGCGCGTCCGCGGGCGCGGCGCCGAAGCCCGCAATTCTCATGCAGCCGAGGTCCGTAACGTCATCGCCTACATAGCAGGACTCGCCTGAGCCCTCTTCGATGCCCTCCCTCTGGAGGATTTCCCGGAAATAGCTGTCCTTCCCGACTGCGCCCTGCACCACGTCCGTAATCTCAAGATCCCGGGCCCTTTTCTCGACGATTGCCGAAGTCTTCCCGGTAATGATGGCGGTCTTCACGCCGTGGCGCTCAATCGCCTTGATGCCGAAGCCGTCCTTCGCGTTGAACTTCTTCATCTCGTCGCCGCTGTTCGTGAGGTAGATGCCGCCGTCAGTGAGCACTCCGTCAACGTCGAGGACCACCAGCCTGATGCGGGCTAGCCTCTCCTGAAGCTCATCGCCTATCTCGCGTCCGTAGGGAGTTCTCATCAGACCGCTCCCGCCTGGAGGACGTCATGCATATTGAACGCGCCGATTGGCCTGTTCTCCCCGTCGGTTACGATGAGGCCGTTGATCTTCCTCTCCTGCATGATGTTGACCGCCTTGGCGACCAGCTCGTTCTCCTTCATTGTAATGCCGCCCTCCCTTGTAACGCTGCCGATTGTTACGCTGTGGAGATCCTTGCCGGAGTTCCGGTCGAGGAGGCGGCGGAGGTCGCCGTCGGTGAACACGCCGAAGAGCGTGCCGTCATCGCGTGTTACGGCGGTCATGCCGAGCCCCTTCTCGGTAATCGAGAAGAGCGCGTCCATGACTGAGGCGTGGATGCTGACCGTGGGGAGCTGATCTCCGGTCCTCATGATGTCGCGGTTCCGGAGGAGGAGCTTCCTGCCGAGCGCTCCGCCCGGGTGGCTCATGGCAAAGTCCTCCTTGGTGAAGCCCTTGGCCTCGAGGAGCGCAATGGCGAGAGCGTCGCCCATGGCGAGGGTTGCGGTGGTGCTTGAGGTCGGCGCGAGGTTCAGCGGGCAGGCCTCCCTCTCCACGTGTATGCAGAGGTGGATGTCAGACTCCTTTGCCATGGTGGAGCCCTCGTTTCCTGTAATGCAGATGAGCTTTATCCCGCGCCTCTTGATGATCGGGATGATGGTCAGGATCTCGGTGCTCTCGCCGGAGTTCGAGATGGCGATTACCACATCGCCCTTTGAGATCATGCCGAGGTCGCCGTGGCTTGCCTCGCCAGGATGGACAAAGAATGAGGGGGTTCCGGTGCTGGCCATGGTCGCGGCGATCTTCGAGGCGATGTGGCCGGACTTGCCCATTCCGGTCACTATGACCTTGCCCTTGCAGGAGAGGAGGATGCGGCAGGCCTCGTCGAAGGCGTCGGTGTCGATGTACTGCCTGATGCCCTGGAGTGCGCTTATTTCGTCCTCAAGGACCCTGATGCCGGTGCTGCGGAATGAAAAGCTCTTATTGTCCATCATTTTCTGGACCGGACAGCCTGGTCCGGCACTCCCCTCCTCCGGTTGGCAGGCATGAAACCTGCAGTTTCTTCTTATATTCTCTCAATTATATAGAATAAGGCTCAATTTATCGACAGCGCCGGGCAATTTTATCCCGCATTTCCCGCGCTCCGGGATGGCTCACGGCGCAAGTGCCTGACACAGGGGAGAAAGTCCTTTCTCCTCAGGATGGAAGGCCTGGCCCCGTTTCCCTCCCTGCCCCCTTTGGACAGCACTGCTCAGAAAATATACAATACGCCTGACGGCATACGGTTCGCGGCGGAGCCCTGAGGGGCTGCAGTCTCCGCGTTACGGGATGCATCAGTTCACCCGCACAGGAGAATACGAAATGAGAAATCTGAGAAAGCCCCGGATCAGCCTGCTGATGCGGGGAGTGCCTGCCGCCCTTGCGGCGCTTGCGCTCTCCTCCTGCTCCTCTGTTACCGGGAGCCTGGACGGCGTTACGGGCTTTGAGAAGGTCTCGGGGATTTCAGAAGGCGCAGCCCCGGATGCCGCGTACACGCTTGAGATCCTCCATGTGAATGACGTCCACTCCAACATCGATCCGGTGAGGATTTCCCTGAGAACCGGGGACGGGAGGACGCTCCGCGCCGCAGCAGGCGGACCTGAGGCGCTCATGAGCGTCATTGAGGCAAGGCGGAAGGAGAACCCCGATCTCCTCATGATCTCGGCAGGCGATCAGATCACCGGCAATGCCGCGAACTTCGACCTCTTCCACGGCGAGTCCGACGCGGTGCTGCACGGGATCTACCGCGACGACTTCTATGTCCTGGGGAACCATGAGTTCGACCATGGCGGAAAGGGCATCGCGGCGTTTGTCTCCTTCATGAAAAAGCACGCTCCGTCGGCGGTTTTCCTCAACTCGGATCTCTCGGTTGGTCCTGAGAGCCCCATGAAGGACACCGGGGTAAGGAGCGCCGTGAGGGAGATAGGCGGCAGGAGCGTCGCCTTCTACGGGGTAACGACGCCAAAGAAGATAGAGAAGAGCTCCGCCCCCGATCCTGACATGACCTTCACCCCTGCGGTGGAGACCGTCAACCGGCTTTCCGCAGAGAACTCCGGCAAAGCCTCCATCCATGTGCTGGTCTCCCACGAGGGCATCGAGGAGGATCTGCGGAACGCCGGGAAATACAATGACATCGACATCATCGTGGGCGGCGACTCGCACAGCCTCTGCGGCGGTTTCGGGGACTACGGGCTCGACGGCGGCTGCGGCTATCCGGCCGTGCTTAAAAATGCCTCTGGCCACCTGATGTGCATGGTTCAGGCTAACGAGTACGGCAAGGTCATAGGCGACCTTCTCGTGTCGTTCGACAGCGGCGGGAATGTCATCTCCTGCTCCGGACGCCCCTTCATGCCTCTTGACGCCGCCCACGCGTACTTCACGGACAAAGGCTCGGAGCCCGGGGATCCTGAGGCGGTGCGCGCCGCGGAGAGCCTCATCGCTGATGCCGGGAGCCCGTTCATCAGGAGCATGCCTGAGGAGTCTGTCTCGGAGAGGCTCGGTCCCTGGCGCCGGAAAATCGCGGAGCATGACGCGCTCCTCGGCACCGCGCCGGAGGATCTCTGCTCTACAAGGCAGCCTACCGAGACCTGCGTCATCAGAAACGCTCCCGTTCCGGGCGGATCCGAGGTCTGCCGCGCCTTCGGCGAGATGTACCTCTCCGCGTCAGGGAGCGGCTCCTCAATCTTCCTCGGGAACTCCGGCGGGTTCCGCACCGATGTAGAGCGCGGGCCCTTCACCGAGAACAGCATCCTCAGCGTGACTCCGTTCAAAAACCATATAGTGCGAGTCCGGATCACCGGAAGCGAGCTCTCAGCTCTTCTCTCCGATGCCATGCGCTATATCAGCGCGGACATGGAGAGCCGGGACGGCGGAATCCCCTGCGGCTGCGGCTTCAGCTACGCTCTCAGCCGCTCAGGGAGCAGCCTGGTCTCTGACGTGAAAATAAGGCTTGCTGACGGCTCCTACGCGCCCCTCGAGCCGGCTGCCTCCTACGATGTCCTGGTTCCTGACTACATCATGCGCGGCAAGGACGGCTATGACGCGCTCGGGAAGAAGAAGCCCCTTGAGGACTTCGGCACTGACGCGGATCTCGTGAGGAAATACCTTAAGGAGCACGGCTCGCTTCCCCGTCTCTCCGGTGAGCCTGCGATAAGCTCATCAGGCAGCTGACGCCCGGGTTCCGGATAGAGTCTCCCGCAGAGCAGAATATGTCATATGGCATGCGCCAGGCAGAGAGGCAGTGAGCCTCCCTGCCCTTTCTGATCGTGAGCTGGCGCAAGTAAATTCAATAAATGACGCTTAAAACAGGGGCATTTCCGGAAAAAACGATGGATAATGCATGTTTAGTTTTCCATTTTTCACTTTCCTGCATCTTTGGCGGTTTTCCCGGGAGTCCTATGCATATCGAGCGCACCGAGGTCGGTCATTTCTACAGCGGCGGCCATTCAAATTTCCGTTATTTCTCACCTGAGCACGAGACGCTCTCGGTCGAGCTTGACACAGACGGCAGGAGAATCGATCTCACCAAGGGCGATGACGGCTATTTCAGCGCGTCAGTAAGCCCGCTCCCCAAGGGAACGCTCTACTGGCTGCTGATTGACGGGAAGGTCAGGATCCCTGATCCATACTCCCGCCGCCAGCCCTTCAGCGTCCACGGCGCCTCGATGATCGACGAGCCTTACCGCCCGGAGGAGCATTTCCCCGGAGTGAAGGCTGAGGACGCCATCATCTACGAGCTGCATGTCGGCACCTTCACCAGGGAGGGGACTCTCAGGGCCGCCGAGAAGAAGATCGGGTACCTGAAGAGCCTCGGCATCAACGTCATCGAGCTCATGCCCATGGCCGAGTTCCCCGGGGAGCGCGACTGGGGCTATGACGGGACCTATCTTTATGCCCTCGAGAACAGCTACGGAACCTACGCGGATCTGCAGAGCTTCATCTCCGCGGCCCACAGCGCCGGCATCGCGGTAATACTCGATGTCGTGTACAACCATTTCGGGCCTGAGGGCAACTACTCGCAGATGCTCGCCCCCTTCATGGTCTCCTCTGACACTCCCTGGGGTCAGGCCGTCAACTTCGACAGCAAAAACAGCTCGGGAATCAGGGACTTCTTCCTCGGGAACATCAGGTACTGGCTTTCCGAGGCCGGCTTCGACGGCTTCAGGGCAGACGCCACCGCCTTCATTGTCGACACCTCGAAGACCCCGATACTCCGGGCGATGAACGATCTCGCGAAGGAAATAGGGAAGCAGGAGAACCGCGAGATCCTGATGATCGCCGAGCACCTCCGCAACGACGTGAAAGTCACAGACAAGAAGGACGGCTTTGCCTTTGACGCGCAGTGGTGCGATGACTTCGCCCACGCGACCGAGGCGGTGCTTACCGGTGAGCGCGAGGGCCCCTACCAGAACTTCGGCCCGTTCGATGACATCCTGACCGTGTTCTCCAGGACCTTCGTCATGGACGGCTCGCGCTATGACTATTTCGAGCACATGCGCTACGGCTCTGACGGATCGGATGTTCCTCCCTCGAGCATCGTGGCCTACACCCAGAACCATGATCAGATCGGAAACCGCCCCTGCGGCGACCGCTTCGCCGCGTCCTACGGGAAGAAGAAGGCCAAGGCCTTTGCCGCCGCCCTCTTCATCAGCCCCTATGTCCCGATGATTTTCATGGGGGAGGAGTACGGCGAGACCGCCCCGTTCTACTTCTTCGAGTCATTCTCCGACAGCGGCCTCATCAGGGCCGTGGAGAACGGCAGGAAGAGCATGTTCGCGCAGAACAGCATCAGCGATGTCCCCTCGCCCCACAGCGAGGAGGCGTTCGAGAAGAGCCGCCTGAACTGGGATCTCCCTGAATCGGCTGACGGAAAGGAGATGCTGGAGTTCTACAGGGCGCTCATCAGCCTCAAGAAGCGCGGCATCATCGGGAACCGCTGCAG
>Ga0326514_10000560_pt1 | contig 25274 bp, 35 predicted proteins | sample 3_2548_0518_D_FD_203653 | JGI IMG/M metagenome (GOLD analysis project Ga0326514, IMG submission 203653) | Bovine rumen microbial communities from UC Davis, California, United States - 3_2548_0518 | ecosystem: Host-associated > Mammals > Digestive system > Stomach > Rumen | place: USA... | reverse complement strand
ATCTCCGATAGGTTTTCCGTTCTTATACAGGTTGCCACGATATTCGCAATCCCCGTCATAGAATGTATATGTTACCTTATCTACACTCTTTACATCATCACCATACCACATATCTATTATCATGTTGTACCTCCTTAAATAGCCCTTTTGATATTCCAATAATCGCCATTTTCATCATATCCGCAAGCCGAACATTCGAATTCTGTAATAACTTCACGATTCTTGAAGCCGTTGTATTGTACGATCTTGAAGTCATCAGTTGTTAGTTTTTCCCCACAACAGAAGCATTTTTTATCCTCTGCAATTCTGTTGTTTATCTCCTGTATAATCTCTTTTAATCTCATTTTTTCCCTCCATTTCCCGGCTCACTTGCCGATATGCTAACTGTTTTTATACCTCCCCGGATATAGGTTTTTTGTCCTATATCCCGGCTGTTTTATGGTTACATTATCCATACAGATTTTTTCTATCATGTATGAATATTTTACTTCTGTTTTCGTGATTTTTGGCTTGCCTGTAGTGCTTCAGGGCTTGCCTTTTTTGCCTTGCCTGTATGCCGTTTATATCGCTTTTTAAGGCTGTTTTATTGTTTGGGTATAGTCTTGTATAGGTATATTCTATAAAGTGATTTTAAAGGCGTTTTATAGCGTTTTATGCTGTCATGCTGTCAAGTGCGAACATAAACGCCGCCGCTTCTCTGTCGCTTGTCAGAAGATCGCCCCTGAAACGTGCAAATTCACCAACTAACGCCGCCCCGGATGCCGTTTTTATAAAACTGTCGAACGCTTCTACAGCTTCAGTATATCCGGCTATATGATCCCGGTTGTCATATAAAAATTCATACTCTTTTTTATACTGTTTGGAAAAATCCTTGATATTTATAGTCATGTGTTCGATCCTCCTATCTTATAAATTGTTTATATCCATATATAGCCATATCGCTTCCAAATATGCCCCGGCTATCGTTGCTATACTTCCATACGCTGCCGGGCTGTTGTCAAGAATACGACAGTAAAAAATTGTTGCGTTAGTGCTGTCTATTGCGTGAGCGTATAACTTCGGCTCATTTCCTGACGATGTTATTTTTATATATGCGAAGTCCTCCGGCAGCTTGTCAATATATGGCATAAATTCAACATCTGAAGTATAACCAAATGGAAGCATTTCTTTTTTTACGTATTCAGAAATTCGCTTGTTTGCTTCTCTCATATCCTTTGGTTTATCCGCTGTCAAAAATTCAATAGCTTTTTTTGTGATGATCATTTTTATACCCTCCATTATAAATATATAAGTTTAGTTTGATGATCGTTGATATTATCGCTTCCATACCCGGAAAAATTCTTGCCGTGAATATCTTCATAGGTTATTGTATCGCCTTTTTTTACGTCAGGAAAATCTATATCCCCATTATATGTAATGGTTTTCAACTCATAAATAGCATTTACCAGCCGCCATTTTAAGTCACTTCTTAACATCTCACGCCCTGAAGCTGTCTGTATTGCTTCTTTTACCTTGCTATCGTTTGGCAGCGTATCGCCAAACGCAAGAAGCATTTTATCAAGGAGTTTTGCTGTGAGTTGCTTCTGATCAGTTACAAAAAAGAATTCATTTTTGCCTATGTTCATATAATACCCTGTTTTCATGTTTTCGCCCTCCTTTACATAGTCCATACAGTTAGCTTATAAGCGATTTTAACAGGCAAGAAAGCCCTGAAAAAATCATACCTTTTATTGTATCTTGCGAAGTTCTTCATGTGTTTTTACCTCCTGATTAAAATGCCATTGATAATGCACTATTACGAGCCGTAATTGCGAAGAATTCCCCGGTTTGTCTGTCTTGCATAAGTCCGGCATTTATGCCGTATGTACCTGTAGAATATGCTATCTTGTCAAGATCGTGACTATGTAAGAAATTCTTCATATCGTCAAAATTGTATGTAGTTATATCGCTTGCAAGTCCTGAAGTAACATAGCTTTTTATGTCTTTTTTCGTTGTTTTTCTCATGGTTTTATACCTCCTCCTGATAGTCTGCTTCGTATGTATTGCGCATATCTGTCGCAACCGTGAAACGATCCGCAACGGTGAAACTATATCCGAAAAAACGGTTATACAGGTTGCTGGCGTTCGTTGCGATATGATAGAATAAATCTATCGCTTTATCGCTGTTATAAGTGCCTTTTTTTACCTTTTTATTCAAGTTTTCAGCGGCTGCCTGAATCTGTCTGTAAATCGGCTCTTCATTTACTGAAAACATATACAGTTCTACGGCTTCGGCTGTCTGATTATAAATCATGCTTTTTGTTCTTTTCATTTTTTTAAGCTGTTGTTTTTTCCCTGTCAGCTTCAGGGTTGCTTGTTTTTGTTTTCTATGTTTTAATTATATCACTTAATCATATAAATGCAATAGGTCAAAATTTAATATTGACACCCAAAATTCTTGATGTTTTTTAATGACTAAATTATATAACTACATTATATGGTATATTATATCACTAAAATATATAAATAATTCTATATATAGATATATAAATAAATGATATAATTATGAAAAATATTTTATCAAACATACATCACAATATATTGTGCATTGAAAAATTGATGTTTTGAGTTTTTGCACAAGATATAGTGTAAACGCTTGACAAGTCTGTTGTTCCGTGTTATTTATGTTGTAAATTGTTGTTAAAAAAATACGGTTTGGAGGTATGTATAATGTCAAAAAATAATGATATGAATAACTGTGATATAGATATACAGCCTGAAGCCGTATCTGGTGAAGTAGTAGACTTAAAGCGAGATATTCCCCGGATAGCGGAGGAAATAGCCTTAAACGATCTACATTGTGACGATATAACTAAACTCCCACAAGGTCAATTTGATTATGTGTTATCGGAATTACATGATAAGTATTTGATATATGATAATAATATATATAATAAAAATAATCATGTTAAAAATTGTGATCATAAAAGAGAGTATAAAGATAGTGTACTTCTATTGTTGTATGAATTGTATGTAAAACTATGTAAGATGTATAACAAACATATCAATGTTTATGGGTATAGTTGTTTTACTGGTATAAATTATAATACTATCTATCAATGGGAGTATGAGAAAAAAGCAAGTCATACCAAGAAAGAAATATCTAAAAATTTAGACTTTTTAGACGAGCAAACTATAACAAACAAGATTATCTCACTTAACAATCCTGTGGGATTGATCGCATATCAAAACAACAAGCACGGATGGAACACACAGACGATCAGACACGAACACGACACGACACCAGCCACAACGGCAGCTCTAGCCGAACAATTAGGACTTGCCTTGCCGGAAAAAAGTTGATGTTTTTTAATCACGTCAGCGGCTCTACTTGAAAAATAACGGTTTTTCGGGGCTTCACGGCTATAAAGGTTTTTAAGAAACTGAGGTTTGTCCAAGAGATTTTACTAACATAAGTTATATATAACTAACAACGTGGGTTTTCCGGGGTTTTCGCTGTCGTTTGTTCGTCAGCGTGTGCAAGGGGCATCCCCTATACCAAAAACCACGAAGTCGGGCGAGTTAGTCACCCAAATATCCGCTTTACGAAAAAGTGGCTATATAATATATACCCTTACAGAAAGGAGTGAGATATATGATTCAAGATTTATCAACCTTTGAAGATATAACATATCGAGATGATTTATCTCACTACATGATAAACCGAAAAGGAGAGGTATATAGCAAACGAGTAGACAGAATACTTAAACCACAGATAGACAATACAGGCTATTACAAGTATGTACTAACATCAGACAATGGTACTAAAATTAGATATACAGCACATATAGGAGTAGCAAAGATGATATATATAATTATTTTATAAACCTCGATAAACTGACGGATTACGAGAAGAAATTGTTTAAGCAATACGCTCGATCCTAAAAATTCCCGAAAAATAAAAAGGGGGTATACCGTGAACGAGATCGATACCACACAAAGATCAATAGAGTTACCTTTTTCAGGAGAGATAGACAACAACTACTACGAGGGTTTACTTGACAAAGAGGACAAAGCCATACTTGATGGATTTGATATGGCGTTAGAAACCATAACGGATGCTTGGTGCAACCTCGATGAAAATGACATTGAACTTGTCAGAGCCGGACTTGATCCGAAAGAGGTTAACGAAGAAGTCCTCGACTTTGATGATTTATCAGACGAATGGGCTTACCTGACAAAAGAAACTCGATTAGTCGCACAGTTGAAATGGCATATCGAGGAATATCTTGAAACCATGCGGAGTGAGTTTGTCGTATCAATGATAGACAACATGGACGAAAAGAAATACCGCAAGAGATATAAAAAAGTTTTCGGAAAGGATTGTAGAGTATGTTCACCGAAAGAGTGATAACGATAAATCGCCCTGTGGACGATTTAGATAAGATCATAGCCGAAAGGGATAGATACAAGGCAGAGTTAGAGAGCCTATACGCTGCACTTGATGAGTTTATTCAGCGTGAACGGCATTTAGACGAGGAACGCATACGATGGAAGAAGATAATAAGCTGACTTGTGGCACTTGTGTATGGTTTGACAAGAGTTACGAAGTCTGTTGTAACGGATATAGCGAATATAGAGCCGATTTTAGGCTTGAAACGGATAAATGTGATAAACATGAAAGGAGAATAGATGATGTCAAGATTAGCACCGTATGACGGATATGTTGAAGAGGGTAAAACCTACGCAAAGGACGAAGAGATATGGGATTTAGGCGATTGGAGTTGCATAGAGGTACATCCTGATGGTAGGCGTGACTATACAGGGGATGAAGTGATGGCAAAGTTACCTCCGTTTGTTTCTTTTGGTAGTGTTGCCGACAATCCAGCCACAGGTGATGCGTACAGAATGACCAAAGATGGTTGGATGGCTTATTAGTAAACTTTTTTCCTCTTTTCTCTCCCCTTACGGTGAGAAACCGTGATTAAAGGCAAGTCATATTGCCGAGGGGAGTTATACAATATCTCCCATTTTTTGCCTGTAGGGTGGGGAAACCTACCCTACTTTCCTTTATGGAGGTTTGTTATGAATATGTCAGAGATAATGGATGGGCTTAAAGCCTATGAGGGTAAAAAACCCAAAAATCCCCAAAAAACAAAAAGGGGCAGATATGTTAAAGAGGTGGCATACAGAAATTCAGGAGTTTATCTGAAACAGATGGACAGAAACAAGTTTGCTCATGCCGTAGATCAATACGTTATGGATAGAACGCCTGTATCACAGATATACAAAGCCACAGGTTTAAGCAGACCAACATTCGAGAAACGGCTAATGCAATACTTGACAGATGGATATTTACCGGGGGAGATGTTCATAGACGGTTATCCGATGATTCTAAACATCGTAGAGGCATCACCTATGACAAAACTTGCTAAAGAAGTAGAGAGGTCAAAGCAATATGGCATTTACTGATGAAGAGCAGATGGTATGGGATGAACTAAATAAGCGTGACTTGCTCGATTTACAGAACGCTACATACCTGATCGAGTTTTGCCGTAATGTCTATCAACGTGACTATTCAGAGCGTAAACCGCTCATAGATATATGCAACAAGATTAAAAACAAGTGTATGCAGATGGTACTTGAAGCCACGCAAAAGGAACTTACCATCGAAGAACAAGAACACATCTACGAAGTAAACGACATATTCTGGGCTATCATAAAGATGGAGGCTCAAAACCTACAGTTTGACAGCTATTGTTTGTATCTTGAAAAGAATCGTGATCCGAAAGAGAAGTTTTATCAGCCAAGGCGTAAAATATTCAGGAAACATGGTATCGTTCAGGCATATCAGCGTATATTGGATGATGACAAGCTGAAATTGTTAGGTATATCACTCCCTCCGTCTACCGGGAAAACTACGCTTGAAAAGTATTTCCATTCGGCTTTATGTGGGTGGTTTCCGGGTGACGGAAATTTGTTTTACTCGCATAGTGGCGATATAACACGTATGTACTACGATGGCGTATATGATATAGTCACAAATGGTACGGAATACACTTGGGGTGAGATATTCCCCGGTTTGCACGTAACAAATACAAATGCGAAGTTGGAACAGTTTAATGTCGGCAGCTACAAGCCATTTCCGAATGTTCAATGCACTTCGATTGGTGCAAACAACGCTGGTAAAGTCCGTGCAAGTCGATTTTTGTTAGTCGATGATATGATTGGTAGTCAGGAACAGGCATTAAACAAAAACTATCTTGAAAAGTTATGGATGGCTTACACCGTAGACGCAAGACAGAGAAAGACTATAAGTACAGTTGATGGATGGGATTGTAAAGAAATACATAATGCTACAAGATGGTCTACGGTTGATCCTCTTGGCAGATTGTATGAAAAATACAAGGATGATGAGAGTGCTTTATTTATATCCGTTCCAGCATTAGACGAAAAGACCGATACGACCAATTTTATGTATGATGTAGGTGGTTTTACGACAGCACATTATCACGATTTAAGGTCTACAATGGATGATATATCGTGGAATTGTCTATTTCAGCAACACCCGGTAGAACGTGAGGGGTTATTATATCAGGACGATGAACTTCGTAGGTTTGTTGATTTACCAAACCGAGAGCCTGATGCCGTTTTAGGCATCTGTGATACAAAGGAAAAAGGTATAGACTATATGTTTTTGCCGATTTTCTACAAGTACGATAACGATTATTTCCTCGTTGATTGCATTTGTGACGATAATTCAGACTTTGGTACACAGTATGGACGCTTGACGGATATAATCTTGCGACATAATGTTCAACAGGTAGAATTTGAGAGCAATCAAGGTGGATCGAGAATTGCTTTCGAGGTGCAAGATAGGGTTAAAAAACAAGGTGGTATATGTAATATAACCACAAAACCTACGGAAACCAACAAGGAAACAAGAATCATAGTCAATTCAGATTGGGTAAAGCAAAATTGCTTGTTTTTAGAGAAAACAGAGTATACACCGAAATCGGATTACGGAAGAATGATGGGTTTTCTACTTGGTTATTCCGTAGCCGGAAAGAATAAACATGATGATGTACCCGATGGAATGGCAAACTTTGCACTATTTGTAGGAAGAAAGCTAAAGCATAGGACAACAGAGTATGGACAAGGGTTATTTTGAGAAAGGAGATTGATAATGAACATCAATGAGTACCTTAAACAGCTTGAAAAGGACGATTTACGCATACAGGCTATCAAACGCAAGATAGAACGCCTTGAAAATCGTGCATACAACCTATCTTCAAAGCCTATGGATAGTGATAGAGTGCAGAAAACAAGCAATAAGGACAGAATAGCTGATCTAACGGTGCAGATTATGACCGAAAAAGAGCGACTTGAACGGCTTCAGGACGATAACGAGTATCGGATTGACACCTTGACAGAGCATATTCTGGCTATTGATGATCCAGATCAATCAAAGGTGTTGTATTATCAGTTGATTGAACAGAAAAATTGTGTAGAGATTGCTGATACTATGGACAAAGCACCGAAAACGATACACAACATCAGCACTAATGCAAGAAAATCACTTGCAAAGCTATTTGTCGGGAATGAATAGGAATAAAAAGGCTATAGTAGGCTATTGACGGAACAATTTTAATATACTATGATAAAATGGAATAGATAACCAAAAGATGAGTGCATTTCTGCGCTCACTTTTTTTTATTATACAAGGAGTGCTATGGTATGCAACTGTCACATAAAGGGCGTTTAGAGATATATACAGATGAGCCTGAAATAACATCTGCTAATATCATAGATGTACTCCAAAGAGCATTAGGCGTTCATAGAACGAATGTAGCTGATATAAACGCATTATTGGCGTATGAAGCTGGGGAGCAACCGATAGTCAGGGTGAAAAATTATCGTCCTGAAATAGATAACCACGTTGTAGACAATGTGGCTGCCGAGGTTGTTGACTTCTGGCTTGGTTTTGCGTGGGGCAATCCTATTACACTTGTTCAAAAAGGTAACAGGTGGAATGATAACGAGAGCGAAGCAAAAGCCATAAACCTGTTGAATGAGTGCTATACGGCTACAAATAGCGATTGCGATACCGTAGAACTTGCAAGATATATCGAGATTTGCGGTGTCGGTTATACATATATCGACATAAATACAGATTACGAGGACGGAGAAAGCTATTTTACAAGAGATGTGTTAAAGCCACAAAACGCTTTTGTAGTGCGTTCTTCCGTATATCCTGATCATAGGGTTATGCTTGGTGTATCATATCGCAAAGACAAAGAGCATAACTATTATTTCACGGCATTTACCAAAGACACAAGGTATGAAATATCTGCCATGAAAGTCGTAAATGGTAAACCTGTGATAAACCCTAATGATGAAGAGGGTAGATATTGGAGTGAAAGACAACGTAGTGGAGAACCTAACCCTCTTGGAAAAATACCGATTATCGAATGGATAAGGTCTTATGACCGTACAGGAGTATTTGAGAAACAGATTTCCGAAATGGATAATCTAAATCTCCTTGCGTCTGACTTTACAAATGATGTCGATCAAAATACACAAGCCATTATTCATGCAAACGATCTTGATGTTCCAGAAGTCGAGGTTGAAGTTGAATATATCAAGGAAGATGGCACGACAGGCACTAAAAAGGTACTTCAAAAAAGACAACATAAAGAGGGTGAATGGGTTTACACACAAACCACACAAGATGGCAAGACACCATTTATTAAGCCTGTTGTTGTCAATTACGATTATCCGGGTATGCTTTCAAACATTATGTCAAGGCGTAGTCTGATATTACAGAAGTGTCATGTTCCTACAAGAAACGAAAATACAAACGGTGCAACAGGCGTGGCTATGGGCGATGCAACAGGTTGGAGTGATGCAGAGGCGGTAGCATCCGCACAAGAACTTATCACTAATGGCTGTTACATCGAGGAAGTACGTGTTGTTCTTTCTGCAATTCGTGAGAATACGGATTTAGAGCAAGATAGTTTACTTCGTAAGCTAAAAGCCTGTGATGTAAAACCGAATGTGCGTAGACCAAAGACATACGAACTGTCAATAAAGGTTAATTCGATGGCAACACTTATCAAGTCAGGATTTGCGCTTGAAGATGTTGTTGGAACTATACCGTTATTTGATGATCCATCATCTATTGTTTTGACAAGTGGTGACGGTGTAAAGAAATATCAGGAAACGATATTTATGCAGAATGAGCAATCCGATGGTGAGGGTGAGGAAAGCAAGAAAGATGTCACATCTGATAGGACAATGGCAGACTTGTCAGAACAGATTCAGAACTCACCTAATCTTGACGGTCAACAGAAACAGTTGGAGGTTGAATAATGGGAATTAGTATACCTACCTTGCCTATAGCAAAGAAATATACCAAAAATACAACAGAGGGTATGGGTGCTATCAAAGGTGCGCCTTGCGAGATAGCAAGTATTGAACTCGGTACGCAAGAGGGTAAACAAGGCTATTTTATCACTTTTGAATGGGAAGATAATCAACAAGTAAGGCATCAATCAGAGAAGTTTTTCCCATTTGGTCAAAAGGGTGACAAAGGCGATAAGGGCGATGACGGTCAAAGCCCAACTATTACAGTTAAGTCAAGCACAAGTACAGAATATCTGTTAGAAATAGATGCAAACGGCACAACTATAATCACTCCGAACTTGAAAGGCGCAAAAGGTGCTGATGGAGAAAAAGGCGATAAAGGTGATAGAGGTGCAGATGGTAAGACATTTACTATCAAAGCAGATTATCCTGATATGGCAAGCCTTATAGCCGCACATCCGACAGGACAAGCTGGAGATGCTTATTTTGTTGGCAATTCAGATGCACCTGATTTAGTTGTTTGGGAAGATGAGGATAATGAATGGTACAATGCCGGACAGATAAAAGGTCTGAAAGGTGATAAGGGTGACAAGGGCGATAAAGGTGAGAATGGTATAGATGGTATCACTCCGCAAGTCACAGTAAACACACAGACGCAGACAGAATATACGTTAAAGATTAAGACAGGTGAGCAAGAACTTATCACGCCTAACTTGCGTGGTAAAGATGGCGAGGGTGCGGTTGATGAAGAAATGTCAACCACATCAACTAATGCCTTAATGAATAAGACTACCACAAATGCCTTGAATGGTAAGGTAGACAAGGTAGATGGCAAAGGTCTTTCTACTAACGACTATACCACAGCCGATAAAGAAAAACTTGCCGGGATAAATCTTAATAATTACATTCCGACAAGTCAAAAAGGCGCAAATAACGGCGTTGCAGAACTTGATTCAAGCGGTAAAGTACCACCGTCACAGCTTCCGTCTTATGTGGATGATGTTTTGACATTTCCAACAAAGAATGATTTTCCAGCACAGGGATCGGACGGTATTATTTACATAGCAAAAGACGAGAACGCTTCATATCGTTGGGATGGTTCAGCTTATGCATCAATAGGTGGAGCGAATGGTCTTACTCTTGGTGAAACATCTTCTACAGCATATAGAGGTGATAGAGGTAAAATCGCCTATGATGATTCACAGGCGAATAAAAATCACATTGGTGATTTGGCACAGTTGCAAACTACTACAAAGACAGACCTTGTATCGGCAATCAATGAAGCTGCGCAATCTGGCGGTAGCATTACAGTTGATGATGCTTTGGATGCAACAAGTGATAATGCGGTCAAGAATAAAGTTATAAAGGCGGCTGTTGACGAAAAAGTTGATAAAGTAACAGGCAAAGGCTTGTCAACAAATGACTTTACAAATACTTATAAGACACAGTTAGATAATCTTAATGTTGACTTGACAAATAAGCAAGACAAGACGCTTGCACAATCAAGGTCAATCGAAGATGCAAATGTTACCACCGTTGAGGGTAGCATTGACGCACTTAAAACTCATACAGACAGAGCCGTTACAGACGCAAGTGGAGCGCACGGTTTTAAGGTAACAAACAGTAACAACGAAACAAAGATACTGTATAAGAGTGGTAATGCTTGGGTAGAGATACCGCTTGGAGATAAAACACAAGTAAATACCTTGCCACAAGCAAGCGCAAGCACTGTAGGAATGATTTTACAGTATACAGGTGCAGATACATCAACACTCACTAATGGTTATTGGTATAAGTGTGAAGCACAGGGTACAAGCCCTGAAACTTATGCTTGGGTAAATAAGCCTGTTATGGAAGTCGATGACCTAATGAAAGATGTTCTTCCTACAGCAAGTGCTGATGAGCTTGGGAACATCTATATGTATACAGGTGCAACGACATCTGAACTTCAAAAAGGCTTTTTCTATGAATGTGTCCGTGATGGTCAGAATTATGAATGGCTTAATATAAGAGTTCAAGCTGGCGGTGGTCAGACAATTCAATATACCGTTATGCCGACAGCAAGCGTAGAAACACTTGGGAAAGTATTGCAATATACAGGTGCTACAACGTCAAATTACACGCATAACCATTGGTACGAATGTAAATCAAAAATAGAAAGCGGATCGACAGTATACTATTGGGATGAACAATTCTATGTAAAACCTATTCCTGTAGCGGATGTGATTGAGTTGTTTTCTTAAAAAGAAAGGTTGTTATTGATATGGGAAACATAATTCAAGCAAGTGATATAACTGTTGAGCAAATTCAATCTACGAATGGAGTCATTATCTATGATGAAAACTCTACGTGGGGCGGTAATCCTATCGAATGGGAAGTAATTGGAAAAGATCAGGATGGTCAGGGTACAATTACTATTCAAACCAAAAAAGCACTTACAGGATTTGCATGGGATACCATAAACACAGAGGGTAATAACCTTAGATTACAGTTTGGAGCGAATCGAATTGACTCGTTACTTCATCAATGGCTTAATTCTGATGATATAAATTGGTATTCTCCACAACATAGTAATCAAGAACCATCAGCAGATACAGTTTATCAGTATACTTTTTATGGAATGTCGGATGCTGATGATGTTGGATTTATGAGAAGATTATCATCATATTTCAAGTCTATACTTGTAAATACCACAAAAAAAGTTACACCAAATATAAGTGGTGATCCATCATCATTTGTTGGTAAATTATTTTTATTGAGTGTAGCAGAGGTAGGTATTCCATCGTTAAGTCGTTATGAACCAGAAGAGGGTGCTTTTTCATATCAGCGTTATATTGACAGCACTAATGATTCAAGAAAAAAGATAGACACAAACGGAACAGAAAGACAATGGAGATTGAGATCACCGTATAATGATGAATATGGTACTAACAATCATAATGTGCATACAGATGGAGTAATTTATAATCGCTTTGCATATAGTGCAGAATCTTATGTTGCTCCAGCTTGTGCAATTACATCAAGTGTGTATCTTGAAGAAGATGAAAACGGAAAGTACAAATTATTAGCACCTACACATGATGACGAGTATCTTGATTATGATGGACTTGTTGAAATTGCAAATAGAACAGAGCGCAAGTTTAGATTTTCCGAGATGCCGACACCGAGTGCAGATTGGTTAGGTAAATCGATACAGTATATCGGAACTACTACGGTAACAGAGCCGATTTACACACATAATCATTTTTACGAGTGCAAAACAAAGATAGTTGAGGGGCAGACGGTGTATTATTGGGATTCAACCGAGCCTACTATTAAACCTATCACAAATGCACAGATAGACGCATGGTGGAACGGAGGTAATTAAGAATGATTACAGTAAAAGATTTTCTTGACGTGTTCAAGAATCCGAATGTAACTGTTGAAGTCAGGGATAGTGCCGGAGATTTGCTTGCTAAAGAGTATGCAATCGGTAAGGACACTCTGAATACAACCATTTCAAGCCGTGTTGTCAATGAGATTAAGACGGAATCCGTAAATCTTATCACGATAACAGTTGAGGATCAGCCGTAATGGATGGCGTAGCAACTTTTGATGAAATAAATCGATTAGGCAAGGCGAGATCAGAACCATACGATCAATACTTTGCTGATATGGACTTAAACGATGTTCAAAAGAATGAGCGTATTTCATTTTCCAAAGACACGGAAGATGTACTTATGCTTATTCTTGGCTTAATTGCCATTCAAAAGGCTTTTGACAGTTTAGATAGAGAATATGCTATCTATCAACTTGAAACGCAATACAGAGCCGTTGTAGCGTCTTATACAGGCATAGACGAATACCTTGAAACCTACATACAAGATTTTTCGTCAACATTTGTTGATACCACGTATGAAAACATCAATGATATATGGTTTATATCAGAGGATAGGGCGATGTTCGATGCCGAGAATGAAGCTAATACGACATTGAACTATAAAGACTATCTGAAAGCTATTTTATCTGGTAAAACCATGAAAACGTGGAAAACGTATGGGGATAGCCGGGTACGAAAGACGCATAAACCGCTTGATGGAAAGACGATACCGATTAAAAGCCTGTTTTTGGTAGGTAATTCGTTTATGAGGTTTCCAAAAGATACGATGTACGGAGCGGATTCAAAAGAAATAATAAATTGCAGATGCTCCGTTTCGTTTTCATAAATTTTCTTCCGCATGGGTATAAGCCATGATTAGCGAGGTGCAACTCCTTGCTGGGAGGTAAGAGCCGTATGGCTCTTTTTTTATATGTCAAGGAAAAGACGCTAAAACCCATCACAGAAGATGTAAAAAGACAAAGACTTGATAAGCGGTCTATAAATGCTTATCCGTTACAGAAAACGTACAAAAGACGAAAGGTAGGTAACAAACAATGCAGAAAACAGATTTTGAGGTACTTCCGTACAAGTTGCAGATGTTCGCAGAGGGCGATGATAACGGTAATGAGGGTGATAACACTCCCGATAGCCAATCAAATGATGATGGTAAGAGTGAGCCGGACAATTCATCGAATGATGACGTAGACAAACTAAACGAGGCACTTGCTGAACTTGCTAAAGTAAAAGCTGAAGCAGAAAAGAACAAGAAAGCACTCGATAAGGAAATGTCGAAGAATCAGCAGCTTACAAAAGACCTTCGAGCAAAGATGACAGCCGATGAACAGGCACAGGCAGAGAAAGAAGAAGCAGAGCGTGAGGCTGCGGAGCGTTTGCAGAAAGCCGAGACTGAACTCAATCGCATGAAAGCGATACAGGCTTACAAGGCTATCGAGAACGAGGAAACAGTAAATACGCTGATTGACGCTATCAATGATAACGATCATGCTTCTATTGCCACAATCATCGAGAACGAGGTCAAGAAAGCTATTGCAAGCAAAGAGGCAGAGTGGAAGAAGTCACGACCACCGATTGAAACAGGCGATGGTTCAGGTGCTTCAATGTCTGTTGATGAAATAATGGCAATCAAAGATACCGCTGAAAGGCAACGTATGATTGCACAACACATTAACTTATTTCAATCATAATACCACAAGGAGGTAGAAAGAAATGGCAGCAGAGGAAAATCTGATTACCAAAAGCGACCTTGCTAGGTCAAGAGAGATCGACTTTGTATATCGTTTTAATGACGGTATCAAGAAACTTACAGAGGCACTCGGAGTTACACGTAAGATTCCGAAGCAGGCAGGTGCGGCACTGAAAGCGTACAAAGCACAGGGAACACTTGAAAATGGTGTTGTTGACGAGGGTGATATTATTCCTCTTTCAAAGTACACTACTGTACCCGTACCCTTCGGAGAGATTACTCTGAAAAAGTGGAGAAAGGCATCATCCGCTGAATCCATCGTTGAGAAAGGTTACGATCAGTCGGTTATTATGACCCTCGATCAGCTTTTGAAGGATGTTCAGAAAGGTATTCGTACCGATTTCTTCACATTCCTCGCATCAGGCACAGGCGTAGCAACAGGCGTAGGTTTTCAGGATGCAGCAGCGAACGCTTGGGGGCAGCTTCAGGTGAAGTATGAGGACACCGACTTTACCCCTGTTCACTTTATCAATCCGCTTGATGCCGCAAAGTATCTCGGTTCTGCACAGATCAGCACCCAGAGCGCATTTGGTATGACCTATATTGATAACTTCCTCGGTCTTGGAACTATCATTATGAATACCGATGTTACACAGGGTAAGATCATTTCAACCGCAAAGGAGAATATCGTTCTCTACTATATCCCGGTTAATGGTGCAGACCTCGGTGAGGTGTTCAACTTCACATCAGATCAGACAGGCTATATCGGAGTTCACGAAGAGCCGACATACAACCGTATGCAGGTTGAGGACACCGTTATTTCAGGCGTTAAGCTGTTTGCAGAGCGTCTTGACGGCATCGTTGTTTCTACGATTACCAACAATTCGCAGAATCCGGGTGCTTGATAAGGAGGTTAACAGATGGCAAAGTATGTAACAATCGTGCCATTTGCTGACATTTATGACGGTTATCACGACTATTTTGTGGGGGATGTATTCCCCCACGATGGTCGTTATATTGATCCGGCACGTATCAATGAGTTGTCAACAAATCTCAACGCATTAGGAAAGCCGTTGATCAAAATTGCGGAGGAAGTAACGATTAAAGCTGATAAGGAAACAAAAGAAACTGAATCATCATATACGAAGTCAGATATAAATCGTGCGCCTTTGGCAACATTGAAAGAGATAGCGTCAGAAGTTGGTATAGATGGTGCAGACGATAAGACAGGCGGTGAGTTGAAGAAACTCATCATCGAAAAGTTAGGATTGTGATGATATGAAATCATACAAAGTAATTAAAGAGTTTTACGATAAGCAAGACAATAATCAGCTTTACCGTGTCGGGGATACATATCCTCGTGACGGAGCAGATGTGTCTAATGAACGTATCAAGGAACTTTCATCTGGTAACAATGCTACGAAAGCACCTTTAATTGAAGAAGTAAGAACAAGGCGTACAGCATATACCGATGAGATAAACGATGAGGACTAAAGGCTATGACGATAGATGAAATGAAAACCGCTATTTGTGACGAATTAAGCGTTGAACTCAAAAATGAGCCGACATTTTCGGGTGAATTATTAGCCATAAAGGTTGACAATGCTGTTCGTGAGGTTATCAGGGCGAGAAGATACCCCTCGTATTATAGCGAGGCTATGATAGAAAATGATTTAGTGGGATTTTACTCAAATATCAAGAATATTGCCCTTTATGACTTTAATCAAATAGGTGTGGAGTTTCAATCATCATCAACCGAGAACGGCGAAAACAGGGCATATACAGACCGAAATAAGCTGTTTTATGGCGTTGTACCTTTTGCTAAATAAGAAGTCCGAGCATGATTATCACTTTTTGTGGTAGTTGTAGTGGCATCTCGCATTAAGTGGTGGAGGGCAGCGAGAACTATTTAAGGAGAAAGTTATGGATTGGTTAAGCAATATACTTACAAGCAATAACGGAGTAGCACTTGCCACATTATCCATCGTGGTTATCATTTTTGCGATTATCGGTGCGAAACATGGACTTGTTAATATAAAAACAAAGAAATGTCAAATCGGAACTTCTGCGAGTGAAAATGAACGGATGATTATGAAAAATCAGCAAGAGTTTGTTGAACTTGCCGTTGAAGCGTTCGAGAAAGAGATACCAAAGCCAGATGATTATAATGTTTGGCGTGGTAAATATATTCTTGAAAAAGTCCTTGATGAGATCAACAGATGGATAATCTATAACCATATTCAAGAAACCAATTCATACATCGAGATACATCAAGAAAAAGTATGGGTTTTGGTTCAAAGCCTGACAGACAATAGCGTTATGTCATCAAAAACCTTTAAGAAAAAGGTTGATGAAAACATCGAACGCATAATCAGGCGATTGGTGGCTATCAGAGAGGAATACGAAAAATGAGAACTGTCAGGAGAAACAAGCAAAGGCTTATGTATGCCTTATATAAAGGGGTGTCGGTTGCTGAATTAGTCAGAGATCGAGATGGAAACCCTATGCTTGATGAAAACGGAGATTACATATATGATGATTCTTCGACTTCTGACATTTTGTATGACGATCCTGTACCGTTCTTCGGTAACATAGCCTTTTCAAAGGGTTCAGGTGAAGCCGAGAGCGTAGCTTATGGAATATCGCTTGCCGATTATGATAGCACATTGATAATGAATGTCGGTGAGATACCGATTGATGAAACATCTTTGATATTCAAGGATAGTATTCCTGAATATGACGCTAACGGAAATCTAAAGCGTGATAGTGCTGATTTTTCCGTTGTCAAAGTGCAACCGTCACTCAATACGGTTATGTATTTGTTAAAGAGGATAGTCAAAAATGCGTAAAATGAAAGCCGTATTATCCGCTGATAGTCTTAATCAGTTGGCACATGATTTCAAAACCTATGTCAATTCGATAGACTTGAAATGTGAAAAGTTTATAGAACGGCTTATAAATGAGGTTGGAATACCTGTTATAGACGCAAATATAGCAAATGCAAAGGGTGATAGTACCAAAGATACAAATACATACGTTGAAATACGTAGGCAACCAAATAAAGAGATACAGGCAACTCTTGTTGTTGAGAATGAGGACATTCTATTCATTGAGTTTGGTGCTGGTATTGTTCTTAACCGAGGTAAGCCATCTCATCCAAAAGAAAAGGCTTTAGGTTATGGAGTAGGTACATATCCCGGACAAACACACGCATTTGATGATGAGGGTTGGTGGTATTGGAATGGACATAGGAGAATACATTCCTATGGTACAGAAGCCACAATGCCTGTTTATGAGGCATATAAAGCGATGGTAGATCAAGTTGAGAGGATAGCGAAAGAGGTATTTGCTAATGGATGATTTTTGGTATATGAAAGTCGAAAGCATTGTTTTTGACCGTATCAAGAAAAAGTCAAAAGACTATCTTTCAAAATATCCTGATTTGATATTCACTTCCGAGGAAGTCACACAAACGCCTACAAAGTTTCCTTGTGTGGAAATAAGGGAATTACAGGGTGTCGAGCAAGGTATTACACTTGATAATGAGTATGTATCTGGCTATCTTTCAACATTCCAGATAAATGTTTATGATAACAAATCAAAGCAGATAGCAAGAGATGTTATGGAAGAAGTGATAAGTCATTTCAAAAAGGATTTACACTTTAGTATCGTGGCTATGCCTATTCACACGAATAATGGCGATATACACCGTTATATAGCAAGGGTCAGGCGAATGATAGGCGGTGGTGATAAACTCTAAATAAAGGGCAAAATCGGGCGTATTTAGTCCGTTTGCAATATACACATGACAGAAAACTCCTTAATGGAGTTTTTTTGTTGCAACAAACTAACTTCACAAGGAGGTAAAAACGATGGCTGTTTATTCAGTTCCCGGCGTATCAACACTTCAGATGACATTGGAGTTTTTCGATGACGCTGCAACACGCCCTACTACTGGCACAGGAACACAACTCGGTCGTATCAATGGTATCGGTGAGATTTCAGTCGATCCTGAACAGATTGACGCATCCGCACTTGAAGATACCAAAACACAGTATGTTAAAGGTCGTGACTCCGTATCAGATCAATGGAATATCACGGTCAACACACAGCCTGAAACGATCGCAGAGTGGGCGGCTCTTAAAGGTCTTACAAAGTGGTTTAAGGTATCTCATCCGACTTTGGGTTATTCCTATTGGGTACGTGGTACTGTACCGCAGACACTTCCGCTTTCTGCCGTAGATCAGAACTCACTTTTGACTATGGAACTCGGTATAACCGTAGTAGATGTCGGAGATTGGGTTGCAAACGCTTGATAGCGTAATTACAGGGGTTATCTTTTAAGGTAGCCCCTTTTTTCTTTTATATGGAGGATGATAAAAATGAAAACATTGAAAATAGGTAGTGAAAACTACATTCTCGAATATGGTTTCGAGGCAGCTATGGAATCTGATGTAGTTCAGATGGAGTTTGACATTTTAACAGGTGCAAGTATGGCAAAGGAAACTGAAACCTTTGACGGTAAAGAGATAAATGCCATGCTTACGGCAACAAGTAAGATTGTAGGTTCTATACCTACATTTGTTTCAAAAGCATTTTATGCTGGAATAAAGTTGCACCATGAAGATTTGGATAAAGCGGATTCGGATAAACTTCTGAAAACATACATGAAACAGGAGAAGATTTCATTTATGAAAATGAATACTGTTATTCAGGAATGTATGCAAGATGATGGTTTTTTCGAGATCAGCGGTCTGATGGAAACGATAGAGGACTTGACAACAGCGGTAGAGGATCAAGTGAAAGAGATCGAGAAAGAAATGACCGCTCCGAAAACACAGACGAAGCCGAAAGCCAGAGTTTCAGGGAGCAAATAATCAATGAATACTTACCGGGGGCGATTGCCCTCGGTGTATCATATAGTGATTTCTGGAGAATGACACCAAAGATACTAAATGCCGTGAAAAAAGGGCATGATTTACGTATACGAGAGATGGATGATTATGTTCATCAAGCCGTAGGATATTACGGTTTATCAGCCCTGATGGTTTCAATAGAGCATTGTTTATTTGGGAATAAAGCTAAAACAGAGTATCACAAAGAATCATTGTTAGACGATCATTACATCGTTGACAAGGAATATGAACAGACAGAGTTTGATGAAATGTCCGAGGATGAGCAAAGAGAACTACTCATGCGAGGATTTGGGTTAGACCGTTTGGAGAAGAAAAATGGCTGATGCACAGACGATAGATCAATTAGCGATAGAGATTACCTCATCCATAACAGGCGAAAAGAAACTTGAAAGATTCTCGAAAGCCTTAACGGATTTAGCGGTTACATCTCAAAGTGTCAATACAAATAACTTAAAGTCAACGGCAACTAATATTAGTGCCTTTTCTGTGGCTTTAGGTAGTATCAACACTAATGGTGTAAAGAATTTCGCTAATGCTATCAAACGTCTGTCAGAGATAAAAGCCGAGAATGTAGGCGGTCTTGACGCTCTTTCAAAGTCTATAATCACATTAACCACTTCTGCCGGAAACGTAGAGGGGCTTACAAGGTTGACAAATGCCCTTGCAAGGCTTTCAAAAGCCGATATGAGTGGTTTCAATAGTGGATCATTTTCACAGATGGCAAGCACTATTACAGGGCTTGTAGGATCGTTATCACAAGCAGAACAGGTAGACGCTGGTATAACCAGACTTGTTACGGCTATCGCTAAATTAGGTGGTAGCGGTCAATATATCGGAAATGTGACTACGGAACTCCCGAAAATAGGTATTGCACTTACAACACTTATCAAGAGTTTACAAGGTGTTGGCACAATAGACGCTAATATCACTAAACTTGTTGAGGGTATAGCGAGGCTTGCTAATGTAGGTGCTAAAGCTGCCGATACAACAGCTAATCTTGATAGTTTTGGGGATGCCGTAGTTCGTCTTGTAAACAAGATTAAGGGTGTAGGCGAGATAAATGTAAATCTTGCAAACACTATTCAAGGTCTTGGAAATCTCGCATCAAGCGGTGTAAAGTTTGGAAATATCGCACAATCAACAACTACTCATGTAAATAATCTTGGTAACGGTTTAAGGCGTTTAGGGGGCATTTTAGGGCGTGTAATCAATCCGTTTAATTCGCTTCGTGATAAACTCGGAATGGTACAGAAACGCTCTAAAGGGTTAGCATCTTCTATAGGTCTGTTGTATGCGAAGTTTTTTATGCTTTTGCGTATTGGAAGATGGCTTGGAAAGTCAACAGGATCGGCACAGGATTACGTAGAGAGTTTCAACTACTTTAATACCGCTTTACAGAAGATAGGTAGAGATAGCAAAGATCAATATAAGCGTTTTGGATATGATAACGCACAGGCATACGCTGATAGTTTTCAGGATAGGTTTACAACCTTACAAAAGCAAATGACAGGGTATGATGTCAATTCTCGTACAGGAGATTTGGACTATACACCCGGTAGATCACTCGGTCTGAATATTGGCGATGTAATGCAATATCAGGCTCAAATATCACAGATAACGAATTCAACAGGGCAATTAGGCGAAGTGTCTATCATGGCTGGTAAAGCTATGTCAATGCTTGCTGCTGATATGTCCTCATTGTCAAATACAGACCTTGTTCAAGTGCAAGAAAACTTTATGAGTGCCTTGAATGGTCAGACCAGAGCCGTGTATAAATATGGTGTCAACTTGACAAGTGCAAGTTTGCAACAGATAGCATATAATCATGGTATAGACGCAACCGTAGCAAAAATGAGCATGGCTACAAAGCAACAGTTACGCCTTATCGGTATGTTGGAGCAATCAAGGGTTGCATGGGGTGATCTCGGGAAAACGATTAATCAGCCAGCTAACCAACTTCGTATGTTGCAAGCCGGATTTTCAAATCTTGGTCGTACAATCGGCTCAATTTTCCTCCCGGCTTTACAGATGATATATCCTGTTCTTAATGGTATCGTAATGGTACTACAAGAGTTTTTCGGATGGATAGCAAAGCTGATAGGTGTTAAAATGCCTGAATTCGGTGCTATCAAAATGCCTGATATAGAAGCACCAGCGGAAGATGCCGGAGCATTAGCCGATAACACAGGTAGAGCCGCAAAGAACGCAAAGAAACTGTCAGATAACCTACAAGGATTTGATGAGATCAATAAACTTGACGCTAATAACGGTAACAATGGCGGTGGCGGTGTTGGCGGTGTAGGTGGAGTAGGCGATTTTGATTTATCAAAAGACCTTGCTAAACTTCTGAAACAGTATGAAAAGATATGGAACAGATATTATAAATCAAGCGAGAATAGAGCATATCAATATGCAAAGAAGATAAAAGAAGCACTCATCAAGGGATGGAATAACGGTGGAGATTTCACATTCCTCGGTTTGCAATTCGGACAGATGTTGTCTGAAAAACTTGCTAAAATACCTTGGGATAAGATACAGAATGGTGTAAATAAGGTTACACGTTCATTCGCTACATTTCTTAATGGCGTTATTAAAGGTACAAATTGGACTACTGTAGGCAACACGATAGCACAAGGATTTAATACTATCGTAGGTGCTTTATATACATGGTTTAATACCTTTGATTTTCTTCAACTCGGAAGAAGTCTTGCACAAGGTCTAAATGCCGTATTCAATAAGATTGATTGGCATAAACTCGGTTCAATGCTTGGTAAGAAACTTCGTGGCATGATACAACTTGCCTTTGGGTTTATAACCAACATCAATTTTGAGAATATCGGTCAAAAGATTTCAGATGCAATTAACTCATTCCTTGCTGATATGGGTGCGATTGATCCCAGAACAGGCTTATCTGGATGGGCTGAACTCGGAAAGACATTTAGTGATGGTGCAAAAGGTTTTCTTGATACTATTTTGACTGTCCTTGATAATGTGGATTGGGATGCCGTAGCAAAAGCTGTTTCAGACTTCATGGGTGCTATTGATTGGGTTGGTATCTTAACAAGAGTCGGCAAGGTTATTGCTAAAGCATTATGGACAGTTATTACAACAGGCTTAAAAGCCTTTGCAAACGATCCTGTTGGTGTAGGCGGTGGAATAGTCGCTATACTCGGTGGAATGTTCGCATGGAGCAAAATAAAAGGTCTTTTGGGTATTGTAAAGGGTAGCTTTAGTAAATTACTTGGCAAAGGACTTACACAAGCCGCCGGAAGTGTCACGATCGGAGGCGGTGGTAAAGGTTTACTTGGTGGACTTGCCACTAAACTTGGTGGCGGTATGAAGTCACTTGGTAACAAGTTGTCAGGACGTTTCTTGACAGGATTTGCACCGACATTTGCCGCTGGAGGTGGACTTAGTAAGGCTATCTTTACAGGATTAAAGTCTTTGCTTGGATCAGGTGGGGCAATAGCAGCCGCATTTGTAGCCGCTGGCGTATCGGGTAAAATCATCGGTGATATGATAGGTGATTTAATATCCGCACAAACTGATGAAGATATGGCAGAGCGTCAATCATGGCACATGAAAGGCAAAGCGAATAATGCCGTAACATCAAAAAACGCAAGCGATACACAGAAAGCACTTAATCAAATTGGCAAATACGGTGAGGAATTTGGCTTGGCAAAGAATGTAGCCGTAAACAGAGAATACCAAAAGTCGCTTGCTAATATATCCGAAGCTGAACGTATATGGGCTAAACAACAGAAAGAGCATAACGATCTTGTAGCAAGGTTAACGCAACAGTACAATGACGGAGAAATATCCGAAAGTGCTTATAACTATGCTATGGAGAGAGAACTTGCTTTACATGGTGAAAACGCAAAAGCCATAATCGAGGCAAGGTCAGCACATGAAGCGATTAAAAAAGAAATGGATCGTGAGCGTGGCATACAGGCTAAACTGAATGAACTTCGCAAAGCCGGAATACTCAATCAAAAACAATATAAGAAAGCACTTGATAGGGCTTTAGCAAGTGATAAAAGTGTTGTCGGTGCAACTGATATGGCTATTTCAAGCATGAAGAACTATCAGGATGCCGTAGCTGACTTGACCGATAAGATGGATAAAGCTAATGTTCCGTCTGAACAGCAGAGAATTATCCTGAATAGATTAAAAGATGCCCTTGTAAACGGTAAAATTACCATGAAACAGTATAGAGATATGGTAAAGAGAACAGGTGGCGATGTAAATAAACTTGGTCAGGAACTTGATAAGGTCAAGAATAAGAAAATAAAGATCAGTTTAGGTATAAGCGGATATAATAGCATCAAGAAAATGCTTAATTCCATACCAAAAGAGATACCTGTCAATGTAAAGGTTACAGGGCAAAACGGAAACCCTATGACAAATAGAGAATATTCCGCAAGAGCCGCTTTACAAGGTTTGATGGGAAGTAGTGAAAACTATGAACGTCAAAAGCAAGCAAATAATATTGCTTTTGGTAAGAATGGACTCATCAAACTGAAACCGCACTTGTTTGATTTATATGCTAAAGCACTTCGAGATTCAGGATTTAAGGTTAAGAAGTTCGCTAAAGGTGGTTTCCTTGAAGATGGCTTATTTACGATGAATCACAACGAGATAGCCGGAAGATTTGATAGCGGTAAATCTGTTGTAGCAAACAATGAGCAGATTTCAGATGGATTTGCAAAGTCTGTAACCGCCACACTTGCTCCAGCTATTTATTCAGCCGTAAAGCAAGCCATGAATGAAACGTCAAATAACGGAGATAATGAGGTTAAGGTATATCTTGATGGTAGACAGATAGCCGAGAACTCTGTTAAGCACATAAGAAACATGAATAGATCGAGAAACGCTAATGTATTTGCATAAGGAGCGGTTTTATCCGCTCCTTTTTTGTGTGAGGTATAGATATGGCAGAAGTAGAACCGATTTCACTTGTCTTTCGTGAAGTCTTGAATGATCCGGGGTTAGCAGAGGGCGATTATCAAAGTCTATTCCCTCATTACATAAATCATATCAAGTATGACATTGAGGCGGTATGGTCAAGCAATACAAGGCGTAATTCTTCCGCAAAAATGACAGGAAAGATTATAGCGAATAAATACAAGTTAGATGTATCGTATAAAGCCGATTTGCCACAAGAGAAACTCGCTATATTGAGAAGCTATGCACGTTCTAATCAGGAATGGCACAAGATTATGTTTACAAATGAACTCGGAGAGAATATCACGAGGACATTCTACTTTGGAACATACAACGTAGAGCCGTATTGCTTTTGGAATGGATTTATGTATTATCAATCTATCAATATAACGCTGATTGAGAGGTAACAAATGGCTGATGTAGAACCACAGGTTTTAACTGTTGATGATGGATACAAGAATATCAGAATAGAGATTGATGGAAACATAGTTGCGACACAAGACATCATTGAAAGTGTATCTATCACATACGGAAGTACAGACGGAAATGCACCGGGTTTCGGTGCTACGTATTCCCCTCATTGTGATGTAACGATCAACAGTAATGATATATACGGTAACACGGCACTTGAAGCTATTCAGCTTGGTGCTATGTTTTCGGTCAAATGTGAATTAGTCAGCGGAACATATCAGACGATGGGTGACTTCTATATTGAGATGCCTCCGCAATACACAGACGATTACCAGATAACATTTTCTGGCGAGGGTATGCTTGGTTCTATTATGGATGGTACTTATGTTGATTATACCATAATGGAAGATTACACCGAGAATGGTGTATTAACACCTGTACAAGCAAGGGATGTTATATACAGACAATTTCACATAATGATTTCATGGAACGCTAATGCTTTTCCGACAGACTTTTTAACAGACGCTAAAATCATAGTGCCTGTTCGTTCTAAATGGAAAACAAAGAAATATCAAACATCATATCCATACAAGAA
>Ga0326514_10000559_pt1 | contig 25279 bp, 49 predicted proteins | sample 3_2548_0518_D_FD_203653 | JGI IMG/M metagenome (GOLD analysis project Ga0326514, IMG submission 203653) | Bovine rumen microbial communities from UC Davis, California, United States - 3_2548_0518 | ecosystem: Host-associated > Mammals > Digestive system > Stomach > Rumen | place: USA... | reverse complement strand
ATTAAAAAGTTTTTGCGAATTAAACGAAAGGAGGTGTGAGTTTGGTTATTCAAAAAAATTCTCGACAAGTTCCAAAGGATGCATAGATTATGAAAGATAAGAATTATTACGATGTGGTATATGCTTGGTTTCAATGTAAATCTGATTGGAGTCAAAATGAAAGAATAGTAAAAGTAGCTGATGCTAAATTTGTTACTATTGGTGAAGAATGTGGTATTGACCGTCGTAGTGCTTCTAAATATGTAAATAAGCTTATTGCATTGGGGCTATTAGAAAAAGATGAAGAGCGAAAAATATATATATTGAAAGCTTTACCAAATTCATCTGCAACTTTAGTACCATTTCCGACTTTACGGCAATTAGTAAATTCTTTAAATAGGAATAGCGTAAATATTTTTGTTCATCTTTTAAATCGTTGGATTGCTAATGATGAAAAAGAATTTATAATCACTCATAAAGAATTAAAAGAACATATAGGTATTTCATCAAGTTCAACTTCTAATAATGTTGTCATTAATGATATATTAGATATTTTAAGACGTTTGGGTTTAATTATATATGAATTGCGGCAAGTTGAACCGATGAAAACACAAATGTATGTTACTAAAGTTACTAATGTTTTACCGGACTAAAAATGTACAAAATTTTCTGATGTTGTGTACAAAATTTTCTGATAAATGTACAAAAATTTCTGAATTTTGTACAAAAAATAGAAACCTATATAATAGTAATATAAATAGAAATAGGGGTAGATAAAATATCCCTCCGCTTCGCTTCGGGATATTTTATCTACCTGCCGAAAAATGATTTGAAAATTGGAGGAAAAGGAAATGAAACCAGTAACTAGGGCAACCATATATTTGGCCAATGAAGAGAAGATGTATGAAGAGATAGATCATATAAAAGAGCAATACAAAAATGGAGAATTTGATTTGGAAGAAATGAAAAAGAAGATTAGATTTTGTATTGCAGATGCTATTGAGATTGGATTAGAAGTTATAGAAGAAGAAGAGAAGGTGGAGGAAGATAGGGGTAATAGATCTTCTAAAATAGGGGGGCTATTACGGAGGGTACTCTTTTTCAAAAAATGATTTGAAAACCCATCTTTTTTTAACTAAAGATTCAGTCCGGAAAATGAAACCAAAAACGAATATTCGTGCTATGCGCATTTAGTTGATAAAGATAGAAAAAAATGTTATAATATATTTATAAGAATGGAGGAAGGAAAATGGCAAATTACAGTTTTGATGACTTGGAAAAGGCAGTAACTGGTTTAGGCGAATTGATTAATGAAAGTGTAGGATCATCGGTAGATGATATATCAAAAGCGATTGCTGAAGTAGCGAGTTATTTAAATGATAATGGAATATATACGATAGGATACTATCGGGGCAAGAAAACTTATTTGTGCTCTTGGGCCGCATATAAAGCTGCGCGCAGAGGTAATGAAGATGCTTATTTTGAGATTTTGGATAAGCAGTATGATGGTAGGGTAGTAATATTGTACCATGATAAGATTACTTATCTTGAAAAAGATGGCGAGTGGGAATATGTTGGTGACTATGAGTTTAGTATAAAGAAGGGACAAGTGGTTGGAGAGAAGAGTGAAAGTAAAGATAATGAACCTTTGACGCAGGAAGATATGAAGTGGTTTATTTATTTATGATGTATATATTGATGCTATTGTTTACGGGAGTTTGTTTTCTCTTTTGGATGTTTAGTTGAATGAGATGTGATGCGAGGAAAATTGTGGTGTGAGGTGGATGTGAGGTGCCGATCGGCACTAGCATATGTCAAATTTTTTTATCGTTATCGTTTCCGTAATTATTTTTCTTCTCTTGCAATTCTTAAAAAATTTTGATATAATATACATATAAAGTAAAGAAAGGATGTACATTCTGTATGGCGAAGACTAAGGATACTATTGTGTCAGCGCTTACCGGTGCGCTGGAGCATGGTGATGGCGATTGGAACGATCTTCTTGAGCTGATGGAACGTGCCAAGGCGGACATTGAGGAGGCTAAGGCGGCAGAAGAGAAGGCAGCTGCGGCTAAGCGTGAAGCAGAAGAGCGTGAGTACGTGCGTCGTGGTGAAGCGATTGCTGAGATGGCTACTCGTGTGCTCGAGAACAAGGCGACCGAAGCTGACATTGCTATGGTCATGAATTCTTATCTGACTGGTAAGAATATAAAGGTCCAGGTATCTGCGAACGATGTGAAGGATGCTATGGATTCTGCGGACAATCTTTCAAAGCATCTTGAGACCCTTTTGGATGGTTTCCAGGATCTTTTGGGTGCTTTTGTGCCCAAGGAGAAGCCCAAGTGTGAGCAGAAGTGCGCGAAGCAGAGCGCTGATGACATTCTGCGTGCCTTTTTGGATGATCTGAAGTGAGAAAAAAGCCGCTCGGCATAAGCCGAGCGGCCACTTTATTATGCTAAAGTGCTAAAATCCAGGCGGTAAAGTTGCTTCCCCCAATAATATTATAACATTTTTTAATAAAAATGTCAATAAAAGTGCGGAAAACCTATAAAAAATAGGTTTTTTTATTTATTATATCATATTTTTATATAAAAGTCAAGTTGCCGATCGCGAAAGATGTCGCCCCCGATTATATTATATCATATTTTTATATAAAAATCAATAAAAATTGCCAAATTTGCTGAAAAAATCACAAAAAATAGCCCAATATACGTGTGAAAATGCGTATATTAGGCTAAAATGGCAATTTAACTTAGTTTGTTAGACTTTGGGAGCACGGTGAGCAGTCAAAGTCACAGAATAGGAAACGCCGTTGAGAACGAAGTCGATCTGCCGTTCGACGTTGGCAAGGTTGAAGCCAGTGGCGTCGGCCACGGGGCTTTCTTCGTCGTGGTGCCAGCTTTCCATCGCGCTCATGAGGGCGTTCATGATCGCGCGCTTGTCTTCATTGGGCTTGCGCACGCGCTTGACTTCCTTGCCGTAAGCATTCACGCTACGCGCCATACCCTGCATCGCGGCCTTGCTGTTGGCCTTCTGCTCGGCGGTCTGATCGTACGGAGTGGGATTGCCCTTGTCAACTTGAATGTCCCACCAAGCAGATTCGGCGTCCTGCCGCAGGGCTTCAAAGTCAGAGATCCGCTCGTCGGGATGCTCGTCCATGTAACGGTCCATCCAGCTATCAATCCATTCCTGAGTGGGATAAACGATCGTCTTCGCCATAATTCGCACCTCTCAATTTTTTTCTTACATATATATTATATCATATTTTTTGTTAAAAATCAAGCATTTTTTTGTTAATTTTTTGTTAAGAAATGTTAATTTTTTGATTCACCTATTGGTGCGATCAGATTAAGCCGATTGCCGCGCGCGAGCGCGCGGCGAGAAGGTGCCCAGGTGTATTGGCGATCCAAGCATATAAGAGCCGATCGGAAAAGCGGCGCAGGTTCAAGGGTGGTGAGGCCATATGAGGGCCGATCGGAACCTTTAGCGCGCTACCACTTTACCATGCTAAAGTGCTACCATGGTAGCTTAACACAAACGTAACGGGAAATTAACACAAATTTAATAAAAGCTTTACATCGATTTAAAAAATTCTTAACATAAATGTGCTTGACAAATTCGCCTCCGGCGCGGCCGGCTACCGCCGGTCCAAGTTAAGGGATTATTAATAACATAGATTTAACGCGCATTTTACAAAACAAAAATCTGAAACTACTTGACAAACGCAAACTCCGGCCCGGAACGCCAGTGTAGGGCCGGCCGAAAATGCAGGAAATCCTGCATTTTCGCAGTTGAGCCAGATTGAACCAAAAGTTTAGTAATACTGAATTTGATCCTGGCGCGAGGAGTTGAGTATTACTAAACTTTTGGTTCAAAAAAATGTATCAGGCTTGCGCCTGATACAGAACCCGATAGGGGGCGAGGGCTTTGTGGGAGCGATAGCACGCCATGATGATTTGGGCCTCGATCATAACGTCCTCTAATGCCATGTGATCTTCCTCGAAGTCCAAGTCCTTTGTTAAGAACCTGTAAAGAACCTCGGCGGTCAGCCGAACCTGCGGGACGCGGTGCTTTGTTAAGAAACCGTTATCCTCGCAAAACTTGCGGTAGGTGGGCATCTTGCCGAATACAGCGCGGCTCATTTTCAGGCTGTCCCAAACCTCAAGCCACTGAGGAAGGGCGCGGCGGATTTGTCCATCCGTCAACCATGCCGCCGTAGTGTTGAGCGCATCCACATCGAAGCGGGCATTGTGCGCCACGATTGCGGTCACGTTGTAGTCGCGGCAAACCTGTTCGATCTCGTTCATGATGTCAAAGAAGGACTTGACCTCGCAGGCGTTCTCACCGATCTGGTCGTAGTACCGCGGCAGCTTGTCCGCGTAGTAGCAGGACGCCATCCGGTTGCGCTCACCGAACATGATCTCGCTCACTGCGTACTGCCGAGCGTGGAAGGTCTCGCCGGTGGAAGGAATCAGCAGGGAATAACCCACGTTATAGGTCAGGTTATTACCAGGCTTTACGGCATCGGAAGGGGTTACGTTGCAGGTCTCGGAATCCAGCACCATCAGAGTAGTCATCATCAGAATCACTTTCCTTTCCTAATCTGTGAGATAATTATAGCACATCAGTGCCAGGTTGTCAAGTTAAGATTTTGTTACAAGGGCTGGGCCTTACTGCGCTACTTATACCTGTTGCGCACCAGGTGAGCGGCTTACCGCCCTGCCCTTGGAACAATTATAGTATACTCTTTTCGGGAGCAAAAGTCAATCGTTAAAAGTGCCAGGATTTGCGCGAAAAATTTGTGGAGATCTGCTAATTGACAAATACCGCTCGCTGCGGCCAGCAGCGAGCGGCCCGGAAAAATGTATAAAAATACAGCCCCGATCGCTCGGGGCTGTCGCCGTGGTGGTGGCTCACGCCACCGCCACGAACTTGGTCACGCGCTTCTCGCTGACCTTCATCAGCTCACCGGCCTTGACAGCCGCGTTCAGGAGCGCGCTGACCTTCTGGGTGCTGAAGCCCTCGAACTGGGGCACAGCCTTGAGGACCTCGGTCACGGTCATGGGGTCGGCATTGGCCTTGACCGCCGCCACCGCCACCGCGCGGAGGGTCTCGTTCTCGCGCTGGGTCTTGGTGGGCTTGTCGGACTTGGTGGCGTTGCGCTTCTCCACCTGCTCACGCAGGGCGGTCAGCTTCTCGGTCACATCGGCGGGCAGGTCGGCAACGTTGGTCAGGACGTAGGACAGAGCGGCGGTGTAAGTCATCTTGGTCATGGTATCAACCCTTTCTCCGTTTGTGGGGTTCGGCTCCCCTTTACGAGTTAATTATAGCAGATTCAGCGACGCTTGTCAAGTTAAGTGTTGGTTAACCTTGGCGGCGTCCCCGCCGCCGGCGACCAGCGCCGTCCTTGCCTCTGCCCTTGGAACACTTATATTATACACCTGATCCGCCAGGTTGTCAAGTAGGTTCCGGGAAAGTTAACCAGATCTTAACATGCGCCCTTTTTGCATAATTATGCACCAAGAGTGCATAATTATGCAAAAACCGCCCGGCACGCCCAGGGCCGGGCGGCCAAATGGAAAAGGCTCCCCTTGCGGGGAGCCCGAGGGCGTGGATTACTCCACGTCCTCGCGGGTGCAGTCGTTCTCCGGCAGGAGGAACAGCGCCACGCGCTTCTCCTCGCGCTTCACGACCTCGCCAGCCTTGACCATCTGGGACAGGAGCGCGGAGCACTTCTGGCCGGAGATGCCGCAGGCGGTGGCGATGTCGCCGCACCGGACGCCCTGCAGGGTGTGGGTCAGGAACTCGTGGATGCGCTCCTTGACCTCGACGTTCTCGCGCTGGATCTTGGTCGGCTTGCCAGCGGAGGACTTGGACGCGTTGCGCTTGGCAATGGTCTCGCGCAGGGTGGTCAGCTTGTCCTTGCACTGGTCGGACAGCTCCATGGACAGGACTTCGTTCAGAGCATCGATGTAGGTGTAGGTAATCTTCATAGTATCAACCCTTTCTGGTTTTAAGGACTTTTCCTTGTCCTCTTGATGTATTTATTATAGCACCGATCGGCTATAATGTCAAGTTAAGATTTTGTTTCGAGGGTGGGAGTTTCCAGCGGCCACTCACCTTAATTTGTATCCCGCGTCCCTCTCAACATCTTTATTCTACCACAGCCAGGAGCTTTTGTCAAGGGGTTTGAGTGTTAAGTTTGTGTTGCGCTCGCAGCGTGGGGTCTGGCAGTTAGCGCGGCGCCTGCGCTCTCTCGCTCACCCTCTCCTGCGCGGTGGACTCTCTCTCGCCCCCCTGACAAGAATAATTATAGCAGATTCGGGAGCAGATTGCAATCGGCAAAATCACCAAAGTTTGATCCATTTTTTTGTGCAGATCGCTCCAGGCTCAAAATCGGCGCGTTTGCCCGCAAACGCGCCGCCAAAGCGACAGCCGCCGAGCATCAGCCCAGCGACTGCCAATAGTCCCAATCATAGTCGAAGAAGTAGCCAAAATCATCACAGTCGGTCATGGGGTCGGAAATGTGGCAGACGCCGCACTGATCGCAATAGGGGCAATCACCATAGGCATTGACCGTGCAGTATGTTAAATCTCCGTTAAAAGTTCCCTTCTCAGGATCGCGCATAATTTAACATCTCCTTTACATTCCTGGGGCTGGGGCCTGTCAAGCCCGAAGGCTTGACAGAACCTCGAAAATCCTATCGGGAGTGTAGGCATCTTCACCCCATTCGGCGCGGTTCTTGTCCTCGTCATCGAACAGGACGCCGCCGCCGCACTCGGTGATTTTGCTCGTGCCGTAGGCCACGATTTTGACCTCGTTCCAACGGACGCTCGGCAGGTGCTTCGCCAGCCATTCCAGCTTCGCGGCCTTAACCTTTTCGTCATAATCCGCGGTGCTGTTCTTGGACAGCCAGCTGATAACGCCGATTTCGTAGCCTTCACGCTGGAGCTTGTTGAGCATCCGCGCCAGTGTCGCCAGATGAATCAGGGGAGCGGCTACCGCGTAGGGCGTGGGGTCGGAGTTAATCAGCATCGGGAGCCAATCCTTCACGCCATACAGGTCAGCGATCGTGCCATCCATGTCGAACCAAATCTTCATCATCTTGATCTTCCTCTCTCTCTTTTGTGACTTAATTATACCACATGGGGCAGGGTTTGTCAATAGGCTTTTTTGATTTCTTTTGTAAAGATTTCGTTAAGCCTTGCGCGTGCCTGCTTGCGCAGGACTTTCTTCAGGCGGCGATTGCCAGGGCTCTGCTGATTGACAATCGCGCGGCATCCCGCATCCAGGTCCCAGGCGGCGAGTTCGTCAACCCTCTTGAAAAATCCTCGCTTCATCGTTCATCCCTCACTTTCTAATACTATTATAACAAATAAAGTGTTAAAAATCAAGTGCTGATCTGTTAATTCCAGTTCCAGGATCTGTAACAGATCTGTCACATCTTCCCCTTTTGTGTCAAAAAAGTTTAACACAAACTTAACACGCGAATTCCGGCCGCCACGCCCAGGGGCGGCCGGTCCGATCATTTTGCAGGATTTGAATTGCAATCCTGCAAAAAATTTCGTGTGGTAAAGTGTGAATAAAAATGCAGGATCGCCAGGGCAATCCTGCATTTTCTTTAGCGCGGTGAAGTCCGCGCGGGCTTACGCCCGCAGGAACTTCGTGACGCGCTTCTCGGAAACCTTGATGGCTTCGCCAGCCTTGACGGCGCCGTTGAGCAGGGCGCTCATCTTCTGCGTGCTCATGCCAGCGAAATCGGGGGACATCGCCAGCACTTCGGTGACGGTGTGCGGGATGTTAGCATCCAGCAGGGCGACAACCTTGCCGCGCAGGATCGCGTTCTCCTGCTGCGCCTTCGTGGGCTTGTCGGACTTCGGGCGGCTGTTCGCCTTCGCGATGCTGTCGCGGATGCTGGACAGGACTTCGACGACTTCGGTGTTCTCGGACAGGGCTTCGATGGCGGTGTTCAGAGCGTCAACGCGGGTGATCTTCTTCATAGTATCAATTCCTTTCTGGTTTGAAGGGTTTTCCTTCCCTTGATTACGTGATTATTATAGCACATTTCCGAGGGCTTGTCAAGAGTTTTTCGTGGAAGCCGAATGTTAAGTTTTCGGCTTCCGATGCTCCGTCAAGGTCAGAGTGAACGCGCGTCCGTCGATCTCAAAGTCAATCGCGCGTTCCAGGTTTGTTACGTTGACGTTAAGCGCGTCACCGTTCAACTCCCAACCTTCGCACAGGATTTTCACGCGCTGGATAATCCAGCGTTTGACCTCGTTCGGCTTGCGTTCCCGCTTTACCTTTTTGCCATAGGCGTTAACCGCGTCCTGCGATTTCGCCATGCCATTCATGGCCTGCTTGCTTGCGCGCTTCTGCTCGGCGGTCTGCTCAAACAGCTTTTCGCCCTTGTCAATTCGCGCGTCCGCGTCCATCATGTCGCGGATTTCCTCTTCGGAAAATCCAGCCTTGCGCATCCGTTCGATCTGCGTCATGGTCATCAGCTCCTTTCGACACTATTATTATAGCCGATTTCCAGGCCAATGTCAAGCCTTTTCACAAGATCTTAACAATGAAATTTCATGCACAATCGTGCATGATTATGCATGCATAATTATTCATGCGGCTGCATAATTATGCAGCCGCGCCAGGCTCGTTTCGGGATCCAAAACTTAACACACATTTAACACATTTTCTCTTGACAAATTGCTGGTGATGTGGTACAATGGAATTTCCGGCCGCGACCACCAGGAGCGGCCGGTCCGATCAAATGTATAATTATGCAAAAGCTGTATCACGCTTCTGCGTGATACAGCACCCGAACCTCTTTGATGCTTTTGTGCATCTTGTACACCTTGAACATGATTTCCCGTTCAATCTGCACATCTTCCAGCGCGGTGTGACTTTCCACAAACTCAACATCCATGGAGATGTAGCGGTAGATGATTTCCGCGGTCAGACGGGCACGGGGCGGCTTGTGCTTGGTCATGTAACCATTTTCCGCGCACCACTTGTCATAGCCCTTGGGCTTGACGGCGTTCCACATCTGCATGGTGTCCCAGATTTCGACGGACTGGGGCAGAGCCTTGACGCTGTACAGGTCAGTCAGCCAGCGCGCGGTGGTGTTCAGCGCGTCAACGTCAAACCGCGCATTGTGGGCGACGATTGCGACGATGTTCATGTTGTCGCACAGGTCGGCGATTTCGTTCATGATGTCGAAAAAGGACTTGATGACGCGCTTGCCCTCGGCAATGTCCTTGTAATACTGGGGCAGCTTCGCCGCGTAGTAGCTGGACTTCATGCGCTCCACTTCGCCGAAGAAGATTTCGCGCACGACGTAGGAACGCTCCAGAACGATTTCGCCAGTGCTGGGGCACACCACGGAAAAGCCGATGTCATAGGTCAGATTGTTGCCGGGTTTCACGGCGTCCATCTTGACGATGTTGCAGGTTTCAGTGTCCAGAACGATGGTGTAATTGCGCTTCATAGTATCAATCCCTTTCTGCGCTGTTCGCCGCGCCCGCGTGATTTCCGTTCCCCTTGGAACAATTATAGTATAGCACAAACGACTGTTAAGAAGCAACGTATTTCATGTTGAGAAATGGTAAAGTTTTATTCAGCGATTTTGCATGATTATACATGAATAATTATGCAGATTTTCTGCATAATTATGCAGATCCGCCAGGACGTTTCGGGCGCGAGATTTTAACATACATTTAACACTTTTCCTCTTGACAAATTGCTGGCAGCATGGTATAATGAAATTTCGGCCAGGTCGCGCTCGCGACCGGGCCGCCAAAAAGGCTGCACTAATCGTGCAGCCTATACTCGCCCACCGGTTTCACCACTGTGTCATCACACTGGATGATCAGACGGCGACGCCGTTTCAGATAGTTGCGGATGAAGCTGGGCAGGAAACCCGCGAGGAAGAAAACGCACGCGACGAGCGGACGACCCGCCAGCATCCAGATAGCCATGGTCTTACCGAGTAAAGTGTTCATAAACATGAGATCAACTCCTTTTCTTTTGTCGAGGGAAGGGTCGGCTTAGCGCCGACCCACGAGCACCCGCTCAGGGAGCAGGGCCCACACGCGGCCCCCATGGGCTACCGCGGTGGTGACCTCATCGGTCACGCACTCGCCCCACTCGTTGTACTGCCAGTGGGAGACAGTGACCTCGTAGAGGTCGGGGCCGATCGCCTTAATGGCGACCGTCCAGCCCCACATGAGGGAGCCGATGCCCCAGAAGATCCCGCACCCGCGGGGCTGGAAACCGTAGTTCATGAGAGCGTTCATCATTGTTCATTACCTCCTCTTGATGTATCCATTATAGCATCCTGACCGCCGTTTGTCAAGGGATTTGGTTTGTTAAGTTTTTGCGCTTAGTCCTCCAGGACCTTGCGCTCCAGGTACCAGAGGTACGGGGTGGTGGTGGTCAGGTAGTCAACTGCGATGCGCGCTTTGATCAGATCAGCGCGGTCGTAGGTGTAGGTCTCGGCGGTGGTGGTGTTGCGAACGATGATGATGGTCTTCATTGGGGTTACCTCCTTGCTCTTGATGTATCTATTATAGCATCCTCCAGGCCTAATGTCAAGAGGGTTCCAGGATTGTTCACAAAATCTTCACATTTGATCCGCTTGATCACAAAAGTTTAACATACATTTAACATTGCGAAAACCGGCGCCCACGACTGTGGGCGCGCGGCCAAAAAATCAGCCCGCTTTACGCGGGCTGGACACCAGTCGAGGGCATCAGCTGGCCGCCGATCTCAACCGCCTGGCGCAGAGCGGCATCGAAGTCAGTGCGCCACGCGCCGTAGAACCACCACTCGCCATCGCACTCGCGGACAGTCAGGTACTTGTAATCCTCGTAGTTGGTGGGCAGGTTGTTGACCTTCATCAGGATGTCCTTCAGCATTTTGATTACCTCTCTCTCATTTCGTTGTACTTATTATACCACGCGGGAGGGATTTTGTCAATCCCTCCGCGTGTTAAGTGTTGGTTAAAACCAACTGGCGATCAGGACGATCACGCAGATCACAGCAGCTAGCGAGAAGGGAATCCAGATGGGCGACAACACCCACAGCCAGCTCCAGGAGATTACCTTGCAGAGTTTCAGAGCGATGAACAGCACAGCCAGCAGGTCACAGAATCCGATGGTAGAAGTGGTCTTAGTATCCTTCATAGTAGCAACTTCCTTTCGTCTTTTGATGTATCTATTATACCATCCGGAAGGGCTTTTGTCAAGCCCTTTCCGTGTTAAGATTGAAGGTAACTTCGGTCCAGTCATCACAGAAGCCGACTTCCTTGGTGAATCCTTCCAGTTGGAATTTTTCCACCAGATATTCGCGCATCTTGCCACCCCACCAGCCACAATTTACTTTCCAGAAGCGGCGATCCTTCCGCTTGAGAAATTTCTTTGCGTAGGCAAGGCTCCAGCCCATGCCATTGTCGAAAAAGTAAAAGCACTGTTCTTTCTCGTTCCATTCAGCGCGGCGCGGGATGTAATAGTTGAGAATCTCGTTAGCGCGTTCCTCGTTCCATTCCTGCTTGCGGTTCAGACGCTTGTTGATCTCGTTCCACAGAATCTCACCAGCCCACAGCGGGAACAGCAACACGCGCCAGACCTTGTAACCATTCTTGCGCCACCACTTGCGCGCCTTGTGTTCCTTCTTGCCCTGCATAGCCTTGATGATCTCCTTATTCATTTAGATCAGCTCCTTTCGATGGTTCTATTATAACAGATCAGCACCAGGATGTCAAGTTAAGATTTTGTTTCGCGGATTGCCAGGTCCAGACGATCAGCTTGCATCATCCGCAGGCTAAACGCCTGCTTGAAGGTTAGACCAGACAGGATTGTTACGCCAGTGTAAACATTATAGATCTCGAACATTTTTGTCACCCCTCGCTCTTGATGTATCTATTATAGCATAGCCGATCAGGCTTGTCAAGTTAAGATTTAGTTACTTCTCAATGATGCTCCAAATGATAAAGTAAAGGGCGGTTACAACCAACAGGACATACACAGGCCACAGTTTTGCCAACATCAGTGCATCAATCAACGTGTTCATCATTGTGATCAGCTCCTTGCTCTTGATGTATCTATTATACACCCAACGCGCCAGGATGTCAATAGGTATTGGGAAACTTCATCAAATCTTAACATGCACATGATCGCCCACAAAAACCTCCAGGACCTTCGATCAGCCCAAAAACCGCGCGTCCTGGCCGGGGACGCGCGGCCGAAAAAGACTCTGGGACTTAGTCCCAGAGCCAGCAGGGGCGGAAGAGCACCCAGGAGTTATCGACCTTGCGGCGGAACTCGATCTTGCGCTTGCTGTTCAGCAGGCCGGAGTTCTCGCACCACTCGCGCATGTCGTCCGCATTCTTGAACATTTCCTCGAACCACTCACCGCGCACCTTGTAAGAAACCATCCAGAACATTGTCATCTTCCTCTCTCTCTTTGATGTATCTATTATACCATGGGCTTGGGGTTTTGTCAACCCCATTTGCCCACTTTTTCATTGTAAAGATTTTGGTACTTGCTGGCGTTCTTCTGAATCCTTTTCAGAACCTGCTTGGGGCAGGACTTGTTGCAAACCTGCTGGGCTTGCGCCTGCGTTGCGAAATAGTAGGTCATGATCTTGGTCTTTTCCGCGTTGACAATGAAAATCAAACCAGTGTCGGTCAGGCAATGCCAAACATTCGTTGCGAAACTTTCGCGGATGACCTGTCCCCAGTTGCCATTGATAACTTCGTCAATGCGTGCTTTGCGCTCCGCGCGATCGTGGGTGAAGTGGTAGGAAACCGGAATGTTGTACAGATTCGTCATTGTGGGTCGCTCCTCTCTTTGATCTAATACTATTATACCCGATGGGGCTTGAGTTGTCAAGCCCCTATTTGGTAAACATTGTGTAAACAATTCCCAGCCCCACAAAACCAACCAACGACCACACCGGCCACAGACCAAAAGCCGAATAGATGAAACTTGCCATCGTCCCCAGCACCAGGACCCAATCCAGAAACCGCTTCATGAAGATCACTCCTTGCTCTTGATGATACTATTGTACCACATGCCAGGCTCCGAAGCAAGGACACCCATTTGATAACATTGTGACAGAATCAGGATGCCGATCTCATGGTATTTTTATTCATTTTTCTGAATAAAAATTCCGCGCCCTATTCTCAGCCCAAACAAGGCGCGCCCACGACCGCGGGCGCGCCTGCGAAATGAAAATGGGGCTGGTCACCGGACCAGCACCCATTTCACAACCCACTGCATTCCAGTGAGATTGGTGCGCCTGCGCGCCGCTTCACGCGCTTCCTCGATGTCGTTGAACAGTTCCGAACCTCTGAATCCGTTGCACTCAGTGTAGTACTTAATCATGGTGTTTGCTCCTCTCTTGTCCCTTTCGTTGTCACTATTATAGCACGCTTTGGCGTAGTTGTCAAGACCCTGGCAGGTTAAGTGTTGGTTAAGTCCTGGTGGCTGGGCTTAATAGCCCAGCCGCTCCATCCATCCGGTGATCCACCCATCATACTTGACGCCGATGATCTCATCATCATAGATCAGATCGGTGTCCTGATCGTCCATCGTGCAGGAACAGACATCGTAGACCGCCCAGTCCTCACAGCCTTCGAAGCTCCAGAGGTTGCCATTGAAGTCCATCACCATGACCACATCGTTGTCATAGTCCAACGACGTGACCACAGTGGTCAGCGCGTAGGTGTCAGCAGTAGCAGTCGTGGTGTAGGTCAGCAGCAGCACAGTCAGCATCAGCATGGTCAGCATCTTCTTCATGGTGTAGCACATCCTCTCTCTTGTTGTGTATACATTATAGCACATGTTGTGCTTGTTGTCAAGACCTTTGCGCGTTAAGTGTTGGTTAAGTCTTACAGGTCATTACCCATGGATTCTTCCCAGCAGCAGCAGCCATAAAACAGCTGATTGGGCACGCACTGATCATGGAAGGGGCAGATAGAGCAGCACTTTTCTTCCAGAGCTTCAGAGCCACAACCATAGTCCAGCATGGTGGTGTCCAGCAAATTCGCAGTGATCTCATAGAAGTTATTCATTGGGGTTACCTCTCTTTCTCTCTCAACCTTGTGAGACTATTATACCACAGGGTCGCCAGGTTGTCAAGGATTCCAGGAGAAGCTTTACATACTCTTAACACGTGTATTTCCATACATTTTTTCTGCATACCTATACACCGCGCAATTTCGGCGCGCAAACAACCGTGCGCGCGCCGACGAAAAAGCGGAGGGCTTAGCCCTCCACCTCGATCAGCACGTCCCAGCCATCGCGATCGGTGGTGTGCTCGTAGGTCTTGCCCTCGACCACCACGTAGCGGATAGTCTCGTAAGCCTTGCCCCACCAAGGATCGTCCTTGACCAGCTTGTTCTCCGTGTACTTGCGCTCCGCGTTCTTCGCCATTTCCCAAGCCTTGATGCCAGTGATCATTGTGTTGTCCTCCTTGCTTTTGATGTACTTATTATACCACTGATCTGCCAGGCTGTCAAGCCCTTTGGGCAGGTTCCAGGAGAGGTTTAACACACTCTTTACATTGGCTATTGCATGATCTTTTTCTGGCGTCCTCTATTGTGGCCGAATTCGGCTCGCGACGCCCGGGAGCGAGCCGCCAAAAAAGTCAGCCTTAGCGGCTGACTTTCAGGCGGTACTTATTGTACCCAGCTTCGCGGTTGAGTTCGGCCACCCGAAAGGCCGCAGCTTTGCGCGTTTCGCGCTCGCCGTAGATGACTTCGATCTGCTCATTGTCCTCGGTGGTGGCGGTGTAGACGATGAAGAACTTCTGCATGAACATTGATTGTTTCCCCCTTGCTCTTGATGTATCTATTATACCATAAATCCAGCAGATGTCAAGAAGGATCAGACACATTTCATACATTCTTAATAGTTGTACAGATTGCACAAAAAAGAGCTGTTTATCACAGCTCGATGTCCTGTCCCTTGACAGTCAGCAGGATCGCTTCGTGTCCTTCCTTCGTCCACTGTTTGGTGTTCTTCTCATCGTCGTCGATGAGTGTTCCTTCTTCCTTCATGTGGTCGACCTTGCGTCCCTTCGTGATGCAGATGAAGTGCTCATCGTCCAGCGCAGGCACGTTGGCCTTGAGCCACTCACGCTTGCCTTCCATGGCGTCCGCGTTGGCTGCCTTCGTGAGGATGTAGCAGATCACGCCGCGGGCGATTAGGCTGTTCAGCAGGTCAACGTTGTGGCGGAAGGCGGGAAGATTCACGAAAGTGTCACGCCGGAGAGCCATGCTCCAATTGCCTTTGACATAGCCATGATAGTCGGCCAGCACGCCGTCCATGTCGAAGTAGAAAACGTTCTTCATTGAAGTGTCCCCCTTGCTCTTGATGTCTCTATTATAGCACAGATCCCGCAAAAGTCAAGGGGTCTTTGAGCAAATTCACAGAATCTTAACAATTGATCCCGTGGGTGTCTGCCAGGTTTGCGCAAAAAATTCACAAACATTTAACATAGGGTGCCAGGTTTCGGGCCAGGGATCGTGTGTGAAGATTGTGTGACATCTCTGTTAAATTTTTTTAACAAAGATTTAACACGCGATTTCGGGGCGCCTTGGCCGTAGGCGCCCCTGCGAGATTTTCTATGTACCAGACTACCCATAGGTTTTTTTATCGTATTAAAACGGGGGTATGTTTCGGGAGAAATTTATTTTGAATTAACAAAATCGATTTGGTCTGGTCTCTTTCCCCACTAAACCCTCTCAGGTTTCGGAACTACGAAATTTCCCCCACAAGTATATTCAACTTCAAAAACTTTTTCCCAAGTAACTACTTGACCACATCCAGGACAAGGCAACAATATGTCTCGTCCCCCTGGCATGTATCTCCCGCAATTAGTACACCGTAGGTAAACTCCTCTCTTCATCCTGACTCTTCACCCTCTTTATCTTAATCCGAAACTTATCCTTCGGATCTCTCAATTCTAAATCAACATCTTGCTCAAAAAACATTTCCGCTTGAATCGGTCCCACTAAAATTGATGCCCTTCGCGCATCTTCTTCATCGGTAATCTGACTATAAATAGCGTACACTATTCCAGCCCAATTACCTGTTACAGTTTTAGTTTCCCCGCCATAAACCGTTGTTGACTGATAAACCATAATTACTCCTTATTAGGATGATATCCAACCCCGCCAAACCAAATGGCAATAGTCAGATTGGTCCAAAACGCTGGCCAATAGCCAATCATAGGCAATCCAAACATGCTCACAGCAATACCCTTCCACGCAAGCATCATAGGAATGGGCAAAAGCGCAAACATCAGCACCAGCGCGCAAATCGCGCCAAAAAGAACCCATCCTTCATAATTCTTCTTCATTCAAATTTCCTCCCACACAATGGACAATATTCAATATTTGCAATATCTTGTGTATCAAACAATCCATTCGGTCCTTCATTATAATAGCTGCGCACACGCAATGTTTTCAACCTAGGAAAAATTATTGTTTCAATTCCGCTATACTCAAGATTCATTATAGGAAACCATTCCTCTGTTAAACATTTACATTTTTCCATTTAATTTAGTGTAACCTCCCGCGCACTAGGCTGACGACCCTTTTCGACAAAAAGAGGAGCAATATTACTCATGCGTGCGTACTTAAGCAACTCATCATAAGTTACTTCATTCGCCGCGCAGCATCTTACCATCAAACTCTGCTCTTGCACATTAGGCATGCGCACAAGCAGAATCTTTTTACCCTTGCCAAAAGCATAACCGCATTCCCAGCTAGTACCAGCAGTATTTTGTCGACCAAAATCGCAAACTACTACCCAGTCCGCACGATCCAATTCCAGCACATCAACAGTAAAGACACAATAGCCCCACTCTTGCATAGTCATGCCCCAAGCATTAGGAATCTTAATATTCGACGGCAAATACAATTCGCAATCTTCTCTACTATGCTTCCAATGCTCGGAATCTTCCCACGCAGTAAAGACATTTGCTATATTATAAATTTGATTTTGTGTTTCATAGTCAGTGCCAACTACAGGTGCAGCAATGTAAATACGCATTAGATCTCACCCTCCTCATGCCATTTTTTGACCAATCTGCGCAAAACTTTTTTATTGCAAGCATCACAAAAATATCCTTGCTCTGGTTCATCATTTTCAAACAACTTGCCGCATTCAGGACATTTATGAAGCCAAGTCTTTCCGCTTTGCCGCGCTCGCTCAAATTTTTCTTCATCTTCTTCATATTCTTTCCATAGCTTTCTTTCTGCGGCAGCTTTTGCAGCTTCATCATTTCTGCGGCAAGTGTCCCAAAATTCTTTCCATTTTTCTGGATCTTCATATCCAATATAATGACCCTGTTTATCAATATAACCTTCTGGACCAATATATCCATCCCGAAGAGTCCAGTTCAAAGGATCTTTTAAAGGATTATACATGCGTCACCTTCTCTATCATGGTACAATTTCGATCTGACAACTGCGCATTACTTCAATTGTGCAGGCATGATTCATTGGGTTGAGACCAGCACTTGCGTATGCAACAAACTTAATAGGTGTCTCTGGGCAAAGTTGTTTAATAATGAGAGCATTGGAAATCACGCAAATAGAAGAAACTACTCCGCAAATCCAAATTTCATCATATTTTTCTAAGTGCTCAGTAAACCAATCATCGTATCCAAAAGTTGTCTTAGTTAAATGCCGAACTCGTTTAGCAACATCTTCTTTTAAATCACACTCAGGAACAATCTGCCATCCCCAAGAACCATATCTGCAATGGTCAACAGGAAGTTTAAGACCCTCTTGTGTATTTCGATAATCTTCAAAATGAGTGTCTTGCGTGAAATAAATCATTTCATTATTTTTATGAAATTCTTCAACCAGCGCTTGAACAGCAGGAACACATGCTTCTGCTTGCGGATTAGTTAAAGAACCATTCTTGTGAACGAAATCGTTTTGCATATCAATAACGATTAATACTCGATTCATAATATTCCTCTTTCATTTTTTTCTATATATATTATAATATATTTTTTTAAAAAATTCAAATAGGACATAATTCTTAACTTGACCCACCCAATTTTTTTTAGTATAATGAGAGTGTAGTAAGAGACGAGCCCAATCGTTTTCTTAAAAGGAGGATGATTAGTATAATTAAATTAGATTATACAATAGATTCTCCCGAAGAGCGCTTAAAGTTAGTAAATTCAATTTTAGAAGAGACTCCCAACCCAAGTGAGTAGTATCTTGAAATTCTCGGTGACTATCTAGTGCTTTGTATGGAGAAGCAAGAGAAAAAGGAGAGGAAGATACTTACTGATAATCGCATGGCGACTATCAATAAAAGAGAAACTTCCTATGAGGGTCTGGTTGGTCAACTAGAAAATGGCGAAGATGGTATTTATAATTTGATGGCGGAAAATGGAAAAAATATTATATTTCAACCTAAAGTAACGATTACAAAAAAAGATTTAGAGGAAATTGCGCCATTGCGCTAGTTGCGCGAAAGCATTGAGCGATGGGAAGAAATGCTCAAGAAGGCATCCGGACGTGAAGCATTTGTTATAAAACATGCTTTGATTGAAATGCGCAAAGATCAATATGTTATAAAAAATTCTTATCGTCGACCAATTATATTTACAAGACTTACACGAAGCGGTCCTTATTCAATGCCACTTTTATGGGACGAATGGATAGAATACAATGATAATGGTGATGCAACTATTAAATATTCTGGGCTTTCCTTTTGTGACAGCAAAGTTTGCAGCGAAATAATGCAAGTATATCCTGCGCTAAAGAATAGAAGTTAGGGGAATTTTCTTGGTGATACTTGGTACATGGTTTTAGATTTTGGGGCATTAATGGATAGAGCACTTAAAGAATATCCCATGTATAAACGTATTGTCCAATATAAAATGGAACGTATCCCCAATACTGAAATTCAAGCTTTGCTCGAGCAAGAATTCGCTTTTACGCACTCTATAGAATATATTAGTAGTCTTTGGCGTAATAAAATTCCTAAGTTGATTGCGCAAAAAGCTTAGGATGAATTTCTTATGTGGTATTTTACATTTCAAGAGAAAGGGAAATGGAAAAAATGTTCACGATGTGGAGAGATTAAATTGGCACACACTCGATTTTTTTCTGTGAACAAAACATCGAAAGATGGTTTCTATAGCATTTGTAAAAAATGCCGCAATGCTAAGGGTCGTAAAAAGGAGGCTAAATAATGGCTGATACAACTTGTTATTGCAAAACTTGTAAACGCACAATGGATGCGGATGAATTTTATACATCTAAGAGGTTAGATAGATATCCTCCTGATGGTAAAATGAAAGAATGTAAGAAATGTTTAACTCGACATGTTGATAATTGGGATCCTAAAACTTACACTTGGATACTTGAAGAGATTGATGTTCCTTATATTGAAGATGAATGGACAACTTTACTTAACCGATATGGTTAGAATAAGAAAAAATTAACTGGTATGACTATTCTTGGGCGCTACTTGTCTAAGATGAAATTAAAATAGTTTAGAGATTATGGCTGGGATGATACTGAACGCCTACAAGAAGCTGCAAATGCGGCGAAGGCTGAAGTTATGGCGCGATAGGGATATAGTGGAGAAGAAATTGAGCAAGCTATTACTGAAGGTAGTATGCCCGAAAGACCTGCGCCAGATGCTAGTGAAGCTTCTGATGGAGCACCTGCGCCGATTGATCTCAATGAACCCGAATATTTTGATGATGAACTAACCGATGAAGATAAAAAATATTTAACAATTAAGTGGGGTAAAGCTTATCGTCCTTATGAATGGGTTCAATTAGAAAAATTATATCAAGAAATGATGGCGGCTTTCGATATTGTAACTCCTGCGCATGAAGATTATCTTAAATTAATATGTAAAACCTCTTTAAAAGCGCATTAGTTAATTGATTTGGGAGATATTGAAGGTTTCCAGAAGATTTCTAAAGTTTATGACACATTAATGAAGTCTGCAAAATTCACCGCAGCACAAAATAAAGCTGAATCTGGTGAATATGTTTCTGCTATTGATGAATTTATTCTTCTTTGTGAACGAGATGCACCAATAGAAAGATATTATATAAGTGAGCCAAAAGATAAACCTGATGAAACATTGGCTGATATGCGCAATTATGTCCATCGTTTGGTTACTGAAGAAATGAATCTTGGCAATCTTATTGAAAGTGCTGTGCGCACGATGGCGCGTGAAGAGTCTAAAGAAGAAGATGAAGACACCACTGATAATTTGGGCTTGACTCTTGATGAGATTACAGAAGAAGTATTAACAGATGGTGATTTTACTGAACACTATGAGCGCTTAGAAGCTGAAGCAGATGAAGATGCAGCCACTATTCGAGACCTCTTGGAGGAGGATGATGGATAATGGCATTACAAGATTTGTTAAATTTAAAAAGTGATGTTGATAAAATTGGATTGTCTGAAGAGCGTGTGCGCGCATGCATTCCTAAGGCAAGAAAATATATAGCATTTTGGCGAGAATATCCTGATTTATTTGTTGATTTTTTAGTTGAAAAAAATAACCCAGAAAATTTTCACTTGTTTTTCTATCAAAGAGTATTTTTAAGAGCCGCAATGCGTTATAAATATACGTATGCGGTTTTTCCTCGTGCTTATTCTAAATCATTTCTTGCGGCATTGATATTAATTATTAGATGTATTTTATATCCAGGAGCAAAATTATTTGTTACTTCTGGTGGTAAAGAATAGGCTTCTAGTATTTTGAAAGCTAAGGTTACTGAATTATGTCATTTAATTCCTGCATTGCGCAATGAAATTGATTGGGGCCGCGGTAAAACTATGGAGGGCAAAGATTATGTTCGATATATGTTTAAAAATGGGTCAGTCCTTGATAATATTGCTGCGCGAGAAACTTCAAGAGGTCAGCGTCGTCATGGCGGGCTTGTGGAAGAATGCGTTGGAGTCGATGGAACCATTCTTAATGAAGTTATTATTCCAACAATGAATGTTTCACGTCGTGGTCCTTGGGGCGATAAAGATGATGAAGAAGTTTTAAATAAAAGTTAGATTTATGTTACAACAGCAGGATGGAAAAATACTTTTGCTTATGATAAATTAATTCAGATTTTGGTGTGGGAAATTGTTAAACCAGATCGTGCTTGTGTAATGGGTGGTACTTGGCGAATTCCTGTACTTATGGGATTATTGGATAAAACATTTATTCGAGATCTAAAAATGGATGGTACATTTAATGAATCATCTTTTGATCGTGAATATGAAAGTCGTTGGTCTGGTACTATTGAAGATGCGTTTTTTAATGCGGAATAGTTTGATCATAATAGAATACTTAAATAGGCGGAATATGAATATTCTGGTCGCAGTACTAAAAATGCGTATTATGTAATTGCAACAGACGTAGGTCGTAAAGGTTGTGATACTGTAAGTTGTATTTTTAAAGTAACTCCACAAGTAAATGGTTTGGCTTTTATTTCTTTGGTCAATATTGATACAATGAATGATACACATTTTGAAGATTAGGCGATAAAACTAAAAAAATTATATTATAAATATAAAGCTAAAAAGATTGTTATTGACGGTAATGGTCTTGGTATTGGTTTAGTAGACTATATGGTAAAAGGATAGACAGATCCAGATACTAATGAATTACTTCCTGATTTTGGTGTGGATAATGACGATGATGGTGAATATAAAAAATATCGTAGTGAGAACTGTGAAGAAAATGCGCTTTGGATAATTAAAGCAAATGCGCCAATTAATACAGAAGCTCATGCAAATGCTTAGTCTCAAATGTCTTCTGGTCACGTAAAAATGTTAATTGATGAACGTGTTGCGAAGATTAAATTAATGGGAACTAAACGAGGACAGGATATGAAACCTGAAGAAAGGGCGGAATATCTTAAACCATTTACATTAACTTCCATATTAAAAGAGGAAATGATGAACCTTCGTGAAGAAAATGAAGGAGTTAACATCATTTTGAAGCAAGCAAATAAAGGTATTAAAAAAGATAAATTTTCAGCATTTGAATATGGATTATATTATATTAAACAAGAAGAAGATCGTAAACGTAAAAAGAGAAAGAAAAAATTTAGTGAGATGTTATTCATGAATTGAGGTGTCAAAATGCGTGCTTCAAGAGGAGAAATTAAAATTGAAGAAATCCTACGCGAGAACGAACTTAAATTTACAATGGAACAATAGTTTGAGGGATTGAATAGTCCTAATGGTCGTCCGCTTAAATTTGATTTCTGTGTATTTGATGATGATGGTAATGTAGATTTCTTAATTGAATATTAGGGAAAACAACATTATGAACCTTCTGCTAAGTTCGGGGGTAAAAAAGGATTTTATCAATAGTAGTTTAATGATAAAAATAAGCGTCGTTTTTGCGCGCTTAATGGTTATAAGTTAATTGAAATTCCTTATACTGAAGAAAATTTAATTACTTATGACTACATAATGGAAAAAGCTGGATATTAAGGGGTGATTGAATTGGCTAGACAGGATGATATCCATGCCAAGGGTTTTTCAATCATTGGGCGTCCAGAAATCCATGATGCCTACGGTTCTCAAGTAGACTATGGCAAGATTAAGGTTAATTTACAAACACTAGATGATGCCATTCTTGACTTGGGTAGTTTAAGAAAAGATAATCGTAGTTATGGGAATAAAGCAGTTATTATACGTGCTTTAGCTCGCAAAGACTATGAAACAATGCGCGCGATTTCAAATTATTTTTTTGAAGTTAGTGGATTGTATGAACGCTTATGCAAATATTTTGCTACCCTCTATCGTTATGATTGGTATATAACTCCATATATCATTGATGAGAAAGCTAAAGATGATAAAGTGCTTGCTGATTTCTCAAAAGCCCTTGACTATATGGATGAAAGTTACATCAAAAAATAGTGTGGAGAAATTGCTTTAAAAGTAATTGTTAACGGTTGCTATTATGGCTACATAGTTGATACTGCAAGGGGATTTACTTTTTAGGAATTACCTATTGGTTATTGCCGCACTCGTTTTAAAGTGGGTAGTGTACCAGCAGTTGAGTTTAATCCTAAATTTTTTGATGATAAATTTGGTGATATTGAAACGCGAATGAAAGTTCTTAAAATGTATCCAAAAGAGTTTGCTGAAGCTTATATTGCTTATAAAAAAGGTAAACTTAATAATAAAGATACATTGGAAGGTGGAACTTGGGAAGGGAATAAACAAGGATCAACATGGTGGTTACTTGATCCCGCTTGCGCGTTTAAGATTAATCTTAATAATAGCGATGTTCCTTTATTGATTAATACTTGTACTAAAATTTTGGATTTAGACGAAGCACAAGATTTGGACCGTCGTAAAATGATGCAACAACTTCTTAAGATTATTATTCAAAAATTACCACTTGATAAAAATGGTGATTTGATATTTGACGTTGATGAAGCAAAAGACATACATAATAATACTGTTATGATGTTGCGCAGAGCCGTTGGAGTAGATGTTATGACAACATTTGCTGATGTAGATGTTGCCGATTTGGCAGATACTCGTTCAACTACTACTAAAGATGAACTTGAAAAAGTAGAGCGTACAGTTTATAATGAAGCTGGCGTGTCTCATAGTTTATTTAATGCAGATAGTAACTTGGCTCTTGAGAAAGCAGCTTTAGTTGATGAGGCAAGTATCCGTGATTTAATTTTAGGATTTGATGAATTATATTGTAGAATTTTACGTCGTAAGTTTCCAGGTAATAAAAAATATTGTTTACATTTTAATATGTTGGAAACTACTATAAATAATTATAAAGAAATGTCTAAGATGTATAAAGAGCATACTCAACTTGGATATTCTAAGATGTTACCACAAATTGCTCTTGGTCATTCTCAAAGCTCTATTATTGCTATGGCGCATTTTGAAAATGAAGTTCTTAAACTTTCTGAAATTATGATACCACCTCTTATGTCTTCTACTATGAGTAGTCAAGATGTACTTGGTGCTCGTGGACAAGGCAATCAATAGAAACAAGCTAACGCAGTACAATAGGCTGCGGCAGGTGATGAAAAGAAAGGCGGCAGACCTGAAAAGGCTGACAGCTAGAAATCTGATAAAACTATTGCTAATAGAGAATCTGCTGGAAAGGAGTGAGTTGAGTGGCTACACATGTAAGTATTCCGCTTGAACACACAGTCGAACTACTTAATGTCACTCCTTTAAACAAACTTGTTTCTAAATGTGAAATAAAAGTTTGTTATGTGGGTGACGATCCAAATCGAAATGGTTCTGTTATTACCAAAGAAACTGCAATTAAAATGGCGGCTAGTTTACCTGGATGCCCTATCGTAGGTTTTTATGATGCAGCAGAAGGTGATTTTACTGGTCATCAACGCAGTATTGAAATTGGTGATGGTAAGTTTAAAGTAGTAGATAAAACTAAAGCTTATGGTTTTGTTGATTCTTCTGCTAAGATTTGGTTCTAGAAATTCATGGACGATGGCGTAGAACATGAATATTTAATGACTGAAGGATTACTTTGGACAAGCATTTATGAAGAAGCTAAAGAAATTTTGACTCGTCCTAAAAACCAATCTATGGAATTAGATGAGAAAAATATGGATGGCGCTTGGACATTTGATGATAATGGTTTGCCAAAGTTTTTCATAATCAATGAAGCAATGATACAAAAACTTTGTATTCTTGGAGAAAATGTCGAGCCTTGCTTCGAAGGTGCCGGCATAGCAGCACAATTCTCCTTTGACGGAGACTTCAAGAACAAGTTGTTCTCTCTTATGGAGGACATTAAAACAGCTTTGAGCAAAGGAGGATTATATCCAATGAATGATGAAAATAAGATCATCGATCCTACTTTGGACCCTACTGATCCTGAAACTGAATTTAAGAAGAAGGAAGAAGAGGAAGAGGATAAGGGTGGAAATAATCCATTCCCACCTAAAAAGGACGATGAAGGTAGTAAGGACGAAGGCGAAGAAGATAAGGACGCCGGTTCTGAAGATGAAGAGGATGAAGATGAAAAGAAGAAGAAGGCTCCTGCCAAGCATACTTTGACCGATGAAGAAGTTGCTAATTCTGATCTTTATAAGACATTATTCTCTCAATTCCAAGATCTTCAGGCAAAGGTTAATACTCTTGAAGCCGAGATCGCCCCATTGCGTCAGTTTAAAAATGAAACTGATAAGAAAGCTAAGCAAGCTATGATTGATAGTTTCTATATGCTTTCTGATGCAGATAAGAAAGATTGCATTGATAATATTGATACTTATTCAGTTGATGA
>Ga0326514_10000558_pt1 | contig 25282 bp, 45 predicted proteins | sample 3_2548_0518_D_FD_203653 | JGI IMG/M metagenome (GOLD analysis project Ga0326514, IMG submission 203653) | Bovine rumen microbial communities from UC Davis, California, United States - 3_2548_0518 | ecosystem: Host-associated > Mammals > Digestive system > Stomach > Rumen | place: USA... | reverse complement strand
GCTCTTTATACACACGAGGTAAATTTTGGAGTGAAGGGATTTGAGCAAATATGAAGAAAGCACAGTGGAGCAAGCGAATCAGACAAGCAACAGTTGATGCTGGCACATATCGACCATACTTTGAGGATGCCATCGAATCACTGGCTATAATCATGGAGCGAAGGGATGAAGTCGAGAAGGTATATATCGAACAAGGCAGTCAGCCGATAATCATTCACACGAACAAGGGCGGAGCAGACAACATGGTGAAGAACCCAGCTCTTGTCTTGTGGGATGATTTGAACAAGACTGCTCTATCCTACTGGAGAGACCTAGGACTCACTCCGGCAGGACTCAAGAAGTTGAAGGAAGATGCACTCAAGGACACTGGCAAGGTGTCCTTCGGTGATATAATCGAAGGCTTATGATTAAACGAAAGAAAGCAAAAAGAGACTATAAAAAGATAGCGGTAGAGTATGCCGAGCAAGTGGTAAGCGGTGAGAAGGTAGCAGGGGCAGAGATAGTCTGTGCTTGTCAAAGGTTTCTCGATGACTTGAAAAGGGATGACTTGGAGTTTCGAGAAAGTGAGCCGAACAAGTGCATGAACATCATGGAGAACACCATCGTACATTCCAAGGGAGAGAGCCTTGACGGAACTCCACTCCGAGGACAGAAGTTGAGACTAGAACCTTTCCAGATATTTATAGTTTGCAATCTCTTGGGGTTCTTCTACAAAGGCACTCAAGAGAGACGATACAAGGAAGCCTTCATCATGATGGGCAGGAAGAATGGCAAGACTTCATTTGTGGCTGCACTTGCGTGGGCGGTGAGTATCATGCAAAGGAAGAGCGGTTCGAAGTGCTACATCATAGCAAACGCACTCAAGCAGGCTATGGAGAGTTTTGACTTCCTAAACAACTCGCTCAAGATACAAGGCATTGAGGACGAGTTCGACATCCACAACAACTCATTCGACCACTCTATCCGATATGACTTCAAGGATGCACTTGGAAGGTCTGAAGGCTCTATCGATATCACTGCACTTGCATCAAATCCAGACTCACAGGACTCATTCAACTGTAACTTTGCGATTGCGGATGAAGTCGCAGCATATCGAAAGCCGGCGCAGTATAACCGATTCAAGGAATCCATGAAGGCATACACGAATAAGCTGATGGTGGGTATCACAACAGCTGGAGATGATGAGAACTCATTCGGTTATAGGCGAATGGAGTATGCGGTCAAGGTAGCGAAAGGACTCGTGAAAGATGATGCCTTCTTCTCGTTTGTAGCAAGAGCAGACCGAGACGAGAATGGAGAAGTTGACTACTTGAATCCTATCCAGCACATGAAGGCGAATCCGAACTACGGAGTGACCATCCGACCAGAGGACATCATGAACGATGCAGTGCAAGCACAGAACGATGCTCAACAGAGAAAAGACTTTCTATCAAGGTCACTGGATATCTACACTTCATCCATGAGAGCATGGTTCAATATCGATGAGTTCAAGGCATCGGATGAGCAGTATTCATGGACACTGGATGAACTCGCTCGACTCCCTGTCAAGTGGTATGGCGGTGTGGACTTGTCAAGAATGTATGACTTAACCGCAGCTTGTTTGTATGGTAACTATAACGATGTGGATATCATCGTGAGTCATGCCTTCTTCCCAGTAGTGCAAGCAGTACGGAAGGCAGAAGAAGATAAGATACCACTATTTGGATGGAGTGACGATGGTATCCTAACACTCTGTAACTCTCCTACAGTCAACGCAGGAGATGTGGTGAACTGGTTCGTTGAGATGCGGAAGAAGGGATTCAAGATAGCGCAAGTCGGACATGATAGGAAGTTCGCTCGTGAATACTTCTCACTCATGAAGGGAGCAGGGTTCACAGTGGTAGACCAGCCACAGTACTTCTATGTGAAGTCCGAGGGATTCAGACATATTGAAAAAATGGCGAAAGATGGTAAACTATACTATATGCACAGTGATGCATATGAGTACTGTGTGTCCAATGTTCGTGCTATCGAAAAGACGGATGACATGGTACAATTTGAAAAAGTAACAAGCACACAAAGGATTGACCTATTCGATGCATCAGTATTCGCTTGTGTTCGATACTTGTCGAATATGGAGCGGAGCAAGAAGGCGAAAGGATGGTGGGGAGAGTAAGACATGAAACTTTTTGGTTATGAAGTGAAAAGAGTAGAGAAGAAGGCAACTCTCAAGAAGAGAGGGATTCAACTTCTCGATGGGACTGCATTCGTTGAGAGGCTTGGGGCAGGATATACAACTCTGGACAGATGCCCAGAAGTTATGACTGCTGCCTTCAAAGTGAGTCAGCTGATTGCATCAATGACCATCTATCTGATGGCAAACACAGACAAGGGAGACATCCGTATCACGAATGAACTCTCAAGGAAGATTGATATCGAGCCGAACAAGAACATGACCAGAGCATCGTGGATGACAGCCATCTGCATGAACCTTCTCTTGTATGGCCAAGGCAACTCCGTAGTATATCCGCACACGAGAGACGGATATCTGGAAAGCCTTGAACCTATAGAAGCGGAGCGAGTGACTTTCGCAGAACTGACTGGAACAGATGACTATCGCATCGGCATCGATGGTGTCAACTATAACCCATCCGACTTGCTACACTTCACGATGAATCCGAATCCACATCACTTGTGGATGGGGCAGGGATTTCAAGTAAGTCTGCAGTCGGTAGCTGATACGCTCGCACAAGCAACAGTTACGAAGAAAGCATTCATGTCAAGCAAGTGGAAACCTTCCATCATCGTGAAGGTGGATGCACTGACGGAAGAATTCTCATCTCCAGAAGGCAGACAGAAACTGCTTGACTCTTATGTGAAAAGTGGAAGTGCTGGAGAGCCTTGGCTCATCCCAGCAGACCAGTTCTCTGTGGAGCAAGTCAGACCACTATCTCTTGCAGACCTTGCAGTGAATGAGACAGTGACTATCGACAAGCAGACTGTGGCATCCATCCTAGGAGTACCACCATATCTTCTCGGAGTAGGCTCGTATGATGCATCCGAGTGGGATTCATTTATCAATAATACCATCAGACCGATTGCGCAGAACATCGAGCAGGAGATGACGAGAAAACTCATTTTATCTCCGAAAATGTATCTCAAGTTCAATGTCGGCAAACTTTATTCATACGACCTATCGAAAATCTCGACAGTATATGGTACACTATACGATAAGGGAATCGTGACTGGCAATGAAGTTCGAGAGAAACTAGGCATGGAGCATATCAGTGGACTCGATGAGTTGATAGTTCTTGAGAACTACATTCCAGTCAGCGAAGTCGGAAACCAGAAGAAGTTAGGTGGTGGAAAAGATGATGAATAGATTAAGCAGATTAGTTGGCGATTGCCAGTTCAGAGCCAGTGAAGAGAATGAGGACAAGTACATCGAAGGATACTTTGTAGTGTTCAACTCTCCATACTGGTTCAGCAAGACAGATTATGAGACTATCTCTCCAGATGCATTCAATGAAACTCTGGATGATGATATAAGGGCATTAGTGAATCATGACTCAACTCTGGTCATTGGTCGCACAAGTTCAAAGACTTTGGAACTCCGTCTGGATGAGCATGGACTGTGGGGGCGAATCCTTATCAATCCGAACGATACGGATGCGCTCAACATCTACGCAAGAGTTCAGAGAGGGGATGTATCCCAGTGTTCCTTTGGTTTTGAAATCCTTGACGAAGAGACAGAACTTCTAGAGGATGGTGGTGTCCATTGGACTGTGAAGAAGGTCAGACTTCATGAAGTGTCAGTAGTAACCTTCCCAGCTTATGAGGACACAGAAGTGACAGCCAGATGCAAGAAGGCTGATGCACTTCGAGAAGCGCAGAGCTGGAGAATTAAGATGTTAGAAAAGTTAAAAGGAGAGCAGAATGATTAAGGCATTAGAACTCCGCAAGGCATTGGACGAGAAGCGAAAGGCTCTCACAAGCCTAGAGGAAAGAATCGGCTCATTCGCTACTCGCTCTGCAGAACTTGAGACAAAGATTGCAGAAGCAACGGATGAGACACGAGAAGAAGTCGAAGCAGAGGTTGAAAAGTTCAATACAGAAAAAGCCGAAGCAGAGACGGAAGCACAGAGCCTTCGTGATGCAGTTGATGCATTGGAGAAGGAACTCGAAGAAGTAGAAAATGCAGAGCCATCTGCATCAGAAAACCCACAAGAAAGGAAAGTTGAAAAAATGGAAAATTTAGAAGTAAGAAGCACACAGAAGTATATTGATGCATTCGCAAAGTACATCAAGACTGGCAAGGATGAGGAAGTTCGTTCCTTATTGACCGAGAATGTATCTGGTGGAACAGTACCAGTTCCAACTATCGTTGATGGATTTGTAAAGACTGCTTGGGATAGAGAACAGATTATGTCCAAGGTTCGCAAGACCTATCTCAAGGGTAATGTGAAGGTTGGATTCGAAATCTCTGCAACTGGTGCAGTAGTTCACACAGAAGGTGCAGCAGCTCCAGATGAGGAGACCTTAACACTTGGCATCGTAACCATGACTCCATCCAACATCAAGAAGTGGATTACCATCTCTGATGAAGCACTGGACTTAAATGGCGAAGCATTCCTTCAGTACATCTATGATGAATTAACCTATCAGATTGCAAAGAAGGCTGCAGACATTTTAGTTGGTTTAATTGCTAACTCTCCAGCAGCATCTACTGCTACTGCTCCAGCGCAGGCAGTTGTTAAGGCTGGCATCGCACAGGATACCATCGTGACTGCAATCGGTAACTTATCCGATGAAGCTGCAAATCCAGTAGTCATCATGAACAAGGCAACATACGCAGCATTCAAGGCTGCACAGTACAATGGCAACTTCGATGCAGATATCTTCGAAGGTCTTGAAGTTGTATTCAACAACTCACTCCCAGTTTATTCTGCAGCATCCGAAAATGATGTCTATGCTATCGTAGGTGACCTTGGATATGGTGCGCAGGCTAACCTTCCAAACGGAGATACTATCTCATTCGTATATGATGGTTTATCTCTTGCAGAGTCTGACCTTGTTAAGATTGTCGGTAGAGAATACATCGGTCTTGGTGTAGTTGCAGTGAATGCGTTCTGCAACATCACAAAGCCAGCAACAACCTAATTTGATTAAAGTTAAAACTGTGACTCCATTCATCAGCAAGGTGGATGGAGTCTATTACAAAGAAGGCTCTACTCTTGAAGTATCAGAAGAAAGAGCCAAGGAGCTGGAAGGCTATGTGGTCATCATCGACAAACCTTCATCTACCAAGGTTGATGAGGACAAGCCGAAGGCAACGAAGAAGAAAGCAACAACGAAAAAGAAGTAAGGAGTGAGAGCATGACGGATGCAGAATTACTGGTATTGTTAAAGTATAATCTGGAGATGATTAGCAATTCATTTGACAACTATCTGACTCATCTCATCGATGTGGCAAAGTTGGAGATTGCGCAGGAAGGCATCACTCTAGTTCTGACAGATGTTCTGGACTGCAATCTTGTAGTGATGTATGCTGCTTATTTATTCCAGAAGCGAAAGACAAATGAGCCAATGTCAAGGATGCTCCGATATGCGTTAAACAACAGACTATTCAAGGAGAAGATGGAAGATGAATCTTGACAGTGGTATTTGTACATCATACACTTTGACAGACACATCGGAGTCTGGTCTGATGCCAGCGATGAAACTTGTCAAGAACGCAGAACATTACTATCTGGATAGGATGGTCACATACTCACGAGCCTATGCTGCACTCGGAGCGAATCAGAACATCGACAGACTCATTCGGATTCACTACGATGCAAGTATCGTGAGCGGAATGTATATCATCCTTGAAGATGAGAATCAGTATCGAGTTGAGCAAGTGCAGGCATTCTATGATGAGGATGGACTCAAAGTTCTTGAGCTGACACTCGCTAGAATAGGAGAGTTGTATGATGTCATTCCAGAGTAGGTTGCAGAACCTACATTCAGAATTAAAAGAAAAGATTCCGAACTCGTATCACTACTGGAGAGCAAACCTTCAACCACCTTTCCTCGTGTGGGCAGAAGATGGAGAAGGTTCTGCACTTCATTCAGATGATGAGAAAAGTGAACAGTCCATTCATGGGACTATCGACTACTTCACAAAGACAGAGTTCGATGCCACTGTTGATACCATTCAGAATACTTTGAATGGCTTGACTGCATGGAGATTGAACTCGGTTCAGTATGAAGAAGATACAAACACAATTCACTACGAGTGGGAATTTGAGGTGTAAAGATGGCAAGGTTGATAGTTGGAAAAGGATGTGAAGAATATATCGAGCAACTTCGCAAGGTGGAACTCGCCACAAGGGAGACCATCGGTGAGGCTATCTATGAAGGCGCAAAGATAGTCACAGACCAAATCGATTCCAGTATCAACTCGATACCATCCTACTCACGAGAAGGGAAGATGTCCAAGGGAGTCACAGACGAGCAGAGAAAAGGTCTGCATGATGGTCTGGGTATCGCCAAGATGCAAGATGACTCTGGATATCTCAATGTAAAGGTCGGCATGGATGGATATAACTCGAATGTAACGAAAACATATCCGAAAGGTCAACCAAATGTGCTTATCGCAAGAATTGTGGAGAGTGGCTCACAGTACCACAGAAAGACTCCATTCATCTCCAAGGCTGTGAACTCATCCAAGTCGGATGCAGAGAAGGCTATGGCAGACTCATTCGATAAAGCACTACAAAGTATAATCAAGTAAAGGAGAAAGAAAATGGCAGCAGCAGGAAAAGTATGTACTGGCTTTTCAAAGCCTTATGTAGCAAAGTATTCAGAGAGTGATGGTGTTATCACATACTCTGACGGACAGCTCTTGGCAAGAGGTGTGGATGTATCTCTTGAGCCAGAGTCATCCGATGACAACAACTTCTACGCAGATAACGTCGCAGCAGAAACTGCAGGCGGTGTGTTCACTGGTGGTTCTGTGACCTTGACTGTGGATGGTTTACTCATCGCAGCAGAGAGACTCATCATGGGACTTCCAGTAGCAGACCAAGATGGATGGGTTCACTATGGTGATGACCAGCAGACTCCATACATGGGTATCGGATTTATCGCTAGATACATGAGTGGTGGAGTGACTTCATTCGTGCCTACGATTTTAGCAAAGACTTCATTCCAGCAGATTACAACAAGCGCAGCAACGCAGGAAGATGAGATTGACTGGCAAACACAGGAACTGACAGCAACTATCTTCAGAGGTGATGATGCTAACCACAACTGGAAGTTTGTAGGAGACTCATTCACCACAGAGGCACTTGCAGAAGCAGCACTCAAGGCGAAGTTGAATATTCAGTAAGGGAGAACTGGGCATGAACATTAACGGAGTGAATTATGGCTTGAGAATGACAGTTGGGGCAGAAGTGGAGATTTCCAAAATCTGTCCCAATGGGGATATCTCCAGACTTGGAGAAGTAGTGACTGGAGCATTCAATGAGACAGTGGATGCTATCGCTCATATCATCGTAGCGATGAGTAATGGCTACGAAAAGCAGAAAGCCTATCGAGACAGAACCTACACAGCTAATCCAGTGACCTTTGATGAAGTCAGAAACTACATCGAAGTGCTGGAGCAAGACGAGTTCGCCAAGATGCAGGAAGAACTCAAGGTTGCTATGGATGAAGGCATGAAACCTTCTATCGATGCAGAACCAGTTAAAAAAAAGAAGTAAAATCAAACATTGAACTGAATCTTGCATGGTTCATCTTCTATGGACACAAGTTCAACATGAGCAGAGATGAGACCATCATCACAGACTATTCAGAGATGATGGATATGCTCATCTGCTATGCCATAGAACAAGGAACTGCAAGACAGAAGAAACGCAAGAAACACATGACCTATGACGAGGCTATCAGCCTAAAGTAAGGAGAAAGATATGGCAGTAAATATCGGACCGAGGATAGGCATAGATGGTGAAGCGGATTATCGAAAGGCTCTTCAAAACATCATTCAAGAGACAAAGACTCTGGATGCAGAGATGAAGAGCCTTTCTTCATCATTTGATGCCAACACAAGCACACAAGAAAAGAATGAGAAGCAAGCAGAGATTCTTCGGAAGAAGCAGGCAGCACTCACAAAAGAAGTCGAGGAGATGAAGAAGGCTGTCGATGCATCCACAGATAAATATGGAGAAGGAGCAACTACCACTCTCAAATGGCAAGAGGCTCTTGCAAAGGCAGAGACAGAACTATCACAAGTCAACTCACAGCTCAAGGATGTGACTGGATGGGGAGCATTTGCAAAGAACATCGAGGAGTCATCCGCAAAGTTGAAAAGCTTTGGGGAGAGTATGACTTCTCTCGGAAAGAAGATGACCACATCACTGACAGTTCCTATCGTGGGACTTGGCACAGTATCGGTCAAGACTGCTGCTGACTTCGAGTCATCTATGACGAAGGTCGGAGTCATTAGTGGAGCAACTGCAGATGAGCTGGATATCTTAACAGCCAAGGCACAAGAGATGGGAGCGAGTACAATGTTCTCGGCATCCGAGAGCGCAGATGCACTCGGCTATATGGCTCTTGCAGGATGGGACACAACAGAGATGGTGCAAGGCTTGGATGGAGTCTTAAACCTTGCAGCAGCAAGTGGAATGGAACTTGCGAACGCATCCGATATGGTCACAGACTATCTGACTGCATTCGGACTCTCTGCATCTGATGCGGTGAAGATGGCTGATGAACTTGTCTACGCACAGAACACATCCAACACAACTGCAGAACAACTGGGAGAAGCATTCTCTCGGTCAGCTGCAAACATGGCTGCATCTGGTCAGAGCATGGAGACAACTGTTGCTATCCTTGAGGCATTTGCAAATCAAGGTACAAAGGGTTCAGTTGCAGGAACTAGCCTTGCAGCAGTGATGAGGGATATCACAAATAACATGGAAGATGGAGCGATTGCCATCGGTGGTGTTAACATCGCAGTGCAAGACCAAGAAGGAAACTATCGAAGTCTGATTGATATCATGGGCGATATCGAGAAAGCCACAGATGGCATGGGAAGTGCAGAGAAGGCAGCAGCACTCTCGGCAGTATTCACATCAGACTCTATTCGTGGTGTGAACCAGATTATGAGTGCAGGAGTGGCAAATGTTCAAGGCTATGCAGATGCACTCCAAGAAGTGAGTGGAGTATCATCAAATGTTGCAGAAACGATGGAAGGCACTCTGAATGGACAGATGACACAGCTCAAGTCACAACTTGAGGCTATTGCTATCCAAGTCGGTGAGATACTCATCCCAGCGGTATCAAGTGTTGTGGCAAAGATAAGTCAGTGGGTGCAGAAGTTCTCCGAACTAGATGAAGGCACAAAACAGACCATCATCAGCATTGCAGGAATCGTGGCGGTGGCTGCCCCTCTCATCACTGGTATCGGTTCACTTGTCACTGCACTCGGTTCTATCGGTCTTGCTATATCCAAGGTTCAACCATTCTTGACAACACTTGGAACTTTCTTCTCTGGACTCATCCCACACATCACATCAGCACTCGGAGCGGTTGGGCAGTTCATAGCAGGACTGAATCCAGTAGTGGTTGCCATCGGTCTTGTAGTGGCTGCTATCGCAGTATGGATGAAGAACTGGGAAGATATCAAGGCACTGGCTATCATCGTGAAGGATGCCATCGTGCAAGTGATAGAGACTATCAAAGAGAAGATAGTGACCATCGTGACGAATATAGTCAACACAGTCAAGACTTGGGTGACAAATCTCAAGAACACAGTTGTGACCATATTCACCACTATCAAGAACTCCATCGTTGAGAAATGGAACAGTATCTTCACAAGCATTTCCAACATACTGACAAAAATCAAGAATACCTTCACAACTGTATGGAACAGCATCAAGACCACAGTAGCGAATGTCATTGGAAGTGTTGTGGATAAGGTCAAAGGAATGGTGCAGGCAATCCAGAATGCCATGAATTTCAACTGGGAGTTGCCACACCTCAAGTTGCCACATATCGGCATCACTGGACACTTCTCATTGAATCCACCATCTGCTCCATCATTCAACATTGACTGGTATAAGAAGGCTATGAATGGCGGTATGATTCTAAACGGAGCGACTATTTTCGGAATGAACTCAAGTGGTCAGCTCATGGGTGGTGGAGAAGCAGGAGCAGAAGCAGTAGTCGGAGTCAACTCTCTCTATGGAATGATACAGAGAGCGGTGGCATCTTCTCTCGGAAGTGTGACGAATAATACGATGAACAACTCCACCACAATCAATGTGTACGGCGCAGAAGGTCAAGATGTGAACGCACTCGCAGAAATTATCGAAGAGAAGATATCTGCTAATGTAAGAAGGGAAGGCATGGTATGGTAAGACATTATATGACATTCAATGGGGTGAACTCCAGTGACTTCAATGTCTACATCTCTGGTGGTGGAACATTCAATGCTCCAGAACGAGACTATGAAGTGATATCGGTAGCAGGAAGGAACGGAGACTTGTTACTAGACAATGACAGATATGAGAACATTGAAGTGACTTATCCAGCATTCATCGTGAAAGGTTTTGATGTAAACATCGAAGGCATGAGAGACTGGCTCATGTCCTCTGTGGGATATCATCGACTAGAGGACACTTATCATCCAGACGAGTACAGAGTCGGAAGATATAAAGGTGGTATCGATGTATCCGTAAAAGCAGGAATGAGAGCTGGTGGATTCAATCTGACATTTGACTGCAAGCCACAGAGGTTCTTGAAAAGTGGTGAGAAGTTCATCACTGTTCATGATGGAGATGAACTTATCAATCCATCAAGTATGAAGGCTCTGCCACTCATCCGAGTGTACGGAGCTGGAACTCTTGGAGTAGGTTCAAAGACTGTGACGATATCTCCACACTCATCTGCTTATATGGACATCGACTGTGACCTTATGGATGCCCATTGTGGCTCTGCAAATTTGAACAGCTATCTGTCACTGTCAAGTGGAGAGTTCCCTTCACTTGCAAAGAAGAGTGGTGTCAACATTGGAGCAGGCATCACAAAAGTTGAAATAATGCCAAGGTGGTGGAGATTATGATACCAGTATTGTTTGAAAACACAGCAACATCATTCACAACGAATGGCATCGGCAGACTATCCGATGCTGTTAGTTGTGAAGTTACGGAAGAACGGAATGGCAAGTATGAACTTGTGATGGAGTATCCGCAGGAAGGCATCCACTTTGAGGATATCGCAGAAGAGAGGATAGTCCTTGCAAAGCCTTATGACGGAGCATTAACTCCACAGCCTTTCAGAATCTATCGAGTGACCAAGCCACTCAAGGGAGTAGTGGCTGTATACGCATCGCACATCAGCTATGACTTGCGAAGGAATACAGTTCTTCCATTCTCTGGAACGAACATTCAAGACACATTCTCCCATATAGCAGGAAGTATGGTGGAGACCAACAACTTCACATTCTACACAGATAAGACATCATCAAGTCCATTTGCGTTGACTCATCCAGTATCTGCTCGTGGTTTGCTTGGTGGCTCTACGGACTCACTGCTCTACAAGTATGGTGGAGAGTATGAGTTCGATGGATTCACTGTCAAACTGCTTGCAAGTAGAGGAGCAGACAACGGAGTCACTATCCGATATGGTAAGAACTTGACTGCACTCAAGAAGGACACAGACACATCAGATGTTTACACTGGAGTGATACCATACTGGACAGATGGTGAGAATTATATCTATGGCGGTGTGGTTTATTCAGAAGATGTGAGTGAGTATCCATACCACATCACTGTACCACTCGACCTTTCATCATACTTTGAAGAAGCTCCGACTGTGGCACAGCTTGAAGCGAAAGCAGCAGACTATCTTGATGACAATGACACATGGAATCCGTCAAGCAACATTGATATCTCATTTGTGGCACTATGGCAGACTGAAGAATACAAGGATATCGCAGTTCTTGAGCGAGTCAAGTTGTGCGATTATGTGACAGTGGAGTATCCGAGAGGAGATATCTCGGTGAAGGCGAAAGTCATCAAGACAGTGTATGATACACTTCTTGAGAGATATACCAAGATTGAACTCGGTTCGGTTAAGCAGAACACACTCGCTCAAATCATAAACACGCAGGAGAAGCAGATTGAGAACATCGTATCAGACCAGTCAGCATCCATTCAGAGAGCAGTGAGCCATGCGACAGAACTCATCACTGGTGGACTCGGTGGTCATGTGGTCATCTCACAGAATGCTGACGGAGAGCCAGAGGAGATACTCATCATGGACACAGACGACAAGGAGACTGCAACGAATGTCATTCGCTTGAATCGGAACGGACTCGGATTCTCCACTACTGGATATGATGGTACATATACGAACGCATGGACAATCGATGGAAACCTAGTTGCAGACTTCATCACCACTGGCACACTCGATGCTAATGAGGTGCGAGTAGTCAATCTGAACGCAGACAACATCACAAGTGGCTCTATGAGTGCGACTCGCATCCGAGGTGGAACTATCGATGCATCACAAGTCAATGTGACGAATCTGAACGCATCCAACATCACGAGCGGTAGTCTATCGGCTAACTATATCACGAGCGGAACGATGAGTGCAGACCGAATCTTCGGTGGTACGATTAACGGAAACAATGTCAACTGTACGAATATCACTGCATCGAACATCACTGCAGGCTCAACGATATCGAACAACTTCACATGTACGAATTTGACAATCAGTGGCGGTTCTATTCGAGTGACAACTAGCACTCAAGATGTAAACTACATCACATTGAATTCAAATAATGTTGAGTCAACCCTTGCTCCAGCAGGAATACAGTTCCGAAACGCAGTGCTATCTAGCGGTGTGGCAAGAAGTTTGTTCAATGCAGGAACTGCAAGTTTCTGGTACAATGATGTCCAGACTGCAAGTATCAACGGAGCGAATGGAGTAGGAACTTTCAATGAACTTTTAATTCGACCAAATGACTCGAACATCTCCGAGATATTCACAACACTGCAGGCTTATGGTCAAAAAAATCTTGCAAGAATAGTGCAAGTATTGATGGACTACGGAGCTACTAACTGGGGGATAGACTGGAGTCTTTACTAAAAAGACCTAAATCGATATAATGAAAGCATCAAAGAAAAGGAGAATGAACATGGAGAAGCCTATCACAGTAAGAGTGAAAGAGATGAATGCAGGCATCATCGAAAGTATCAACAAGGCAAATCTGCCAGCTTGGAAAATCCGAGACGAACTGAACAAGATACTCGCACAAGTGAGTAACCTTGCGACTCAAGAAGAAGAACGAGAGCTGGCAGAGTGGTTAAAAGAAAAGGAGAACGAGAATGATATCACAGACCTATGACTTAAATCTGATACCTAGTCAGATACCAGTGACTATTCACTGCTCACAGTATGACGATGGTAGCAGAACATTCGTATTCAATTTGTATGAGGGTGCATCTGCCTTCACTATTCCAGCAGGAGCATCTGCCACTTTTAGTGGAGTAAAGCCAGACGGACTCGGATTCCAGTATGCTTGTAGTATCACTGGAGCATCACAAGTATCAGTTGATGTAGAACTTCAGATGACCGCAGTTGCAGGAGACTTTCCTTGCAAGGTCACAGTCTATGATACAGACTCGAATGTCCTTGGCTCGGCTCTATGTGTACTCGATGTTGAGAGACATCCACTGCAGGATGATACAGTCATCTCTGACTCCGATATCCCACTCGTGCAAGAAGCAGTCAACTGGGCATCGCAGTTCCAGCCTTCTGACTTTGTACAAAAGAATCAAGGAGTCGCACAAGCTGGGAAAGTGCTTGGCATCGGTGCAGATGGTATGGTCACTCCAACTGATGTTAGTGCGAATATTGATGCAGAAGATGTAGGCTACGATGGTATAGTTCCAGATTCAGAGAATGTAGAAGAGGCGATTGAAAAAATATATGTCAGAGCAATCACATCGTATAGAATGGTTGATACCTTGGATACTACAATGGCTGATGAAGATTTCATTCCATTCAAAGATGAAAGCATAGGTGGAGCAAAGAACATCACATTGTCAGACTTCGTGGATACCATTTCGCCAAACTTTTATAGAGTCACAGACTCTGCCGAGACTACCATCGATGATACAGACTATGTACCATTCTACGACACAAGTGATAGTTCCAAAAAGCGAATAACATGGGTGAACATCGTGACAAAGATTAAGTCATCCCTTGCGAACTACTTTGGCAGAAAGTTCTCACAGTCTAATGGTAAGTTAAGCCTATTATCAGATAACAACACAGTGCTAGATACTGTGACACTATCTCCACTTGCTACGAATACAAGTTACACCGACACGAACAACATCGGAGCGACTAATGTGCAGAGTGCGGTGGATAAATTGAGCGAATATAGTGAAGGCTGGGGAACTGTCAACTCTACATACTTAAATGGTCGAGTAGCGTGGCAAAAAGTTGGCAGAGTTGTGTCTGTATATTGTGACTTTACCACCATTGCAAATCTGCCGAACACTGATTATGGAGTTAAATTAATCAGTGGACTACCTCCGATTCTTTGCCCAGTTAATTGGATAAAAAAATGGACTATACCAGCAACAGATAACACAAAAAGACCTATCGTACTAGGCTCATCATCTAATTCTGCTTTTGATGATACATCCGTTTATAGTACGGGAAACGGCAATGTAACTTCTGGAGCTACATATTGGACATCATTTACTTATATTTGCAAATAGAGGTGCATAACATGAGGAAGAAAAGAAGCGGAAGAAATACTTTGGGGAAGTATGTTGCATTCAGCTTGGTGTGTCTGCTCGTTTATACCATCGCAACACTCATCATTTTCATGTTGAGTGGAGCAGAACCAAGCACACTGACTACTTGCTTTTTTGGAGTGTTCGGTGGAGAAGTAGTCACTTGTGGACTTATCAAGATATTCAAGTTGAAAGGGGAGAAGAAAGATGGAACAGTTGGTTGAGAACTGGTATCTCGTATTCGGACTTGGTGCAGTGCTTGTGGGAGTAGTCGGAGCATTTGCAGAGTTCTTCTATGAGAGCAAGGAAAAGAAGATAGAGACACTTCGGAAGTGGTTAGAATATGCAGTGACCGAGGCAGAGAAACAACTCGGAGAAAAGACTGGACAGCTCAAGTTGAGACTCGTGTATGACATGGCACTATCAAAGTTCTCGTGGTTGGAGAAACTGGTATCCTTTGAGGAGTTCTCTGGCTATGTTGACGAGTCTCTGGAGTGGATGCGTAAGCAGTTGGTATCTAACGCAGGAGTGAGGGGGTATGTTGATGGCAACGAAAGCAGAAGTTGAAAAGTTCTTTTCGACTATCAGTCCACTTGTGATTGAAGTCTGCAAGGAGAGAGGACTCGGAGATGCTCAAGCACACACTTGTATCTGCCAAGCAGCTTGTGAGAGTGCTTATGGTACAAGTCTACTCATGGTGAAGGCGAATGCTTACTTCGGAATTAAGGCTACAAAGTACTGGAAGGGCAGAGTGTACTCCAGCAAGACGAAAGAGTGCTATGATGGAGTGACCTATACCACCATCACAGATTGTTTCAGAGCATATGGCAGTGCAATAGAGTCTATCCGAGACTACTTCGATTTGATGGACACTGGAAGATACAAGGATAGTTTGAAGGCACAGACAGTTGAGGAGTGTATCACTATCATCAAGAAGGCAGGCTATGCGACTGCTCCAACTTATGTGAACACCATCTTGAGCATCTACAACTCAAATCTAGCCACTTTGAAAGGCTACACAGTAAATTCTACCATTGAACCACAAAAAGCCTTAAAAAGCGACACAGAAGTCGCACAAGAGGTCATTCAAGGCTTGTGGGGAAATGGACTCGCAAGAAGGCAGAAACTCATCCGAGCTGGATATGATGCAACTCGCATCCAGTCACTTGTGAATGAGATGCTCAATGAACCACTGTGTGAGAAGTACAGAGTCACTGCATGGATGTTGAATGTTCGGAATGGTGCAGGGACAAGTGGCACTCTAGTTCTGGCAGTCCTTAACCGAGGAGATGAAGTCATCATCAAGGACAAGAAGGAAGTGAGCGGAGTAGAGTGGGGGCTCTGCAGCAAAGGATGGGTATCTTTGAAGTATCTGGAGAGGGTGGTGTGACATGACAACATATCAACTTCTGTGTGTCACTGGAGTGGCATCAATCCTACCGACACTCATCACATTACTCATTAAATGGTTAGTGGACACATTCAGCAAAAAGGCGAAGGAGAGAGACATCGAGATGAAGAGACAGCAAGCCGACACAGAACTACTCAAGAAGGGCATCCAAGCACTACTACGAGCGCAGATGATAGCAGACTGGAACAAGTGGAGCCAGAAGGGATATGCTCCGATATATGCGAAGGAAAACTTCGAGAACATCTGGGAGCAGTATCATCTACTCGGAGCGAATGGAGTGATGGATGATATCCACACCAAATTTTTAGGACTACCGACAGAGCCATGAAAGGCTTAACAAAGGGACTTCGTAAGAGGTCTCTTTTTTTATTGCAAAATTTTTTGAAAAAATTTGAAAAAAGTACTTGCAAATGTGAGTACAAAGTAGTATTATCATCTTGTCGGAAGCAAAGAGATGCCAACGAAGAGAAAAATGAATCACTTTTCCGAACTTGGGGGAAGCGGATGACCAAGGGCTCGCGGGTGAGGAGTTGAAGAGTATTCGTGAATCGACACTGGGATGGTGAGGCGCTTTGTTTCTGGCAAACAAGAAAAAGGAGAATGAACACTATGAAGAGAAGTTACAACAAGGTATGTGGCATTGAAGATTTGAGAAAGGCAACTATCAGACTTGAGATATTTGAAGGAAGCAAGTATGAAAAGTATAATGGAGCGATGGTCACTCGTGAAGTTGAGTACACTGGAGTGACAAGTTGGGATATCATCGAAGGTGGAGATGAGGCAGCAGAGATTGAGTCACTGACGGATGCATCTGGAGTTGATGAGAATCACGAGTATCTGGTACTTCACTTCGAAGATGGCAGTGAGGGAACATTCAGAAACAGCCATGTAGAGATGTTTATCATTTAATAGAGAAAGGCAAAGGGGAGCAGATGCTCCCCAGAAGGGAGAGAACACTATGACAACAAAGGATTTTTTCGAGAAGGTTATCAAGGAGCATATCAAGGAGAGAGATGATATCTATCACAACATCAAAGGCTTGAAGGTGCTTGACATCGAAACTGATGAGGCAGAGCAAACACTCTTCAAGAAAAGCACTGGAGACGAGTATCAGACTTTGACAAAGTACATTGTAAAATGCTCAATGAAGGCTAGAAAGTATGAGAACAACAGAGTATTCTTCAAAGTTTACATCTGGGACGATGTTGAGAGTGAGATTGGAGTCTTTTATGAAGGCGATGCATACGAGGGATGAGTGATAAGTGGGGAGCATCTGCTCCCCAGAAAGGAATGAACATGAGAGTTGAGATAAAGAAGAACTGCTACGGATACAACGGATACTGCAGAATGTGTGGTGAGGAGCAGGAAGGTCGCAAACCACAGCCACTTGTAGTGTGGTATATCGGAGATGGGGAAAAGCGAGGACATAACAAGCCAGTCTGCTCCAGAGAGTGTGCAGAGAAGTTAGCAAAGAGAATGAAGGGAGAATGAACATGATGAAAAGTTATACATTGAGCAATGGATACAAACTGATTAAAGGTGAGCTGTATGATGGTTATACGATGTGGACAACATACGACATCTACACTCCAGATGGTGAACTCTATATGAAGTGTGGCTCATATCGAGAAGCCTATGAGCTGGCATCGCATCTCAAGAATATGTCCTATGAAGATGGCAATCTGGAAAGATAGAAAGGAGAATGAACATGAACGAACACATCAAGCAGAGATGCATCCATGAGGAGAGCATCCACCTAAACAATCTGAAGAACATCGAAAAGAAGTATGATATAGCATTTGATAATGCTAGCACATATGAAGAACTTCTGGAGCTTGAACGATGGGCAGAAGTCACCAGAGAGAATGAGATGAAGAGATTTGCAAACGTCATGAGAAAACTTCTCACAGAGGAGTAGGAAAGAGACCACATGAAGATAGCATTCGGTGAGCAGATATCATGGATGGGAGTAGTAGAGAAGAGATAGAAAGGAGAATGAACATGATGAAACACTATATCACAAAAGGGAGCAAGGTTGAAGGTGTGACAGACACATTCGAGTGCAAGTCTTATGACGGAACTTATGTCTGGGGGACACTCACAGACATAGACGGAAGTGTTCTGGAAGATTGCAGGCTGACACTTCCAGAGGTTGCGCTGATGATGTACAGTATGGATGGAAAGAATCACAAGGTTTTCTGGGAAGAGCCAGAAGGAGAGGAGTAGGGATGAGAGTAGGCATAACCGAGAGAGAGTTGAAAGACCACATTTATGAGTTGTCAGAGGCGCTCGATAGATATAGTGCTGGGAAAGACTATGTTGCACTACGCAGAACACATTATGAGAACATCGAGTGGTTGCAAAAGAATGGACTCACGAACGAGTATTACAATGTGCTATTTGCTCATATCAAGAAGGAAAGGGAGAATGGCAAGAAAGGAGATGAAGAGAGTGAAGTCTGATGAGCGAGTGAACATGAGAGTTCCGCAAGAAGTAAAGGATGAGATGATGAGAGAAGCGAAGAAGTGTGGGATGAATCTCACAGAGTACATCATCCAGTGCCATGAGGACAATATCCTAGGCAAGAATGACGATATCAAGAAGGTCAGAGAACTTCTGGAAAAGAAAGGAGAATGAACATGAGCAGGAGAAGAAAGAAGAAAGACGAGGATATCCTAGGCGGTATCATGCTGGCGGTGATGGTGTTCTTCTGTCTTGGTGGATGGCTACTGGTGATGTTTGTAACAGATATCATCGCACTATTCCAGAGCGGTGAAGTAAAGTTCAAACATATCGAGAGAGAGCAGATTGAAGGTTCTGCAGCATATAGCGAGGAGCTGGAGTTCTACGGAGAGCCAATCCAGATTATGACCACAGCCTATTGTAGTTGCGAGAAGTGTTGTGGATGGTCAACTGGCATCACATACAGTGGCACACAAGCAACTGCAGGAAGGACAGTGGGAGCAAACTTGTCACAGTTCCCACTCGGAACAGTTCTGGTCATCGATGGTCATGAGTATGTTGTGGAAGATACTGGAGCAGGAGTCAGAAAGAACCATGTGGACATCTACATGGACTCACACGAGGATGCACTGGAGTATGGGAAAAAGTTCGGTGTCTGTTATGTAAAGCAATAAAAAAAGGAAGCACATCAAAACATGGGGGAAAAGATGCACTTCCTTCTAGGGAATGAACACTGCTAACGAGGAACAAGCAGGCTCATTCCATATTATACAAAAAAGGAGATAAAAAGTAAACATGGCGAATTTATATCAGTTGAATGAAGAGTTCAAGGAGTTGATGGAACTCATGGAGTGTGATGGAGTCGATGAGCAGACTCTGGCAGATACGATGGAAGGCATCAAGGGAGAGCTGGATATGAAGGTTGAAGGATACTGTGGTATCATCAAGAACCTATCCGCAAACATCACTGCACTCAATATTGAAGCAGAGCGGATGAGCAAGAGAGCCGACTCGCTCCAGAAGAATGTGGAGTGGCTAGAGACTGCGCTCAAGACCTATATGGAGTCCAATGGCATCAAAGAGTTGAAGTCTGGAGTGCATGAAGTGAAGATTGCGAAGAATGGTGGAGTTCAACCGATGTGGGTAGATGAAGAGAAAGTACCAGATACTTGCATGAAGGTTAAGTATGAGATTGACAAGCGACTCATCCGAGAGAAGTTGAACGCAGGAGAGGTTCTACCATACGCAGAACTCAAGGAAAGAGGAACACACTTGTCTATAAAGTAAAGGAGAAAAGAACTATGTTTAGATTATTAAAGCCAGAAGAGATTGATGTGAGAGTAGCACAAGTCAAGCAGAATGGAGTTGCGCTACTACTCTATAAAGATGCGAGAGTCGACCAGACTATCCTAGATGCGACAGTGGGTGCTATGAACTGGAAGAAGTCCTATGATATCATCGATGGTCAACTATTCTGTACCATCTCCATCTGGGATGATGAGAAAAAGCAGTGGGTATCCAAGCAGGATGTCGGAGTGGAAAGCAACACAGAAGCAGAGAAGGGAAGGGCGAGTGATGCGCAGAAACGAGCTGCATTCGCTTGGGGCATCGGAAGAGAACTCTACTCTGCTCCGTTCATCTGGATACCACTTGAGGGAGCAAACATCAAAGGGAACAAGTGCTATGATAAATTCAGAGTGAAGGATATCCGCTACGATGGCAACAGAAACATCTCTGCACTTATCATCGAGAATGTGACGATGGGGAAGAATGTCTATATGTATGAGACACGGAAGAAGAAGGAAGAGAAGAAGGATGTATGATGTCGCAAAGATAAAAGCATACAAGGGAGACGAGGACTCCACACAGCTCATCATCGAGCTGGACAAGGATATTCGCTACATGATAGAAGAAAGGCAAGTGAAGTCTTGTGGAGTCCATATGGATGATGGCAGGACTATCTCGGTGGAGCAGAGAAAGAAAGCCTATGCGACCATCAAAGACATCGCAGACTATCTCGGATATCTTCCAGAAGAGTGCAAGGAACTCTTGAAGTATCAATACATGGGCGAGAGTGGGAGTGAATACTTCTCACTCTCAGACTGTACCATGACCACTGCAAGAGAATTCATCTCAAGTATCATGAAGTTTGCACTGGAGTGGGATATACCACTATCCGATACTGGAGTGAACCGAGCGGATGATATCGGCTCATATCTGTACTACTGCATCAAAACTAGACACTGTGCAGTGTGTGGGAAGGCTCATTCAGACATCCATCACTGTGAAGGTTCAAGAGTCGGAATTGGGCAGGATAGAACGAAGATAGACAACTCATCAAGAGAATTAATCTGCCTATGCAGAGAACATCACAGTATCCTTCACACGATGTCAGAAGAGAGGTTCATGTCCATGCATCACATCTATGGGATACGAGTAAAAGACTACAAGGAGCAAGAAGATGAAAGTGACAGTGAAAGGGAAGTTTCCGACCATCAATGACTATATCGACAAATGCAGAGCAAGGAACAAAGGCTACATTCTAGGAGCAGAGATGAAGAAAAAGAGCCAGCACAAGTGCGTGCAGGCTATCCAGAAACAACTCGGAGATGTGAGATGCGAAAGACGGATATGGGTGGACTTCGTATTCTTTGAAGAAAATAGGCGAAGGGATATGGATAATGTGTCTGGGTTCTTCCACAAGGTGTTCATGGATGCCTTGAAGGAGTCTGGAATCATCGTTGATGATGGCTGGAAGTATATTAAAGGATATTCGGATAGATTCGAGATTGATGCGAAGAATCCGAGGATAGAAGTCACCATCGAAGAAGAGTAGTATATACAAATGGCAAAAGAAGTTGAACATTCTTTCCTAAAGTGATAAAATAGTTGAGTGGGATTCCACATGAAAGGCAGGGAGAAACATGGGAGTGATAGACTACATCAAGGAAGGCAGGGAGAATGCCATCACAAGACGAGAACTGCAGCAGTTGACTGGATATCCAGATAGAGTCATTCGTAAGGAGATACAGAAGGCGAAAGGACTAGGGATGGTCATCATCAACGATGGTCATGGATACTACAAGCCTTGCGTGGGTGAGGTTGAGTACCTTCGGATGTATATTCGCAGTGAAGAGCATAAGGCAAAGAGCATCTTGAAAGGACTCAAGAACTATCGAGCAGTTCTGGAAGATATCGAGTATGGAAGGATGGTGGATGATGAGTGACGGATTCATCAAGCTGCATCGGAAGATGCTCGACTGGGAATGGTACACAGACACGAACACGAAGGTACTCTTCCTTCACTGCTTATTCAAGGCAAACTGGAAGGACGGAAAGTGGAAAGGTGTCACAGTTCCAAGAGGTTCATTCATAACATCCAGACAGAAGTTGGCTGAAGAGTTACACATGAGTGAGAGAGAAGTTAGGACTGCCTTAACTCATCTTTTTTCGACCAACGAACTGACCAAGTCCACAAACCCCAAATACACGATGATTACTGTGGTCAAGTACGATGAGTATCAGTTGAGCGACCAGCAAAAAGACCAACAAGCGACCAACAAACGACCAACAAACGACCAACAAAAGACCACAATAGAAGAAAGAAAGAAAAGAAAAAAAGAAAGAATGTATATACCAGCTCCGAACAAGTTCAACAAGGTGGAGCAGAGAGTATATGACTTTGACCAAATCAACAAGAAGATTATGAGCGAACAGTGAGCGAGTGACTAGGGGCAGTACACTTGCGATGATACTGGAGCATCATATAGATAGATTAAACAAAAGGGAGTGATGCAAGTCTGGACTTCATCAGCACATGGAGTAGATATCACAGGGCGAGGGAGAGAGTGCTGGCTTTCCCTCATTAAGGAGAATACATGAAGGATTTAGGATATAGGCTGAAAAAGATATTAGAGGCGAAAGGGATGAACCAGTCAGACCTTGCAAGGGCAACTGGTATCACAGTATCGGCTATCTCTCTATATATCAACACTTCGAGAATGCCGAGTGCAATTCAGATACAAAGGTTGTGCAAGGCTCTTGGAGTATCATCCGACTATCTGCTCGGCATCGATGGAGACAACTTCGAGAAGTTGCTTGTCATCTGCAAAACTGCAGGACTCACCACAGAGCAGAGGATGATGCTTGTGAAGGCATTGAGTGAAGATATTAGATGACAGACTACTCAAATTTGAGCAGCCGAAACCGACTCATCAAAAGTGATGAGTCAAGAATGAAAGGAGAATGAACATGGTAGTAAGTGCAAAGAATTTGAAGAATTTAGAACTTGAAGTGGATTCTATACTAGCAGAGGAAGTGCTTGATAACATATCTGCTTATGACATGGCTATGGTATTCAACGATGAGAAGATTCTTGAAAAAGTCAGCAAGTACGGATGGAATAAAGACATGATTGACTCACTGAACGAGAATGGAAGAAAGCATATCAAGAAGCTGTATGATATGGTCTGCAAGTGGTACGAGGCAAATCCAGAAGATGCAGAAGCAGAAGGATATATGGAGTGGTAGATATGACGGAAGAAGAGAAGATGATGTTGCGCAGGCTCATCGTGAAAGAGGATGAACTGGAAGAATTGCGGATGGAGATTGGAATGACTCTCAACCTAATGGCAGATGAGGGGATGAAACAGATTCGGCTCAATGCACTCTACGAGAAGATGAAAAGGCTATCCAGAGAAGTTGACGAGTTGAAAGACAAGTTGAGAGAGATATGTGGTGAATGACTTCACGAATGTGAAGGAAAACTTTGAGAACTTAAAGATAATATTCACTTATCGGAACAATGCGAAAGGAAGAGCAAGGATGGATGATATAGATAAATTTGTTGAATATCTGATTCGAGAGAACTGTGAAGGTTGCAAAGAATGTGAGCCAAGGCTATCAAGCAAGTGGAAACCCAACTTTGCTTGTGTGGAAGAAGGCAGGGCAAAGTGGCTACTGACAATGGCTGAAAAATACAAGGGGCAGAAAGGAACAAGGGAATGACAAAAGAATGGTATAAGAATAATGAAACTGGTGAGGATATCATCTGCCCTTATTGTGGTAAATCATACGAGCCATCCTATGAAGATACCTATATAAGCGGCGAACCAGTTGACTGTTACGAAGAAGGAAATGAAGATAAGTATATCTGCGAGTGCTGTGGAAAAGCATTCATCCTATCGGCAGAAAAAAAGTGGGAATATACCACAGAAACCATAGAAGGAGAGATGACAGAAGAAGAATGGGAAGCCATGAATGATGATGCGAGGTTTTAACTCATAATGAAGAAGAAAGGAAACAAAGGGAATGACAAAAGAGGACAAGATTCGATTTGATACGATGACGAGATTCAGAGATATGCTCAAGAAGGATGGGGCAGAAAAGACACTGGAGACTATCGAGCGGTATGTGGGGAATGGATATCTGCTCCAGATAAGTCCAGCAGATTATACGAGATATGAGAACCAAGTGAAGAACAATGTGCTGGATACAGTGCTGATAGCATCACTACTGGTGTTGCATGATAAGTTCGGATTCGGTACGGAAAGACTCAACCGATTCAAGAAGGCATTCAACACGCAAGCAGAGTGCCTTGCAGATGACTATGTGAAGTGGAATGACCTTCAAGATATACTACTTGAGGAGTGCAACATCGAGACGGAAATCCGAGGAGCAGTGAAAGGATATGATGCAGAATGACATTCGGTGAGAGACTGGAGCATAACAGACGAGTTGAGGAGATACATCAACAACTCGCAGAAGAGATGAAGAAGTGTGTGAGCAAGAGAGAGTTCAAGAGATATGATGAACTAGCGATGGAGTGGGGCAAACACAAGCAAGTTCCACTCTGGGAAGAAAGGAGCAAGGGATGAATGAAGTGAAGTGTGAGTTATGTGGTAAAAATGGCGAAGAGTTGGTGCTGTTCGGACATTCTTTCTGCAAGGAGTGTGCAGATAAGTTCAAGGAATATATCCAGATAACTGTGGATATAGCAGAGCAGGAGAGAAGGCACAAAAGCAGCTTGAGACTTACAATAAATGACATTAGTGAGTTTATGCAGATTAAGGATGGCAAGAGAGATATCGTGAGGACATCCATAGACTATGAGCTGGGAGAAGTTATAGATATCTGCTATGATGGATTCGCCTACAAGGATGAAGTCCAGTGCAAGGTCACTGGATGCCATAAGTCTGCAAGTGACGGATATATCCTTGAATTGATAAAACTGTGAGAAGTGTGTATCATGGAGAGAGAAGAGTTCTACAAGAGTACCAAGTGGAAGAAGAAGAGAGCGAAGATACTCAAGCGAGATGGGTATATGTGCCAAGACTGCAAGAGATATGGAAGGATACGAGAGGCAACAGAAGTGCATCATATCAAGTTCTTGGAGTTCTTCCCAGAACTAGCACTGGATGATGATAATCTCGTGAGCCTATGTCATGCTTGCCACAATGCAAGGCATCCAGAGAAGGCTGTGAAGTCATCTAGGAGCAGAAAAGAGAGATATTAGAGTGTTTGGTGTATAAATTGTCACTTAAAGAGTAAAAATGGCTATATGGTCAAAATACAAAGCCTAGAGAGTACCCCTCCCCACTTTTATGGGGAAATAGGGGTGCAGATTGCA